>Ga0209086_10003856_pt1 | contig 11237 bp, 8 predicted proteins | sample M_130207_XF_Meta_FD_187312 | JGI IMG/M metagenome (GOLD analysis project Ga0209086, IMG submission 187312) | Freshwater microbial communities from Lake Montjoie, Canada to study carbon cycling - M_130207_XF_MetaG (SPAdes) (version 2) | ecosystem: Environmental > Aquatic > Freshwater > Lake...
GTTCAATGTCATCGTGGCGAATTCGCTGCGTCAGAAGATCCGCAACAATGTCGCCAAAGCCATCAGGCACGCTGTTGCCATCAAAGCGAGAAACCACCAGACGGATTTTTGTTTTCGCCGCCACCGGAGTCGCGACCGTTGGCGAAGTCTGCCGCGGGCTCGCGGCAATCAACAGTGTGCAAGCAACAACTAGGCATGTCCACATTATGGAGCAAGGGTAACAGGCGCGGGCGTGGCTACAGGTTGGTCGCCAGTTAGCCATGAATGTAAATTTAGAAAGGTTCAATGCACTAGAACTTGCCCGGCGCGCCCGCCCCACCGTTCACTGGAATAACCAAGTCGCCCTCGGGTCCACCGCTAGAAGGCGCCCCTTGCGTCGGGGAATTTTTATTTGCAGGAAGCGTCAATGCTGGTCGTGACGTAACTCCTGCACCACCCTTAGATCCACTATTGGCATCCATTTGATCACGCAAGGCGTTCGCCGCCTGCGCCGCGCTTAGCGAAAACACCATTACACAACCTTCCGTTGTCACATCGCTCATTGGGTGCTTCATAGACCACTCATGCACCACGGAGCCGCCTTTCATCTCTAAATCCGCGCTCGCAATGCGAATTGTTTGAAGCCGTTTCTTGGCGCTTTTATACTCATCCGTATTCGCTAATTCACCAAATTTCTTTAAATCAAACCCGCCTTGCAGATCTGTCTGACTCGTCATCATGTCTCCCAGAAACAAACGGCCCGCAATGTTGGCGTTATCTTTTGCCTCATCCAAAGCCACGTCAGCAAGATCTTGATCTTCACGAATTGGCGTTGCTTGTCCAAATGTCACCAACACAACTTCCCCATTTTCATCTGTCCGCATCTGTGCTCCTTGGGTATAAAGCAGATCAGTTGCCCCAAGCGCCTTCGCCCAAACACTGATTGATTCACCGGGGATTTCTTGTGGGGCTTTCCCTTTGCCTAAAAGTGCCCTAGTCAATTCGCCTGACTTGGTGTTGTAAATCAAAATCACGGCAACACTGCCCTTCTTACCAATTTCGATCGACTCAAACATGCGATACACCTGAGCGCCGGCGATCTCTGCTCGGGAAAATAACGCGGCGGCCTTCTGGAAGTTCTTTTGCATTACCAGGTCTAAGGATTTCTTACGTACTTCTTCTGCGTCTTTATTTGCCGACTCAAGCTTGGAGGTGGCGTCAACATCTTGACCGGCATCTGCGGTTCCAAGACCTCGTTTATTCAGTTCCTTATTCACCTCGTCTTGTAAAATCAAAATTGCTTTATCCATAAGCGATTTTGGAAACACCAAGTCCTGCGCAGTTTCGGGCAATGCAATTTGACCGACAGATCCACTTTTTAACATCTTTGCCATTTCAACCTGTAAATGATTTCCCATGGACTCAGCCAGCTTTTGTTTCGCATCTAGCAGGGCAAGCATGAACGCCCACTGGCGCGCGTCATCAAATCCGTTCTTGCGGCCTTCAACCGCGAATGTCTCGGATCCGATAGCGACAAAAATGCCATTCTTCTGGTCAAACCCCTCTTTCAGTTTGCGTGCATCAAGGAATTCCCTAGCTTGCTTTTTCGCGTCCTTCACTTTTTCACCAGTGCCAAACTTGGGATCAACCTGCACCAACTCCACAACAACGCCGCCAGCTGTGGGAATCGCTTCGGACGTCTGTCCCATGCTTGCTGCCGCCAACATGCATGATGCCCAAATGCCGATGACAACACATTGTAAAGGCTGCGTTCTTTTATTTTTGGAATTGCGTTTCATAAAATGCTCCATTGGTTTGTAAAAATTTTGAAATTTAATTTTAGAAATATAAAAAAGTCACAGAGCGCGGAATCCCTACTCTGCTGGAACCGCCTCCGAAATGCCAATTTGAATTAAATCAATATCCCCTTCAATTACTTTCGCCTTGGCAATTCCATCTTTTATCAGGATCACTTCTATCACAGCGACCTTGTCTCGATCAACCAAAAGTTTGCCCCCAACTTCGATCGATACTGGGGTTTCTATTTTAAATCGAGCTCCAATCTTAATCTTGGGGTGCTCCGCATCCAAAGTGATTTCTTGACCTGATATGCGGATCATCCTTATTGGTTTTTCTTCAGCTTGTTTTTGAGCCAGTGTTGTCCCTAGAACATTCTTCAAGCCTGCAACAAGTAAAGCGCATGCCCGGCTACAGGCCAACTCCGCCGGAGCCATGCTGATCTCGGCTGGGTCTTTCATGTCTTTGCCTGCCCGCACCATCACTATTTCACGCCCAAGTAATTTCACATTTGCGGTTTGTTGCCATGCGGTTTCATTGGTTGCGACATTTACAAGCCGACACTGGATATTGGCTAGTGCCACATCTTTGCTTTGGACGTTCTCTGGCTGCGGGCCAGACTCGCCTGTGAATTCGATGTGATCAATTTGAACAAGCAGCGCAAAATCCGCGGACAGCTCATGGCCAAGTTTGATTAATTCCATTTCATCAAGCCGCCCCTGCTGGGCTCGTTCCTTTAATTTGTTGCGCATGTCGCTTAACTGACTATTATTGGCTTCATCAAGAACTTGGTACTTCTTTGAAGTCAACAACGTTTGCTCTAGCGCGCGCTCCACCAATTGCGCGTACTCATTTGGGTTTTGCGGTTGCCCTGCCACCTTCACCGCGCCAACGGCAACAATTGCTGGCAACACAACTATCGTGGGCGACAAACCAAAGCGCGGATTATTAGGATCAAATCGCACCATATTGGCGCAAATCCGCACATCAACACTGTCATTTACGCCAGGCTTGCTTTCGAGCACCGCATACGAATGCACAAAGCCATTGGCAAAACTACGGCCGCGCATGCTTTGGTCAACACTCGCTTCCGCCATTTTTTGCACGTCTTGATTGACTGATTTCGTAGCCTCTTTATATTTTTTTTCTAACACACTACCTACCTCGATCATCGCACCCTCCTGACGGATTGCTTCAAAAAGCGCGCGCTCGATAGCTTCGGACTCATTGCGGCCAACGCCAGCGACTTGCACTGATCGAATAAATTTCACCATGTTGTCAGGAACGGCAGGACAACCAACTTGGGGTGGCGAGTTGATCGTATTTAAATCCGCAATCGATTTATCCAACACATATGCCGCAATGCAAATCCTGCCCGCATTGGGGTCATTGATGATTCTGGTGCCAACCAATACGGCAGAAATTTGATCTTTAGAACTTGCCGTAATGTGATCTTTCAATTGCTTCACGTCGCTCAATTCGGCAGGCAAATCCTGTATCCGTTTGATCTGAAGCAATGCTTTACTGAACGAATTGCATGCAACCGAAGTTGCATCAGCCACTACAAGTTGAGTTTGTGCGTCCTGCCTTGAGACATCACATGCTGCGTCTTCAAGAGCGTCGGAGCCCAGAACAGCTGCTTGACTGATAGCGACAAGTCGAAACTTGCCCTGCTCATCAATTAAATAACGCGTTCCATAAGTGCGCGACAGTGTCGCGTCATCCAAACCCTCAAACCATTTCGTCAACGTATGTTCTGAACCAATATGTGTATTTACATGCGATGAATCAGCATATTTTGTGAAATACACTCCCACCACTGCAACCATGGCTTGGTCACCAACAATTATTTCAAAGGTCTGCTGAGCAGAGAAACCAACTAACGCGACTTGCGCGGCGATCTCTGACACTTTTTGCAATTCTTGTTCAAGTTTGAAGGCTTGATTGTCGGCAACGCCCGTCAATGCCTTGGCAAGTTCTAGGTTGCCAATCACTTGCGTTAAATCCTTTTTGGCAATGATCGAAGCGCTGATCTCTGCGCTTAGAAATCTTGCGGCGCTTTCACGAGCGTTCGAAAGAGCTATGTCAAACGCCTTTTGGCGCGAGATGAAATACATCTCACTTCCAGGGGTGCTCCCTACCGAGGCGTACTCCACGACAACCAATCGATTCTGTTTTGAGTCCCAGCCCTGCGTAAGACTATTAGATTTCAAGTGCGCATTGACCTGGCTTTGAATTTCTTTCCTCAGGTCTTGCGTGGTCGCAGAGCGGGCGTGAGTTGCCATGCAAAAAACGAAACTCATAATGACCACAGAAGTTCGCAGTAGTCGAATGGACATAAGTGACATGGTTGACTCCTAAAAGCGATGAGAAGGGAGTTTCTAAACTTCCCACGCAAACGATCTCCTTACCTGACTTGACGGAGAATTGTCCCCTATTTGCAAGATATTGGAAACTTGGGAATTCGTGCAAAATCAGGCTGGAATTATGGAGAAACCAGGAAGAAGCAAATTCAGAACATGAATCACTCCTTGGTATTCACGCCCTGCTTAATCAATTCAACGATTGCGTTATTGACGACTTTAATTGCGTGTGACTGCACTGGAGTGTCATAACTAAACATGCCAGCATCATCTACAACCGTAATTGACCATAAAATACTGCCGTTACTAATATTAATTGCCCTGACCGAAAATCCGACAATAGTATTGCAGTCGGGCTCAGTTTTTTTATTGCCTTGATCACCTCCTGAATAACCGCCGTCGTAACCGCCAGAAGATGTCATGTAAACTTGCCCACCCCCAACGTACATAAAACTACTGCCGCCGCCACTGCGATAAGAACGGTCCATTCTTCCTTGCTGATAAACTTGGACTTTTCCCAAAATTAAGATATCCGCATCAAGCAACTTCGCTAGCTTGGCCGCGCCTTTGTCACTACCACTAGATTTTAAAAATGACTGCATTTCAGACTCATTCAAAACGTCATTGATGCGCTGTCGCTCTATGACTGGCCAACCCAACTGGACTATTGATGTTTGGAAGGCTTCGGAAACTTGAAGCCCGGCAGTGCTAACACCGGTTTGATTTTCGAAGGGCTTTATCACTATCGCCCGAGGACAATAGGTTTTACCCGCTGGCGAAATGCTTATGGATTGATTCACGCACCCTATGAGATTTAGAATCGCCAAACTTAAATACAAAAATGTAACCAGCCGCTTATAAAAGCAAAGAAAACTTTTGGCGACCATTAGTTCATGGTACCGCATTTATAAGGCCTACCTAAGCACGCTTACAGAAACATCGAGGCGACCTGAACCTATGCGATTTTATTTATCTATTAGAAACCAATTGCGGGCTTGGAACCTTGCTTAGTGACAGATTGTTCGCCTTCCCATTTAGAATTTCCCGTGGTTATGTCCGTAAGAGACATTTGAAAAACAAATGATGACTGCTTTGTGTTGCCTGCGCTCGCACGAACTTCTAATATTTTACAGGTCAGGGTGAATTTCGGCATAGCTGGCATTTCAGTGCCTTTGCCGTTTTTAAATTCCTCCATCTCCTTAGCAGACTTGGCCATTGGATCCTCGGCCTTCCCACCCAACCCTACAGTAGTACTTACTTCAACTTTTCCAGAATTAAGCAAAGCAATACGGATTTTTTTTACCAAAAGATCCGTATCAAATTGATCGGTGGTGTCATTGATGATTCTGCTAATACCTAATACAGCTTTGTTCTTGCTCGAGTATTCAGCAAAGACTCCAGATGTTGTCATGCTTTGGACAAGTTTAGTGGCGGCCTCATTGAAGTCTTGAATGTCAACTTGTCCGACTGTGGTTATTAATTCGGTTCCACCGGAATTAATTTTTCGTGCGGGGGTGCCGCAGGCACACAAAATAGATACACCAACTAAAGACATGAATAATTTATTAACTTGAAGCATGGTGAATTTCCTTGCAATAAATGGGTTATTGTGAAAGCGGAAGATTGGTATCACTTAACTGAAGGCGCCACGTTGACGCGGTAGAATTTGGTGCAATCGAATTGAGAATGATTGTTTCTTGGGGCATGATTCTTTGCGTTTGCCACGAGTCGCCAATGCTATCCACATGCATGCCGCCAGTAGTCAACCACTCAAATCGATATGAAAAACTTTGCGCACTTGACTGGTTACTAAACACTGAAACTTGCACCCGTTTTTGATCGCCGTTGACAATGTCCTCATGCACATCAGTAACATTGGCTTTGTAATTCAACCATCCATTGGTCACCACTTGTTGAAATCCCGGCGACCCAGGGCGACCATTGGGCACCGGCACGACAGAATTCACAGTGTTGCATGCGACCATAATCGGGAAAATATTGCAAAGAATTAAACTGCGAATCAACTTCATAATTATTTGGACGACCCTGGTTTGATAGCAAACATCATAACGGAAGGCTTTGTTCCCGCATTCACTGTTCGAATCCGTACGACAGAAACAGCCTCATCGGGAACCTTGACCGTTATAGCCTGTCCGTCAGACATGCGAATAGATATGTCACCCGAAGCCGGACGATCAACACGTGCCCACAAAACTCGTTTAGGCAAAGTGAGCCAACAACGCAAATCAGCTGAATTCGTAGCTGCTTGAAACAGAGCGCCTGCCGCAGCTCCGTACCCTCCACCAACTTTCTGGGCGCCATAGGTGGCAAGAGCCTTTGTAGCACTTGAAACAAGAGTAGCCACAATGATTCCTGGTAAGCGATGATTAAAATCCTGCGCAACTACGGCGTCCATATCTGTTAACAGCTCAGACTGAACAGCTTTCTCTAAATTAACCGTAAACGCTGTTACCGAAGGCTCTTTATGAATTTGAAGTACTGGGAAAGCGGCGCCGACATATGGAACTTCTTTTATGCCAAGCGGAATATCTAAACGGAACTCTTTAAGAGACGGTGCTCTGCCAGCCTCTACAAATATAAACACACTTTTTGTGGACTTCTTACCCGTGATAATTGACTCCATCATTGCGACATCATTCTTAACTAAATCCGATGCCGGCGGAACAAGCATTTCTGCCACGAGCTTAAAGTTATTCTTTGATTGCTCCCATTTAGATTGCGTACCCATGGCAAGTCCATTGACTGCACGCAAATAAACCGCATAGGGAATTTCATAATTAGCATAAGCCCGCATATCTCGGGCCGTTCCGTATTGCTTATCCATTTCCGTAGTAAATTTCTTGTCCTTTAATGTACTTTGAATGTCATAGCCTTTGTCTTTTCCTTGACCTGACATAACTTTTTGTTCTTCATCAATCTGCGCATTATCTTTTTTAATATAATCCGCCCACTTATTGGCGCGGTTAAATTCTATATTTGCTTTATCTGCCTGTTGTGGCTCAACAGCCAAGTAATTCAAGGCCTGATATGTATTCATCATGATACGGTCATACGAAGTACCACGGTAAGTTCTAGTTGTTTGATTGGTGGTGGCCGCGGCTAGCTCCTCTGTCACTTTAGTTTCAGCAACATCACCGTAATATGGAATAACCGTTTCATAAACATCCTGATAGGTCGCAATGCTGCCTTTATAATTCCCAGCAATCTGCTGAATATTAGCCCCGTCAAGATTAAATACCACACCGTTGATTGGCGCATCAGGCTTGCCGTCTCCATCTTTATCTTGAAGCGTGTACTCCGACAATAATGGTTTTATAGCAGCCTCAGATTTTAAATAATCTCCTTTGTCAAAATCTTGCATGACCGGTCCCATTTTGGAGTTATGACTCGCACACCCAACAAGGCCGATAAACAACAATCCGTACGCAAAGAAAGCTTTGAATAAAATTTTAGTATTTTTTGTCAAATTGATTTCAAACATGAGTGATTTTCCTTTTGTAGAAATTAAGTTAGTTTTACATATTTAAAATAACCACTATTTACGAGTGCCCTATTTATTGCCGGAGTTTGTTTTATCTCGACCAGAATCCAGGGGACAACAAATTAGTAGTTGGCGCATCCTTAGTATCAACCTTGTAATCAACACGATAGCCAGACTGTTTCAATGATTCAGCCATGCCTTCAAGCACCTTCGCTTGTGCATCCGTGAGTTGCTGATCTTTCTTTAAGCCCTGCAAGAACTTCGTATTGTCCTTCCAGCGCTGAAGAGAAGGCTCGTCCATTTGCAACGCAACAATCAATTGGAGCGGCCGATCAGCAGGCACACTGACCATTTGATTCCATGGTTTGAAACCTGCTCGAGTAATACCAACTTTATGAATACCCACAGAGGCCTTCAAGGGAATCATGTCCGGGTTTGGCGCAGATCCAACCGCCACTCCATCTACGGTAACTGTCGCAGAAAGCGGCTCGGGTTGTAAATTGAAACTATTCTTTGTGATTGTGTACGCCCCGGTTTTGGGATCTTTATTTACATCCGGCACCGTAAAGTCTTGCATCGTACAAACCACTATTATTCCAGCACCTGCCACCTGCGCGGTTGGTGCAATAATTGTGCCGCCATCGCATCGGGCATTCAATTTTTCCGCCAACTTCTCGGCTGCCTGATTATAAAGGGGCCCCAGAATTGACATTTCTTCTTTTAGGTTAACTGTATTCTCGACGGTCTCTATGGCTTGCACTTTCCCAGCATCCGCTGTTCTTCCTGTAGAGGCATCAAGAATTTTATATGTTGCTGTAAGCGTGTATTCCATATTGTCCACATCAAGGCCCATTCGTTCGCTACGAAAGTGCCTCTTGTGTGTGTCAAGTGAAACCAAAGACGAAATTAAGACATATTCGCATCCCATCATTCCAGCAATCTGGGATGCAGACGCATTGTCCGAAAGTTTCTTATCAAGATCCTCGTACCGCTCCGACCCCCCCTGTAAAATGTCATAAACATCGCGGGCAGTCTTGGCAAGGTCTTTTACGGATCCTTGGGTACCCGCATTTGGCCCGCCCTCTGCAAAATTTTTAACCGAATTAATAACATCCTCGCGAGATACGGGTCGTATGCATTTAGTTTCAAGGCTTGCGATGATTAAATCCTCTAGCTTGGATACATCGTCGCCAGGAATTTCTTTGCAGCGATTTTTTACAAATATGGCGGCTCCGTATGGCGGTGCTGGCTTCGCTGGTGCAGCCGCTTCGCTTGTCGCGCCTGCCTTAGTAGTAGTTGCACTATTTCCCTGAACGGCTGAGGGTGAAGCTGGTGGTGGTGGCGCGCTTTGCGGCGTAGTTTTTGGCAATTCTAGATTCGTTCCAGAAACTGCTCCAGGAGAAGTCTTTGCACCTTCCGAACTATTCTTATCAATTCGTACAATAAATCCTTTTTGTATTCCAGTGTCATTCCCTTGTATCTGAGCCGTGGACTTATTTGGAAGAACCTCATCTATTTTAACTTGCCCAATTTTTAACTCGGCTTTGCCCAGACTTTCGCCAGTATCAGGATCAATTTCATCCTCTCCCAAAGCATAAACATTCCAAATTTGTCCTGATTGAATTCCGGTTCCTTGAGAACGATTTATAGTGACTTGACCCGCCGTGATAGAAATTATTTTTGCTGGATACAGATAGTCCACAACTTCATTGGCCACACTCTGGGCCATTTGGGTTCCTAACTCAACTATGGCTTTCTCTGTAACGTCACCGCCTTTTTGCTGCGTGACAAAACTAGGATTGTTTGCAATAACGGGATTGAGAGGTTCAGAAACAATACTTGCAGTATGAAGGGATTTTCCGGTAGTGGAGTCAAGAATCTTTACAACGACGGAGAACGAAAGATTTCTTTTCGTCATCTTCTGTCCAACACCCTCAAATGAGGCTGTCTGGACTACGTCTTGAAAATTATCAATTGTTGTGACAACAATATATTTAGCCCCCGCAATCTTGCCGCTCTTTGCAGTGTTCTTGTCTCCTTGATCCACAACACCACTGCGCCCCAAATCCTGCTCTTCTTTCGCTGCATCAAGATCAACTCCTGCAATAATGTCAAACTTTTTGGTCTTTTCGAGCGCGGCGGCTAACTTGCCATCCAGCGATTCTTTTACAAGAGCCAATTCGCTTGCCTGATCATTTGCCTTGGTTCGTTCAACTACTGAAGGATTTACCTTGACCATGCTTATGCGCAAGGGAAACTTAGTGGGTTTTGGAGCTGCCGGCGCTTGGAAGGCCTGAGCAGTTGTGACACATACAAATACGCACAAGAACAATGCTCTATAAATCGAGTTATTTTTAATCATTTTCAGTTTCTACCTTAATAAAATTCCGACCGGGACGTTTTTAAACGAATTCTGAAAGTGAAGAGTACAAGATTTTTGAAATATAAAATAGATCCGGAATCACAAAATCATAAAATAATTAGGGTAATTTTTTGCCTTGCATTAAGCGCGTTAGACAGAAATTAACTGCTTCGATACGTGCGAAGACCGCTAAGAATCCTTGGCTAATTCGTTCCAACGCCTTGCTTTACAAGATCATCTATAACTTTGTCGACCCTTTTAATTGCATGAAGTTGAATATTAGTCCAAAAACTAAACATGCCTCCATCGTCAACAACAGAAACTGACCAAAGAGTGAGCCCCGTGCTCACTTCGATCGCCCTAGCGGTAAAGCCAAACATGGTATTTCCTCCGCCAAGCCGCACAGGACGGCCTTGCTGAAATATTGTGACTTTGCCAATTATGATTACGTCAACCTTGAGTAATTTTTGGACCAAATTTAATGATTGACTTGAATTCGGGGATTTTAAAAAGGCTTGCATTTCTGACTCATTTAGAACCGCCTTGATTTTTGATCGTTCAATTACAGGCCAACCAATCCTAATCACGCCTGCCTGAAATGCGTCAGCTATCAATTCCTGATGATCATTGTTAAAGGGCAAAATAGCGACCGCTTTAGGCTTGAGTATTTTTGCCTGTGGCGAGACGGAGACCACCTGGGAAACGCATCCTAGGAGATTTAAAATTGCTATCAGCAACAACCAGCACGCGTTTCTGCGCCACTGGATATTTAAAAAACATTCTTGCCGTGAAACAATGAAGAAATAGAGTGATTTCATAAAGCCACGATTATTTTCTTACTGCAACCACCAAATGAACTGCTGCAAGGGCAATGATAGCATGACCAGACTTTTATAAGTTTAATAAACTTAATAAATCAACTCGATATGCTAATCTATGTGCTTCGACACAACTTCTAGGATGAATACAGTTATGAATACAAATCGATTCCGGTATGCAGGCGCACTCTTCATGCTCGGTACAGTCTTTGTTTCTTTGTTGGGCTGCGCGGGAAGCAATCCGTCATTTACCCGTGTGAATAAATCAGTTTTTTTAAATGTGGACGAAATCAACAATGCGTCCAAAAAAATTGTTGACGAAATGATTCAAGATCCAAGATTTTTAGAGTATCAATCTAAAGATAAAAAAAATGGAATTCAGACTGTTGTTTTTATGTGCGAATATGTGAATCAAT
>Ga0209086_10003858_pt1 | contig 11237 bp, 6 predicted proteins | sample M_130207_XF_Meta_FD_187312 | JGI IMG/M metagenome (GOLD analysis project Ga0209086, IMG submission 187312) | Freshwater microbial communities from Lake Montjoie, Canada to study carbon cycling - M_130207_XF_MetaG (SPAdes) (version 2) | ecosystem: Environmental > Aquatic > Freshwater > Lake...
GTGCGGCTTTTGATTTCCACAAAGGCTTTCACGCCTTCTTCTTGGTCAAGAGAAAAACCTAGGAATGGTTGGATATCCGAAGGTTCATCGCGGTCTTTTTCAATCAGTCCACCAAGCGGACTGTCCGCAAGAAGCGCGTCAAAAATAATCGCGTCTCGGTTGCCTTCGGCCTCAAAGTCAAAGCCAAAGACAAGCTCCAAATGGTCTATATCCAAAGGTCGAATGGATAGAAACCACGGCGCAGTTTCCAGAACCAATCGATGCAATCGATAGGCCTCGCTGAGATCGGATGGATTGACCGAACCACTGCGCAGACTTGTTTGACGAAGCGCCACCCATGAATAATTTCGTTGATCGTCCTCGGCGCTTTCCAATGAAATTTCGTGCTCGTAGCGTTTCAGTTCCTGTAGCGAAGGCATGCCCACGCGCAATCGATCAAACAGTTCCAGCACGGACTCGCGACCCCAGGGCAAATCCATTTTCATGGTCAACTTTTGGTTGACATAAAAGTCGCGGCAAACATTGTGCAATGAATCCGTCATTGGAGTTGCAGTGTACGAAAGCGCTAGCGTCGATGTTGCAGCAACCACTGCACAATGGGTTCCACTGGCGATAGCGAGGCGACCACCAAATCTGCATTGCAAGCGGCGAGTTGTTCCACGGAAAATTGACCCGTCGCAACCGCCAGGCAGAGACACCCATTGTGATGCGCGCAATCCACATCGTGTGGAGTGTCTCCAATAATGATCACGCGCTCGCGTTCAATATCGCGGCCATGTTTTTCGCGGTAGCGGCGCAGCGCAATTGGGGGAAGATCGCGCCGCGTGCTGCCGTCGCCCGCGAACGCATTCACTTCAAAATGTTCTGGGCGCAGTCCGGCGAATTCCACTTTCAGTCGACCAGTCACCGGATAATTTCCCGTCAGCAGACCAAGTTCAACATTGGGCTCGTGCACCAGCCGTTCCACCAATTCAGCCACGCCATCAAACGCTTTCACCGTGTTGGTTTCTTGCAATCGCTTGGCCAAATGGCGTTGGTACGTTTCACGAAAAACCTCATGTGAATCCGCGTCCTCGGCGACCTCGTGGCGGCGCACCATGTCTTTCCAAATCAACGTATCCAGGCGACCAGCGATGTCTATGCCATCAAATGAAAATGTTTTTCCAATATGCAACTCTTGAAACGCGTCCACCATGGCGTGCATGCCGGCGTGTTGGCTTTGCAACAGAGTGCCATCAATGTCAAATAGGACAAGCATGTGTTGGCTCCGAAAGAAGAGTGCTGGAAAAAATAGCGTGGAACATGTTTGGCGGAATTTTCTGATTGAACCTGGCTACGGCAAAAACTTTTCAATGTGAGTGTGAAAGTGATGAACGAGATTTGGTCGACGGGTGGTCAGGTTGAAAGTGTGTCACAAAAATTACTTGGTGGCCGCGACAATTTTCATCGCCGCATCCGTGAGATCCGCTGCGGTCTGCATCATTGGAATTTCTTTCTTGGCGGCCTCAAGCAACTTGCGCGCCTCGATCACATTGGTGCCTTCCAAACGCACCACCAAAGGCACTTGAAAACCAACGGTTTTTGCCGCGGAAATAATGGCGCGCGCAATGCGGTCGCACTGCATGATGCCGCCAAAAATATTCACCAAAATTCCCTTCACTCGCGAATCGGAAATGATAATTCGAAACGCCTCTGTCACGGCCTCTTCCGAGGCGCTGCCGCCAACATCTAAAAAGTTCGCGGGTTCACCGCCATGCAACTTGATGATGTCCATGGTGCTCATGGCAAGACCAGCGCCATTGACAAGACAACCAATCGAACCATCAAGCGCCACATAGCTCAAGCCAAATTCGTTGGCTTTGATCTCGGCTGGATTTTCCTCTTGCGCGTCAAACAGCGAGGCGACAGCGGGGTGGCGAAAGAGCGCGTTGTCATCAAATGTGAACTTTGCGTCAATGGCCATCACGCGCCCATCTGTATTTTTTGCGTCTGGCAATGTGAGCACCAGTGGATTGATCTCCGCCATGGTGGCGTCTTTTTCCACGAACACCTTGGCCAATTTCATCAATGCATCCGTGGCTTGCGCGATGGCTTTGCCTTTGAAGCCAAGATCAAACGCCATCTTGCGCGCCATATAAGGATGCAATCCCAATTGCGAATCCAGCGGTTGTTTCAAAATGGCCTCAGGGCGAGTCTCCGCCACATGCTCAATTTCCACGCCACCTTCGGCGCTGGCAATCAGCATGTTGCGACGAGTGGCGCGATCGGTGAGCACGGCCACATAAAATTCTTTTGCAATATCAACACCCGCGGCCACAAGTAGGCGGCGAACTTCCAAGCCCTCCGGTGGAGTCTGCGGACTTTTCATGCGGTTGCTCAACATGAATGAGGCAGCTGTCTTGACCTCCTCGATGTTCTTGCACACCTTCACAAAGCCAGCCTTGCCGCGGCCACCAGCGTGCACTTGCGCTTTCACCACCGCTATGGAATTGCCAGATGCAAATATTTGCGTGGCTGCCGCAACGGCCTCATCGACCGTGACCGCAACGCCACCACTTGGAACTTGAACGCCCGCATTGGCCAGCATTTCTCTGGCTTGAAATTCATGAACTCGCATTGGGCGAGTGTAACCAACGGTGGCGGGAACTAGTGGGAAGCGTCAGGAGCGGGCGGCTTCTTGTGCGGAAAGAGCAAGCTTCCGAAAATGCCGGCGCAAATCACGCCAAAGACAATAATTAAACTCCAGTGAATTGGCATCATTGGAGCGGCAAACCACCAATTCCAGACCATTTTTAGGCCAACAAATGCCAACACAATTCCCAAAGCTGGCTTGAGCAAATAGAAGCGATCAACCACATTGGCCAGCAGAAAATACATGGCGCGCAGACCAAGAATGGCCGCGATATTGGAAGTGATGGCCACGATGGGTTCCTTTGTGATTGCAAGCACGGCGGGCACGCTGTCCACGGCGAAAATAACATCGGTCATTTCAACCACCACCAACGCGGCGAACATGGGCGTGGCGACCCAGCGATGGTTGACGCGGCTGAAGAAGTGCGAGCCATTCAACTCATTGGTCATGGGCATGAGTTTGCGCAAAATTTTGTAGCCAATGCTGTGTGAAGGATCGGTGTGATCTTCTTGACCAGACTTCCATACAAGCTTGCCGCCTGTGGCAATCAAGAACGCTCCAAGAACAACAACCAACCATTCAAAGCGGTGGATGAGTTCAATTCCCGCCGTGATAAACAGAATTCGTAGAACGACTGCGCCAATGATTCCCCAAAAGAGAACGCGATATTGCAGTCCACCAGGTATGGCGAAGTGCCTGAAAATAATCACAAACACAAAAAGATTGTCGACACTTAAAGAGAGTTCAATGATGTAACTCGCCAACCATTGCAAGCCAATTTCATTCGCCACGCCGTTGACGGTGAAGGAGCCATCTTTTTTAACAAACTCGCTGCCCGCCAGAACGCTTGGATCGGCGTTGAGCCAGCCTTTGCAAAGCCACCAGAAAAATACATTGAATGCAAGCGCGAGCGCCGTCCACGCAATCACGTTTTTTAGCGCGGATTTCCAGTGAATTACTTTTGTGGAGCGGTGGAGCACGCCCAGATCCAGCGCCAGCAACACCGCGACGCCTAGAAAAAAAAGTCCCATGAAGCCGCCGTAGTTTGAAAGCGGAAAAATATGTTGTGTGTTTGCCAGATGCATGATTTAGCCCGCCGCTTTCTTGCGAATATGTTTCCACCATTCAAGCGCGATTGGTAAGAGACTGATTGCAATGATCACCAGCACAACCTTGCTGAAGTGCGCTTTGACAAACGGAAGATTTCCAAATCCCCACCCGGCGAACACAAAGATTCCAATCCATAGAAAACTTCCCAGCGTGCTCATAAGCAGGAAGCGCTTGTAGTTCATGCTGCCAACGCCCGCGACAAACGGTGTGCACGTTCGAATGATCGGGGCGAAGCGGGCCAGCACAATCGCTTTGCCGCCGTGTCGCCGAAAGAAATCTCGCGTGCGTTCCAAATTTTTTGCGTTGAGAAAACGAACTTTGCCGTCAAACGCAGCGGGCCCAACGGCGCGACCAACCCAATAATTTAGCGAGTCGCCCATGATGGCGGCGCCAAATAAAACCAGCGCCATAATTCCAACTTGCACTGGCGCGTTGTCAACAGCGCACACGGCGCCAGCCGCGAACAGCAGCGAGTCGCCAGGCAGAAATGGCATAACCACCAAGCCGGTCTCACAAAAGATGATCAGAAATAAAATCAGGTACGTCCAGACGCCAAAGTCGCGGACCAAGTCCGTCAAGAACACATCAAGATGCACAAATAAATGTGGAACTTCACGCTGCAGCCATTGCCAGGAACTTTCCTGAACTACGGCGTCCGCAAAGGCAAGAACAAGTTGATGAAGCATGCGCGGGCAAAGCCTAACGCATTTCCGCCGCACCTTGCCAAAGTTGGCGCAATTTCTTGGCTCTGCTACAGGGGCGCCACGGCGCAACCTCGCTACACTGCTTGCTCACTGATGATGGTGCCTTGGACAGATGGCCGAGTGGCTGAAGGCGCTGGTTTGCTAAACCGGTGTACAGGGTAATTCTTGTACCGCGGGTTCGAATCCCGCTCTGTCCTTTTTTTCTTTCAAACATGCAAGGTCTCTCAGACATGAGCGACCTTGCTGTGTGAAGTACTTTTAATTCTAAATTTTATCTGACGTCAACCCGCGGCGATACTGTCACGTAGAGCACTAGGCGCTGCGTCGCGGTCGCTCAACGGCGCAGTCATTGCTGAGTTGTGTTTCCAGTTCCAAGCAGTTTGGCAAAAATTTCAATGCTTGATCCACCCATGGAAAGAAAGCGTTCTGAAATTCCATCAAATTGAACAATAAATTCCAACATGGATTCAAGGCGCTTGCGTTGCGCGACCACTTCGCTGGTGTCCACGCCCTTGAGCGTATTGGCCAGAGCTTGCAAGGTGGATGCAAGCGGCTCTAATTCACGTCGCTTGCGCGCGCGCGCCACGGTTGCGAAAAGCTTCCAGACATCCTGCTCCGCCGTGTAATAATCCTTGCGGTCATCGCGCTTGTGCGAACGCGTGACAATTCCCCAATCTAAAAGAGTGCGCAGCGTCATGCTGGCGTTGCCCCGGCTTATGGAAAGCTTCTTCATGATTTCATCGGTGTTCATTGATTCACCAACGATATAAAGCATGGCATGCAATTCGGTCATGCTTCGTGGAACGCCCCAACGCGCTCCCATGTCGCCCCAAAGTGCGATGAATTTTTCCTGCCCCTCGGCGAGAATTTTCAATGGAACAATGTTGGCGTCTTGAGAATAATTTTCAGTTTTTGAGTTAGGCACGAGCAGACATTAGCAAAGATAACTGGCGTAATCCACAAATTTTTGAAATCATTGAAATGAACTTATGGCGCGTGAAATTAACCACCAGTGTCAAGCGGCGGATTCATTTGAATAAAGATCTGATCCCAGAACGTTCGGTAAGCGCCAATGACGCCAAAGCCGAAAGTGAGGAAACGTGTGTACAGAATTCTCTGATTTCCCTCTGTCACAACAAAGTCCTGTGGGTTGAATCCAGTGGAGGACAAAGTTTGGTTTAAATTTGGTATGCCAGTGGTTTCAGGGGGGATACCGTTGATGAACCCATAGTTGAGATAAATCCAGCGATTTGCCCTTTGGTTGTAGGCGTACATAATTCCAATGGCTTGACCCGTGCTGGAGTTGGTTCCAGTTGAAGTAGAAGCTCCACCAGTCACCATTGCGTAGCCTTGAACACGGACGTCGTTGAGCAGGGATATATCGTCAATGAGAAGTTGCGAGCGAACTTGAATGTCCGTTGCCTGACCCATTGAAACATATTGAAGCGATGGTCCATAGCCCGCACCGCGGCTCCCGCGGCCCGTTTGTTGCGCTTGGATTTGCATGAACTTATTGTTGAGCGTTCCAAGTGCGAACTTGTTTCCACTGATTCGTGTTCCCGTGATCACTTGCACATCAAATGGAGTTCCGCCAGGGTAGGACTCATTGATAAATACATTTTCCAAACACACATTGGCCAGCGGGAACCCACCAACATTGTGATTGGTCCCTGATCCAGCCAATTGAATATCACCGTTGGCGACTACAAACGGCTCATCGCTAATGGTTGAAGTAAGCGGAGCGCCAGGACCAAACCCGCATTGCGTGATCACGCTTCCCAAGTAGGCGCCAGTTGGATTGCCTTGCGTATCAGTGGCGTTATTGTTCAGAATGTTGCGGATGCGTTGGGTTCCAATGCTGCTTCCAAACACTTGTTCAGAGAACCCGTTCAAGGAACCAACCAAGCCGGCGATCATGGCACATGCGCCGCTGGTCTGACCAAAGTTGGCTTGGTAGTTTTTCTGCGGAGTTGCGGGAAGAACACCCGTTGCGTCATTGAACAAAGTTCCTTCACCCAATGTGCAGATAGAAGTTCCCCAACCTGCCACATCAATACCACCAAGGCCGATGGTTGATGACCAGTTACTGGAACGGAAGCGGCAATATTGATAGCCGGGGTATGGTGTTCCGCCCGCAATAAGAAGACTTTTACTTCCGTACGGAACTGGAGTTTGCGCTCCAGGCCACGCCGCACCAACGGTGATTGCGATTGGGGCTGCAACTTGTTGCACTTCAAACCCGCCGTTGCCAGCTGGAATAACAACAGTCGCACCCAAAGAATCAATCACGCTGAACAACTGATTTACGAATATGTCGCTGGCCAAGGTGTAGCCCGCGCCGTACTCCAGCGGAACACACAACACATCGCCATCTGTAAATAGTTCGCCAGCAGATACCAACGCTGACACAACGCGACCGCCTTGCGCCACTGTGACAGCGGGGAAGAACGTGGCGTGAGCGCGTGGCAGCAAACCAGTTATTCCAAAGCCGTTATCCGCGGCCACCAGAACTCCCAACACGGCCGTTCCGTGATCGGGATTAATCAAAGTAGAAGTTCCCGTAGCAGGAATAACAATAGTTTGACCTGGTTCAACAGAGACTTGCCCCAAAAGATCAATGTGGTCCACGATCGCGGAGTAGTCAATCACGCCAACTTGAGTGAGTGATCCAAGAATGCAAGTGCTATCAACGCCAATTCCTGTTGTGAAAGCCTCCATGCCTGCGACATCAATTCCGCCGCCGGCAAAACCGTTGTTGATGAATGCATACGAGTCATTCATTGGCAGTGGAATGCTGGTCAAGGTGGCCGTTCCAGTGCCAGATCCAATACCAGTTGCAATAAACAAAGTTCCAACAGTGTTAGTTGTGGAACCAATGGTTGTCCATGTGGTGTTTCCAAGAGTTGTAATTCTGTAGCACTGACCAACAACAAAAGCGCCCGCCGTGGTGGGAGTTGGTGGAGCTTGTGCGTAGGTGTTGGAGACTGGCGAAATGCCTGGCACCGCATTCGCGGTTGCTACGCCTGTTCCATCAGCTGGTGTTCCATTTCGAATAGAGGTGAACACAACGCCAACAGTGTTGCTGCTCGCGCCGAAGGTGGTCCAATTCGTAGTTCCAACTGTTTTAATGGTGTAACTGAGATCAACTTTCACCACAGTCGCGTTGGTCAATGAACCGCGGGCAATAAGTTGAATTTGGCTGTTGTATTCAGAAGTCGTGAGAACGTTTGGCAATTTGGTTCGGAACAAGCCCAGGTTGCGCGCGCGAAATGGTGTGGATGAAGTTTCCACAGGTATTGGATCAAAGTCGGGAACGCCTGGTGGTGGCGGGGGAACTGTCCAAGCAGCGGTGGCAGTAGTGGTAAGCGCACCAGATTGGCACAACGTGGTGTTGCTTCTGGCGGCGTTCACGCAAGCGGCATCCCAACCGTTGGAGCAGCATGAAGAATCATTCACGCACACATACACGCAACATGGGGTGGTATAGCAACCAGGAATTTGGGTTTCGGTTGCATTGAAGCAATCATGTGAAAATGTATAAGGCAATGATTTGAAAGCATTGTCAAATTCCGCAAAACTTGCGTTGGATGCGTCCGTTGGATCAAGCGCGCTGAGAAGTAGTCCGCCTTGCAAGAATTGTGAAGATGTGGCGGTAATGTTTAGTCGTACACCAGAGCAAGGAACGCCAGTGGCAAAGGATGTCGCGCCACCAGCGATGGTTGGAAGGACTTGTTGAAGGAAGCAATAACCAAATAGCGATTGACCGCCAGTAAAGCCCCATGGTCGAATTCCGTCGCCGTTGCCAATATCGGTATAGCGTAAAATGCCGGTTGTTCCAGTAGAACCTGGCAGCGCAGGTCCGCGCAAAGTGAAGCACGCGTCGTAGACTTCTGCGTCGTCAAATGCGTAGGTGGATGGAGCCGTGTACGAAACGCCCCAACACTTTTGCGAGGCCAAATCAACTTGAAGCATGCCGATGTCAAAACTTATATTGTTGTAAGGAGTTGCCTCATTAATGATTGTTGGGCAGTAAATGTTTGCAAGCGTGGCGCACGTGCTGTCCCACCCCGTGGTCTTTGTCTGATCAATGCAATCAGCAAATCCAAGTGTCGTGCCTAGGTAATCAGCGCACGCGTTATCACTGCAACCGTATTGACATGTCGGATGGGAAGTGAAACCAATTGGAGGGTCTTCGCATAAGCCAGCATTGTTGCAGTTGGGACTGCAATCCCAACGAGCAGTTGGAAATACCGTAGGTTCTGTGTACGTTGTGCAATTGGTGGTTGTGTATGGGAATGAAGAACCATACCCAGCCCAACGCGATGGACGATGGCAACTAATGGCGCCAAGTCCGCCAGTTAAACTTGCAGCAGAGCCATTGATGACAAAAATAGGTCCAGGTGGATTGCAGGGAATTGTGGTTCCAAGGGCGTCCGTGACGGTTTGACAATTAATGCCAATGTCTGCGCCTTCGCTTGCAATTCCTTTTTGCAAACTTAAATCTTTATCAGGGCAACCTTGCTGCGCTGGAATAGGTAGGTAATCCACTTGCGCAAATTCAACGCAATCAAGTTCATTGAAGGCTTCGGCGGCAGAGGTGAGCGCGGAAGGTTCAACAGTGACATACATGTATCCAGCCAAATCAGGCTGGACTTTGCGGCTTTTGGCGGCTGCCTTCTTTTCCAAAGCGGCTAACTGCTGCGTAGTTTTATTGATCGCTGGTTGAACCGATCCACCAAATCGATCAACCAAAGCAACGGCCGACGCGATTGGATTATTTTGATAGGCGGTGGCTCCATTGCCCGCGGCAATTGCCGCGCGAGTGGATGCGCAGGTGAGCACATTTCCGGTCACGCCAACATTGCAGCGGACCAAAAGTTCATCCTTGAATTTGACGGCGATGCGACCGGAACGAACGCCGCGGTTTACGCCACCAGCGGACATGACCGCATCCATGGAATCTGGACCTGTTGTTTTTAATTTGTTAGCCAGCGTGCGAGGCGCCAAAATAATGTCGGAGTCACCTTCATTTGGAATGTCGTTGTTGGTGGTGCCTAATCCAGGCAGCTTTGTTGCTTGCTTGGGGGTGATCAAGTCGGCGCCATTGTTGGAACTGGTTTTGGAATTTGAAGTGGACGCGGTGGTTGTCGCGGCCGCGCTGACTCCTGAAGCCTGTTGGGTTGCCACTGTCAAAGTAATAATCAACACGAATAATGCGAATGAGCTTGACAAGCGGAACATTGAAAGGGGTCTCCAAGAGGGGCAAAAACCATGCAGCAACACAACGCGGACATACTTGCAAAATGCCAGTAAGCCATTCCGTTCAAAGGTAGCCGCAAGTTCCAGAATCCTCAAGGATTTGGGAAGATCAATTCAGTTAAATATGTTGGTTCACGGGCGGGGTGAATTTCAAATTCCCCTACAAGAGGCAAGGTGCGCGGTTGGGGTTGAGATTCAGAAACGAGCCTTTAATGAGCCGATTGAGTGGCTTTTGTAAGAACGCGTTGACCAATATCGTGGCGAAAGAAGGCGCCTTGGAAGTGAATGTTGCCGGCGGCTTGGGTGGCAAGTTTGCTGGCCTGTTCTAAATTGGCGGCAATAGCAGTCGCTCCAATGACGCGCCCGCCAGCGGTCACGGGTACGCCGGCGGTTCCAGCAGCCGTTGCAGCGTGGAAACAAATCACTTTTTCATGCGCGCTGCCAAGATTTTCAGCGGCTTCAATGCCAGAAATAGAGTCGCCTACGCGTGGCTTTGCTGGATAACCCTCGGCGCACACCACGACGCAGCAACTGGTGCCGCTTTCAAAAGAAAAGTCAGCTTGATCAAGTTGACCGGAGGCGGTGAGCCACAGAGTTTCAAGAAGGTCGCCCTTCCAACGAGTCATAAGCGTTTGCGTTTCGGGGTCGCCAAAGCGGCAATTGAACTCAAGCACCTTGGGGCCGCCGTGGGTCAAAATAATTCCAGCGAACAGCACGCCGCGGAAATCAATTTCCTCGCGGCGCAACGCATCAAGTGTGGGCACAAAAACATCGCGCTCAATCATGCGCAGCACGTCGTTGGTTGCCAGCGGAGTGGGCGAGTATGCGCCCATGCCGCCAGTGTTGGGACCAGTGTCGCCTTCGCCAACTTGCTTGTGATCTTGACACGCGTCAAGCATCCAAATTGTTTTTCCATCCACCAATGCGAGCACGCTTATTTCTTGGCCGTGCAGACGTTCTTCAATGACAATGGTGGCGCCCGAGTCGCCATGCGAATTCTTTTCCAACGCGGTGGTTGCCGCGGCGATGGCTTCTTCTTTGGTGGAGCACACGGTCACGCCCTTGCCGGCGCACAGTCCGTTTTGCTTAATTACAAGCGGATCTCCGCGGCTTTGAATGTAATTCAGAGCGGCGTCCAATTGCGTGAATGAACGTCCTTCCGCCATGGGAACGCCGGCGGAGCGCAGCACTTGTTTACACCACGCTTTGTCCCACTCTAATTTTGATGCCGACTTTGTGGGACCAAACACCAATCGGTTTGGCGGGTCGTGATATTCATCCACGAAGCCATCGGCAAGCAATGTTTCTGGACCGACCACGACCAAGTGAATGGATTCTTTTTCTAGAAAACGTCTAAAGTGAAATTTATTTTTTGGGTCAAGGCTTTGCGGGCATGCCTGACCTAGTTGGAGCAAGCCCGCGTTGGCTTTGGGGTCAACCCATAATTTTCCCAGGCGCGGACTTTGCTTTATTTTCCATGCCAATGCATGTTCACGACCACCCGAGCCGGCGATAAATACATTGCACTTGGC
>Ga0209086_10003862_pt1 | contig 11233 bp, 10 predicted proteins | sample M_130207_XF_Meta_FD_187312 | JGI IMG/M metagenome (GOLD analysis project Ga0209086, IMG submission 187312) | Freshwater microbial communities from Lake Montjoie, Canada to study carbon cycling - M_130207_XF_MetaG (SPAdes) (version 2) | ecosystem: Environmental > Aquatic > Freshwater > Lake...
GTTTGGCCAGATCATACGTGAAGCGTGACTGGGATCAAACCATTGCCAGTTATTTTCTAACCATGGTGGAAGATCAAGAATTGGCTCAGGGTATACCCACTTTTCGTACTGGTGAGACACCTCATCTGAGAATGGATTATTAATTTTATTTACCTTGTTCATTTAATGAATTATTTTTTCGTTAAGTTTTTGACCTTAAGTAGTATCTTTTTTTTACAATTTATTTGCCACTCATTTTGATTTTATTTGAAATACCTTCGGCTTTGTAAATACTTCCTAGACTAATAAATTACTTAAGGACTTCTACCACATGGAATACACTAAAGTGCGCTGTAATAGAAAAGATACTTGACTAAAATTACCTATATGGTAAAAAATACATAATTATTAAAATTATTGTTTTATTAAATTATCATTTTAGCTTGCATGATTGCTCTTGATTATTGACTTTTTCCCTAAGTTTAATAAAGTTAACCAGCCCTAAGGAACACTGATGAAATACCATTTACCGCTTGGCTTAGTTATAGCCACCCTAGCACTACCCAGCTTTGCCCAGTCTAAGTTTGAAGGCTTTTATGGTCAGGTCGGTGTGGGTTATGAAAGTGTTAATCCAACCTTAACCAATACACCTATCTCCGTTATTGGCACTAGTACCACTATTCCACTAGCAACTTCCATTAGTAGCACTTCTGGCGCTACTGGTAATGTCGCCCTAGGCTATACCGCATCCGTCACTAAAGACTTCACTTTAGCTATTGGTGCTGAGTACTATCCTTTTAATAGCCAGTCAGGTAACTACTCTTCTAAAGCTAAGGGTGGCAATGGGACTAGTGGTACCTACCAGAATCAAAATGTCTATAACATTTACCTAGCACCCGGTATGAATGTAGGAACTGATGGTTTAGCGTATTTCAAAGTTGGCTATGCTAACAACTCCTTTAAAAGTAGCTCAGGAAGCGTTAGCCAAACGCAAAACCTTAATGGTTACTCATTAGGACTTGGCTATAAACAATTCTTTGCGGGTAATTGGTATGGTTTTGGTGAGGCTAATTACTTTAGCTATAACAATGTTACTGAGACTACTACTGCCAAGGTTGGTAGCTACAACTTACGATTTTCAGATACCGTGGGTATGAATGTCTATAACTTCTTAGTGGGTGTTGGGTATAAGTTTTAAGATTAGTCAAATAGCCTTAGTTGACCATCAATGAGCTTAAGCAAGCATTTCTTGCTGATGATATTGCTCAATAGTCATCATTACTAAACCTAGGCTAGCGTAGTTCACTGAGTAAAATCCATTTTCACTGGAAATTACTGCATTTTTCCATTCAGGATTAGTTAATAAGTCTTGAGCCATTACCCCCACAAACACTTGATCAGACCAAAGGTACTTAAATGAATAGAGTTTGATACCAGCATCCGTTTTGCCAATGTAGGTGATATCACGTTTGAGGCGTTGGTCTGAGGGTACTGCGGAACTGCCATTTCCGCCATTTCCACCGGCACCCCCATTTCCAGCATCCCCACCGGCACCACCATTTCCACCGGTACCGCCTGCACAGGATGAGCTACCATTCCCCCCATTTCCTCCGGCACCTCCCACTTCACCATTTCCTGATGTGCAATCATCCACAGAAACTGATGAAACGTCTATGGCTACCGCCGTGCTGGTTATCGGATAAATCATCGCCACAAGACCAGAGAATAAGGCCGCACCAATCTTTACACATGAAGAGAAAGCTTGATATGTTTTTTTCATTTTAAAATTCCTTATCAGGGAAAGTATTTAAATTAAATTATCTTTATCTTATCATTAATTTCTATTATTAACGTTTTTTAATGACAATTCATAGCACCCCACAAGCGTTACTTAAAGTAACGCTCAGAAAAATACCAACCCTAGAGTTGGTATCGTGATTATTGGTGGGCCCACCAGGACTTGAACCTGGGACCAAAGCATTATGAGAGCAGATATGCAAAGAAAACCACTAGAATTTCAAGAGGTTATAGCGCCTAAATATCAGTATGTGAGCATTTATGTGACTAATCATGAAAGCTATAAGAAATGCTAGCTCACTCGATTACCCCCTGCAATTTAAAAAAAATTCGTGTATTGTAAGGATTCATTATTACGAAAGAATCTTAAATGAATCAACGTAGATCATTTCTTAGAGCATCTAGCAAGGCGTTAGGTGGACTATTTTTTTGCGGTTGCGGTCTTTCTCATGCTGCAGATCTGAAAGATGTTACGCCAAAACGCTTAACTCCCATTTTCATTAATGGAAAACGTATTAAAACTATTGATGTACATGCTCATTGCATGTTTCAAGATGCGATTGATTTAATGGGAGAGGATGCTAAGTCAGTTCCACCTCCTACCAAAGGTGTTCCAGAGCATTTCATCAAAATTAATGAGCGGATTAAAGCGATGGAAGCACAAGGTATTGATATGCAAGTCTTAAGTATCAATCCATTTTGGTACCGCAAGGATAAAGATACCGCTGCAGAGATCTGTAGACTAAATAATATTCACCTTGCTGAACTCTGTGCAATACGCCCTGATAAATTTACGGCATTTGCCTCGCTAACAATGCAAGATCCTACTCTAGCAGTAGAGCAACTAGAAAATGCTGTCAAAAATTTAGGTCTTCGCGGAGCCGCTATTGGTGGAAGTGTTTTAGGGCAGGACTTTTCTGACCCGAAATATCATCCTGTTTTGGCAAAAGCCCAAGAACTCAACGTCACACTATTTATTCATCCTCAAAGCACGCCACAACTTGCGCAGCGCTTTAAAGGTAATGGCTGGATGTCTAATGTAATTGGTAATCCGTTGGATACGACTATTGCACTTCAACACCTCATTTATGAAGGTGTGCTTGATAAATACCCACAATTAAAAATATTGGCTGCACATGGTGGTGGATTCTTAGGCTCATATGCGCCGCGTATGGACCATAGCTGCTTTGTTTCCCCACAAAACTGTGACCCTAATATTGTGCTCAAAAAGAAACCTTCAGAATATCTAAAGCAACTCTACTTTGATTCGCTAGTATTTACTCCAGAAGCGTTGCGGTATTTAGTATCGCAAGTCGGCGTTAGCCAAGTAGTGATTGGCACCGACCACCCAATTCCATGGGAAGAGTTTCCCGTTGAGCGCGTGATGGCTACGCCTGGACTTAGTAATGCAGATCGGGTTGCCATTCTAGGCGGTAATGCAGCTCGACTATTAAATCTTAAACCTTCATAATCAAGTAGCTTGAGTAATGCGAATTGCTTTACTGCTCACTCCAGCTGGATATTGCTCTCTTTAATTGCCTTCGCCACTTAGCAGACTCTTGATTTAAAAATAGCCCAAATTGAGCGTGTGAGATAGCAACAATCTCTAGACTACAGTCACCGCTTGCATCATTCCCATATCTTCATGCACCAGCATATGACAGTGCATGACGTAAGGCCCCGTGAAATCAATGAAACGCATTCTAAAGGTAATTGAACCTGGAGCTTCTGCCGATCCGCTAGGTAACGCAATGGTATCTGCCCAATATGGTGTGATCGCAACCCCATTTATTTTAGTTACCCACATTGGATTAACGTGAATATGGTAAGGATGAAAAATATTATTCATATTCCAAATCGTCCACTCTTCTGTACTATTTAATGGAACAGTTTGCGTAGGGGCGCCTGTTGCCTGAAATGGATAATAAGTACTTGGGTTAGTCATTTGGCCTGGTTTCCCATTAACACCTGTAACTATCCCCGTGGCCTGGGCTGCAGAACCAATAGTAAATGCAGTGTTTTGCATCGTAGTTGCATCTGTGTTGTATACCCACTCGCTCACATCGAATACCGCGGATGGTGAATTACTTGGATTTGGCAAAAGAGTGCCTGCATTACCTGCCGCGGTTGTTAAGGTAGTTTTTGTTGTTCCTCCAGAAGACGTAGGGGGAAATACATTAGCTACCAAGCGAAAAACAATATTACGCTGCACCCCACCCCCTGCCGCAAGCTGTGCATCCGTAATGGGGTCAAGAAAATTAGTCACCGGAAATGGCGCGCTTGGCAATGCCATTGCAACTACTGATGGTTGCACAATGATAGTAGCCAAAATATCTTCTGGTTGGCTTCCGCGAGATGCCTGTTGAGTGCTTAGATTACGCAGATAATATGTTCCCGGTGCGCCAGCCTTAAGCGTCACAGACGAGCGGTTAGCAGCTCCTAAGACGATACCTTGCGGTAATGTTGGGGTTGGATAGGTAGGCGCAAAAATTGGAGTTGTATAGGAATTACTTCCATAGGCATCGGAGGTATATTGATTAAAGGTATGACTATCCAGACTTAAATTAAGAAAATTAAATACTTGAGCATTAATAAAACGCCACCGTTGCACTTCGCCACTTTGCATCACGATCGTTGGACGCCGAACACCATTAATCAATACAGGTGCAATATTGGGGCCCGCTGGATCATTCATCTGTGAAAAGCTCTCTAGTAATCCATTGGCCACTCCAAATGAAGAGTCTGGACTAGTTGTCTTAGCGTAATAAGGAGCCTGAAATAAAAAGATTAACTCTTTTGCAGCTGCCATCTCTGGTACGGCATCAACTGGGCCTCTAATCATGATGGCGCCTGCCATAAAACTACCTAACTGCATTGCACTAGACCCATGAAAATGGGGGTGATACCAAAATGGTCCAGCTGGATGATCGGGACGAATATCGTATTGATACTGACGATCAGGGCCTCCTGGTGTAACACCTTCCCCAGTGTGATCCATCACATAATCACCATAAAGTGGAATGGCTGCATCAAGAATGCCAGGCCAAACATGAAAGCCATGCGTATGCATATTTGTATTATTCGGGTAACCTAAAAAAACTGGGTTGCTAGCGATGGGAGTTGGGTTAGCAGGTAAGCGATTGACCAGCTTGATGCGCAGTCGATCGCTCACATTTAAAATAAGTGTCGGCCCGCAAATAGTCGCTGCACTATTGCCCACAGCAAAGGCTCGTAAATTGACATTAGAAGTAGAACTCGGAGTGCTGATTGCTGAACCGTTAGCAGTACTCCCCACCAAGGTATTGAGATACTGCGCAGTTAGTGTAATGTCTAGAATCCCACCAACCGATTGTATAACCTGGGGCTGAACAAAAGTCTCCAAACTACTACTACTGCTACTACCATCACTACAATTCGTGAGTAATGGTGGAACCGCAATACCCGTTGCGATAGTAGCGCCCACACGCAAGAATTCACGGCGTGAGTAAAACTCTTCTTTATCTTGGCTCATAGTCATTATCTTTTAGGCAATCGTCAGAAAAGAGAATGGTTTTTGTTGCTTTGCTTGAGCCAAACCAATTTGACCTGCCCCATTCATCCCCCAACCAAATAGATTACCCGGCGCTGCAGCAACCGCGTGCATCTGCCCTGCTGCAATTGCACGAACCCCAGATAACCCGGGTATGCGGGTTGGCTGATGGCGATCAATTAAATCATTTAAACCTAGTTGACCCAAGCCATTCCAGCCCCAAGAATAAACATTACCCGTTCGCGATAGTGCTAATGAAAAATGCATTCCCGTTGCTACAGCCTTCATCGGTTCAGGCATCGTAAGTACAACAGGGGTGACGGAGTACATTTTTTTGCTAATTCCAAGCTGCCCTTTGTTATTACTCCCCCAACCGTAGACTTTGCCTTGATTAGAGATCGCCAAAGCGTGTGTTGCACCCGCTGACACTTTTTCTATCCGCATTGGTAAGGAAATAGGTATTGGTGTATCCACAGTATTTAAATGCCCTAAGCCTAGTTGCCCAGCAGTATTGCCTCCCCAAGAATAGAGTCTGCCGTCGCGTGTCAGGGCCAACATAAAACCTTGCCCAAGAGCAATGTGTTTAATAGGTGGCAAGGATATGACAGGGCCAGGTATAGAATTTAGAGTCTCGCTTACCCGCCCAAGCGTCCCGGTTGTATTTAAACCCCATGAATGGATAGCACCAAGCTGATCAATGGCAGCAAAATGAAATTCTCCTGCTACTATTACCTGTGCCGAAGGTAGTCCTGTAACTCTTTGTGGCCTTGATACTGCAACGGCATCCAGTTGACCACCAACACCAGTTGCGCATGAACCCCAAACCACCACCTCATGCTTATCTGTTAAGCCGAGGCTAACGCTATGTCCAGCAGCAATTGACAAAAATTGAGATTGAGCGCTCACCTCACCAGGGTGTGTAGGAGGCACTATTGTGCTACACACATCAAACGCGGTATTTAACTGTCTACCGCTCCCGTCGCCACCCCAGCCCATTACCTTGCCTGAACTCAGTAAAGCCAGAGTATGATCTCGCCCACAACTGATACTGGTAACGTCATACGCATTACTGTTTATATCTTTAGACATTTATTACCCCATCAATAAAATACGATGATCTATTAACGCGGTTTATCTAGCAGTCAAAGACTCAGGCCAGATGCTCAATGGCTATTAAGCTAAAGAAAGAAACTGGTTAGAGTAACTATACCTATTTAAATACCTTAAGGTGTGCTGGTATACCCTTGGTTTAGCAATTAATCGAGGATCATTTCTTCCCCATTACCGTTACTTAAAGTAACACTCAAAAAAATACCAACCATAGAGTTGGTATTTTGATCGCAGGGGGCCAGTAAGGGTCTAAAAATGCATACTCATTTTAAGTTAAAGTAAATTTAAGATTACCTAATTTTTCAATGCGAGTTTCTAGTTTATCTCCTGGTTTTAGCCAAACTTGCTTATCTTTAGGATAACCACTAATAACCCCTTCGGGGGTTCCCGTAAAAATAATATCCCCGGGCTCAAGAGTAAAAATTTGCGATGTATAACTCACAATCTGCGCACAATTAAATACCATGTCATTGGTATTTGACGATTGACGGACCTCGCCATTAACGTATTGCTCGATCTTTAACTGATTTGGATTTCCAACGAGATCAGCTGTAAAAATATAAGGGCCAATTGGCGCAAATCCGTCATTTGTTTTTCCAATCATCCATTGGCTACTACGTTGTTGTAAATCACGTGCCGTAAAGTCTTGACCAGTCGCATAACCAAATACATAAGACAAAGCATCTGCTTCAGATACGTTATAAGCCCTCTTACCCATCACGATAACTAACTCAGCTTCGTAATCAAATTTTTCAGCATTCACTTTAGACACCGCAACCACGCCATTATGCGAATTTAAGGTGTTATTAAACTTATTAAATAGAATCGGTAGCTTAGGAATAGGATTATTAGTTTCTTTGGCATGCTTGGCATAATTCAAGCCCACGCAAACAATCTTTTCGGGATTGGTGATCGCCGGTGCATATTCAATCTTATTTTCATCAAGAAAAAGATCTGTTTTTCCCTTACTTAAAGCTAATAAAACCAATTTACCTAGCCCTTGATCGCCATTAGCAATCAAGTCATCTGTATTAACAGGGGCCTTGACCTTAAATTGCTTTGCAGCTTTTGCTACCTGTAAAATGCCCTTATCAGTTTTTACTCCAAGAATATATTGATTGCCATCTTTGTAATTAAGAATAACCATATTCTTTGGCATCTCAGGATTAGCCATCCTGACTGCGCCAGCACCTGGTCCAGCTGCCACCGCCTGACTTGAAATAAATGATGTCGCTAATGCAGCGCTGCCAGCTAATGCGGATACTTTTAGAAAATCACGCCTTTGGTTACTCATAGTCTCTTCCCTCTTTTTTTAAATTATTATTATTATTATAATAAAATATTAGGTTTGTCAATCTATATAACTAAAATATAACTGAACCCGAACTGACCGTAGAGCTAACTTTGTAAATCTTTCGATCAATATTCTCTAATTAGTTTTTCTTGTTAGAAGCTGCTTCAGTAATCGGATTATATGAAACAACACAAAACACGTCATTCAACTTTTTGTAAGCAGAAACCTTAACCTCAAACCACCTTTTATCTCCATTGGTGTGGTAAGGATATTTTGAGGTGAATGTTTTTGTGTTATCCGCAAGAACGCTACGAATAAATTTAGCTACATTATTAGCTTCTTTAGAGCCCGGTCCCATTGCTTTCTCACAAGCAGCAAGATAATTAACGCCCTCGCATCCTAGGCTTCCGCCCTTTAATTTTGGATATAGTATGGCAGCAGATCGCCATGTGTTATTAACTAAAATAATAATGCCATCTGAATTTAATACAGCCATCAGGGGCGAAACAAAGTTCAAAGTAGCTTGTGCCAAACCTTCTTTTTTTCGCAGCTGATAGGCTTCTACTTTTACCCTATCTTGCTCGCTATCAATCCCTATATGTAGGCTTGCTTTCTCAGTGAAAGTCGAAGAGTAAATGAACGCTGCATCTAAGTTAAGCCAGCTAATTAATACCTTCAGTCTTTCTGTCTCTGGCATTGATTGGCCATTGATCCATTTTCTTGCAGCTTCTCGGGAAATGGGATTTGACTGAAAGTTACGAAGATTAAATTCAATCGCAAGCTTATTAGCCGTGGGAATTTTACCAAATTTATCTACTAGCCCTGCCCTAAAGGCCAAATAGAAACGTTCGATAACAAGTTCATTGATAGTGAAAAATCCCTGGAGTGTTTTTTTGTCCAACTAACATCATGTACCTTTAATAGGAATTAATCAGGTTAATTTCATATTAATTACTAATATTTATATAATTTTTTTAATTTGCCAACTTGAAGGTGTTATTTAATCCTTAATCAGGACTAATTTATACATTCATAGATCAATTTGATTAAAGGGACGAGGCATGACTGAACTCACATATGCCAAAGCAATAGCAAAGCTAGAGGAAGGTAACTCAATCAATCTTTTAGATATGAAAAACCTATCGTATGCAGATCTCGATAAGCTATTTGAAGATATTAAGTTTTGGAAAATTCATGGAAAAGATGATTTCAATTTAAGAATTAGATATCAAAAAAATGATTCCTAAAAATAAAACGTACTTTGCTCTAGATGTTAAAAATAATAAAGAATTAACCCCTATTTCCTTGGCTGGGCAGGAGACATCGCCAGTGAACTTAACGATTAATAGTCGTGATCTTGAAGTAACCCCTGCCATGCGCATGCATGTAGAAAACGGCATGGAAAAGATTCGTAAGCATTTTGACCATGTTATTGATGCGACTGTTTTTTTTATGATTGACAACGCTACCGAGAAGGCCTTACGTCATACAGCTGAACTGACTATCCACCTCAAAGGTAAAGAGCTTTACGCAGAAGCCCATAACGAAGATCTTTACCATGCGATTGATGCTGTAGTAAATAAGTTAGAACGCCAAGTGGCAAAACACAAAGGGAAGACGCAAAATCACCATCACGAAATACTACCCGATCAAGAGATTTAGTTTAGGTAACCCATATAAAACCCAATGAATATGCTGCTTAATATTTTTAGTAAAAAATATATTGTCATTAATAGCTCCGCTAGAAATAAAGCTGAAGCTTTTACTGTTGCAGGTGATCTTTTTGAAAAAAGATTAGGGATAACTTCAAGTTCCGTAGTTCATGCTTTAAATGTTCGTGAAGATTTAAGTTCTACTGCCCTGGGTTCTGGAATTGCTATTCCCCATGGAATAGTTGCTGGAATTAACATACCTGTTGGATGTCTTATAAATCTAACTGGGGCCATAGATTTTGCTGCACCGGATAAAAATAAAATCAGCATCCTCATTTTTTTACTTTTTCCTCAAATAACGACGCATGAGCACCTGCAAATTTTATCTTCCCTTGCACAGCGACTATTAGATGTTGGTATACGCAAAACACTAATATCCGAACAATGCCCTGAGAAGATATGCCAATTACTCAACCTTACAATAGGCTGTAGGGGGAGTCCAAAAATTCAAGGCTTGCATATTGATTTTAAGCAACCCATTCCATCAAGCAATGAATACATCATCAGCTACTTGGCTGAATGGGCAATTCTAGAAGTTTTAAGAAAACGATATGAAAAAAGGATGTCAACTAGCAAGGGCTAGTTTGCCTACTTACATATAATTTAGAGTCTCCAGGACTTGAAACTGGCTTCTAGGACACTAGATTATTGAGGCGAAATCGATTAGCTGATCAGGATTTATTATTGGCCTATTAGCTGTCTCAGCTTTACCGCAAAAGCGGTATTGTCATCAAACCCTTTGAAAAGTTGTGATCCTGGCCCAATAGCTGCAACAGTGATTGGTGTTGGAGTATGGCCAGCACTTCCCCAATAAAAGCCGGTTTGCCATGCAATTGCTAAGCCAAGAATATTTGATGGAAGGTAATTCGAATTTGGCCCTAGCTGGCTCTGAGTCAGAATTTTTTCCCGCAAATCATCATCTAAGATAAGACCTGGAAAATTGTCTTGTAACAATGTATTTAAATAGGCATTCAATTCAGAACTACTGGTAGTTTGCTTTGCTTTAGTTTTGAACTTCTGAGAGAATGCATTGAGTGACATTTTATAGCGTTCAATTAGCTTCAGCTGCTCGATCCTCACGTTCAAATAGTTTGTATTTCCTGCGGGCTCTAGATTTTTACGGCCATAAGTAGGAGAAAAGCCACCCGTCTCATGATCTCCAGTAACGATAACCAGAGTATCTGGATTCTGTTTCCGAAACTCTAGCGCCACCTTTACTGCATCATCAAAGGCCCAAAGGTCGCGCATTAAAGCAGCAACGTCATTGTGGTGGCCTGCAGAATCTGTATTCTCGTTCTCCGCAAATAATACAAATCCCCTATTTTTGCTTTTCTTAGAATCCTGATTGAGCACTTGCAGTGCTGCCGTCACCATCTGCGCTAGATTAGGCATATCTTGCGAGTTACGATCGATTTCATAATCTAAATCTTCATCAGCAAATAGGCCCAGAACCTTAATTGACTTGATCTGATTGAGTTGTTCTGGTGTATTGATAAATTGGTATCCTTTTGCTTTAAAGGCCTCAATCACATTCTTACCATCTTGGCGTTTTCCACCAGGTAGTGAGTTTGGTAGGAAGTAATTGGAGCCGCCGCCCATCAGAACATCTGGAGCGAGTTCTAGATACTGATTTACTATCAATTCATAATCTCGTCTTGATTTGGCATGAGCACTAAATGCAGCTGGGGTGGCATCATAAATTGGTGCGGTGCTGAGTAGTCCAATTCTCTTACCCTTGTCTTTAGCTACCTCCATTATGGTGGGCGGCGCTTTGCCATCTGGGGTGATGGATATAGAACCGTTATTGACTTT
>Ga0209086_10003863_pt1 | contig 11231 bp, 9 predicted proteins | sample M_130207_XF_Meta_FD_187312 | JGI IMG/M metagenome (GOLD analysis project Ga0209086, IMG submission 187312) | Freshwater microbial communities from Lake Montjoie, Canada to study carbon cycling - M_130207_XF_MetaG (SPAdes) (version 2) | ecosystem: Environmental > Aquatic > Freshwater > Lake...
GACAAACACATTGGGCATGGTTCGCAACTTGTATATATAGACGCGCCTCTGAGATCGAATCTTTCGATTTTCCTGCACGCCGCACGAATCGCGTTGATTTCGGCATGCGCCGTCGGATCATTCATTGCAGTGACTTGATTCCAACCCTCACCGACGATCACGCCATCCTTTGCAACGACTGCACCAAACGGGCCACCTCCGCGCACTGCGACACTCTGCAGCGACAGTTCAATTGCGCGGCGCATGAAATGCTCGTGATTTGAGGGCTGATTTGAATTTGGGGCGGAATTGTCGGCGGAGTTAATCATCGCATTCTCATGATAGATGACGCTTGCTCACAAACTTTCTCGCCGCCCCTGTGATTGGATCGCGAAATTCCACGCTGCGTGCAAGCAACTGAAGCGGCTTGGAATAATCCCTTGGTGCGTCATCAGCTGGCTTCGGCTGCATGATGGGGTACATCGGATCATTCAAGATTGGAATCCCAAGCGCGGCGCAATGAACTCGCAACTGATGCTTACGCCCAGTGACTGGCCGCAGTCGATACAGCGCATGCTCACCACGCGCCTCAATCAAATCGATATGTGTCAGAGAATTCGGGGCGCCTCTGCCAGTCTCCTCGCGCATTCGCATGAAGTGTTCATCCTGCACCATTTGACTTTCGTATGTCATCGGAAGTTTGAGCGATGCGTTGGCAAGTCCAACGGCTTCATAACACTTTTCAACTTCACGCTGGCGAAAGAGCGCTTGGTATGCATCGCGCTTGGAATCTTGGATGCAGAAGACCACGATTCCAGCGGTTCCACTGTCAATTCGGTGAATGGGCACAAGCGAATCGATCGCAAGACGATTCTTGAGACGAACAAGCAAAGTCTCCTGCACGAATCTGCCCGAAGGAATCACTGGCAAAAAGTGCGGCTTATCTGCGACCACAAGATGATCGTCTTGAAAGAGCACTTGTTCTTCAAATGGAATGCGGTCCTCGATCTCGATCGATCTGTAATAGAAAATTCCAAGATTTGCTTCGTGGAGGCGGTGTTCCGTGACGGCAACCCCGCGCTCATCAATGACTTCTCCAAGAGACATCCTGCGCTTCCATTCGCTTGCGGCAACATTGGGAAATTCCTCGACGAGACAATCGAAAATCGTCTTCCAAGATCCCACGGGTAAAACTGTGCGACTTGGACCGACTCCGCCTCGAGTTGCGAGAGGCGCAACATTGCTCATTCGATTTTTCGGCTTTGGATCTGTGGTCATTTTGTGCTAGAACTGAGAAGTCTACGGTGATCCGCCACTCGCCTAATCTGCACTTGTGGCACACTTCGGCAAACGAAATCTCCTCAGCATCACACGCGAAACAAATTCGGGTCTCTATCTCGATGGCGAAGAACTTGGCGAGATCCTTCTTCCAGGACGCTATGTCCCTCGCGATCTCGAACCCGACGCAAAGTTGGACGTTTTTCTTTATCGCGATTCCGAAGATCGACTCGTTGCGACAACTGAAAAACCATATGGGATGGTTGGTGAATTCGCATATCTGACTGTGAAACATGTCCACGAAAGAATGGGCGCATTCTTGGATTGGGGGCTCTCAAAAGATTTGCTCTTGCCATTTGCGGAACAAGCGAAGCCACTTGATGCAGGCAACCGAGTGATCGTCGCAGTCTGTATCGATCCAAATACTGATCGCATTATGGCCAGCGGTCGCATCGTCGATCATCTCAGCAAGGAGCCGCCGCCATATACCCAAGGTCAATCGGTCAAGCTGCTCGTCACTGGCGAGAGTCCGCTGGGATACAGCGCAATTGTTGAGCACGCCCATCTTGGTTTGTTTTACAGAAGTGAACTCTCTGCGCCAATGGTTGTTGGGCAGCGAATCGATGGATTCGTGCGTGAAGTTCGACCTGATGGGAAGATTGATCTCGGTCTTGATGAAATGGGATATGGCCGAATCGCGCCACTGACCGATCAAATTATTGCTGCGCTCAAGTCTGCGGGCGGAAGATTGAATTACGACGATGACAGCACGCCAGACGAAATTCGCCAGCGCTTTGGAACAAGCAAAAAGGCTTTCAAACAAGCACTTGGGAATCTCTTTCGCGAGAGACGAATCGCCTTTATGCATCCTGGAATTCAAATCGTCGAGCAGTGAGTCGAACGACAACCGCTGATTCTCTGCGGTACTCTTTTGGCTCGGGCGCTCTGCCCATCTCAACGGCTTCACTTCGCACAGGGAGAATTCAATGACCGGTTCATTCCCGAAAATTATTCGTCGACTTTTTATCACCGTCCTTGTGTTGTCGAATGCAACCTTTGTAAGCAATGTGCATGCTGGCGGAGATATTCCCGACGATTGGTTTTATGAAGGCGCAAACAGACCAAAGGCACTTCGCGCACTTGAAGGAAAGCCCGCGCCCGAAATCGTTACGCAAGCATGGATCGGCGATCCAACGACAATCGCTGCGAATCGTGGCAAAGTGGTCGTTGTTGATTTTTGGGCGACATGGTGCGGACCATGCATGAATGCGATTCCTGAAAATGTCGAACTGGTGAAAAGGTCTGCCGGCAAGCCTCTCGCTTTCATCGGGATCCACGACTCCAATTCTGGCTGGAATAATGCGCCGCAAGCAGTCAAAAGTAAGGGAATCAACTATCCAGTTGCACAGGACAAAGGAGATTCTGCGAAGGCGTATCAGGTTTCATTCTGGCCGACCTATGTTGTGATCGATCACGAAGGCATCGTGCGCGCAGCTGGATTGATTCCGACTCATGTCGCAGAGGTCGTGGAAATGTTGCTGAAGAAAGTTCCAGCCGCAGCAGCAAACGGGAGCGATTCATCTGCGTCTTACTTTGGCGGTGCCGCACGGCCATCTTGGTTGAAGGCGATGGAAGGAACAGTGGCGCCCTCATTGCCGCAAGACGCAAAGTGGATCGGAACACCAGTCACAGCAGAAGCGTGCAAAAATCAAATCGTTGTGATGCAGTTCTTTTCGCCGCAGGGCGATGCGTCGATGAAACAACTTCAGCAAGTCGCAGAACTCGCGACAGAATTTGCTCCTCAGGGTGTGGTCATCATGGGTATCTGCGATGCTCGAAGCAAGTGGCCCGCCGCAAAGACAGCAATTGAAGGGAAAAAGATCACAATTCCAGTGATGCAAGATGGCACCGTGGCTGCAGTCGCTGGAAGTCAACCGCCAATCATGCTTGGCACAACGGCTGCTGCGATGGGCGTTCGACTTGCCCCAACCACGGTGATCGTTGACCGAAATGGAAAAGTGCGTGCCGCTGGAGTGCGCCCTGACAAAGTCAAAGAAATGATCAACACGATGCTGACTGAACCGCTTTCTGCACCAACCACTCCGAGCAAATGAATATGACAACTGGAAATACCCCGAGCAACACTATGAGTTCTTCTCCTTCACAACCTACAACTATTCCAGCTGTTGGTGCTTGTCCATTCGCAGACACTGTTCGATCGCACGTTGGTAAGACGGTCGTTGGCCAACAAGTTGTTGTCGAGCGCGTGATGATCGCGCTGTTGACTGGTGGACATCTGCTGCTTGAAGGTGTCCCAGGCATTGCCAAGACGCTCATTGTTCAGTCTGTGGCAAAAGCGATCGACTTGAAATTTTCTCGTGTGCAGTTCACGATCGATCTTTTGCCATCGGACATTCTTGGGTCAGAGATTCTTGATCAGAAGACAAGCGAGTTTCGCATTCATCGTGGTCCAATTTTCACAAACCTTCTGCTCGCTGACGAGATCAACCGCGCATCTCCCAAAGTGCAGTCCGCTCTGCTCGAGGCAATGCAAGAACGAAAAGTTTCCATCGGCGATACCTCGCACGTTCTTCCCGCGCCCTTCTTAGTGATTGCGACGCAGAATCCAATTGAACAATCTGGAACGTTTGAATTGCCAGAGGCGCAGTTAGATCGTTTCCTTTTACGCCATCGTTTTTCATATCCCTCAGCAGAAGAAGAGACCGAAGTTGTGCGCAGAAGCCTGAAATTGAAGTTGAAACGTCAAGGAGATGGTGCTGTGCCGATGTCGGCATTCGATGCGATCGAAGATGGGGCGAAGTTGCATATCCGCGATCTTTCCGAGGCGATGGCCGCCGTGCAGAACGTTCATGTCAGCGAGGTTTTTCTGCGTGACTGTATTGAGTTGGTGCACTTGACCCGCAAGCATCCTGACATTGAATTGGGATGCAGTCCACGCGCGGCACTTGCGCTCGTTCACGCCTCTCGCGCACGAGCCTTCCTGCACGGGCGGGAGTACACGATTCCAGAAGATTTCTTCGCGCTTGCCGAGGATGTCATTCTGCACCGCATGCGACTCTCGTACGAAGCGCTTGCGATGGGTCGAAAATCAACTGATGTACTGACCGAAATGCTCCGCTCGCTTGCATAAGAAACATTCCGCGTGACGACCATTCTGCGACCACCTGACGAACTTGCACGCGGCGACTTTGAAATGGTCGTTCGACGACTCGCAGACGATCTTGCATTTGGAATGGATCCTTCACGCTTCATTGGATCGGGTCTGGAGTATGCGCAGTCTCGCCCATATTCACCCGGCGATCCAATCAAGATGATGGATTGGAAAATCACGGCTCGACTTGGGAAGCCGTTCGTGAAAGAGTACGACACTCCAAAGCGAACGAATGTTTTTATCGTCGTTGACACATCTGCGTCGATGGGAATTTCGTCAACCACGATTACCAAGCATGATCTTGCGGTCTGGATTGCATCTGCGATTGGTTTGATTGCACAGAGGCGGATGAGTCCCGTCGGAGTGATCGGTGGAGGCGAGCGAGAAACACGCTTGAATCCAAGCCTGAATCGTGCTGATTTATGGCAATCGCTCGATCCGCTTCGCGCAATCAACTTGAGTGAAGGGACGCGATTGTCTGATCGTCTTGCGGATCTTGATCTGCGAGCAAAGAGGTCGAGTGTCTTTATTGTGATCAGCGACCTACACGATCCAGATGCGATTCCTGCAATAAGACACGCTTCCCAGAAGCATGACTGCGTTGCAATTCATTTGATGGATCCTGCCGAACGCGGAATGTTACGTGCAGGATTTTTCCGTGGGCAGGAAGCAGAGAGTGGACGATCATTTGTATCCCATGGCGGTTGCGCATGGGGACGAGACGGACAAGTCGCAGCAGACTTTGCACGATGCGGTACGAGTTATCTTCGATTGCAAACGGATCAACCGTTCATCGCACCCCTTCGACATTTCCTCTCATTCAGACCGATGATGGGCGGAGGTCGCGGATGATTGGAGAACTTTTTATAAGTGCAATTCTCACAACCACGAATGTTGCTGATGACAATGCGACTCCGCGTGGCATTACAGGCAGCGTGACGATCTCGCACTCGGGCGATCCACTGCAAGCCAAGCTCGATCAGGATCTTTCTTCTCCACTGCTGGTTCGCGTGACGGATCTCTCAGGCGGCGAGCCCACATCTGAACATCGATACCGAATCGACTATATCGGAGCGGTTGCTGGATCATTCGACCTGCGATCGATGATCACCCACCGCGACGGAACGCCTGCGACAGAAATCACTCCAATTCCAGTCAAAATCGTCTCTGAACTGCCGGAGAAATTTGGGAGCGATCTATTTATTGTCTCTGCAAAGCCATTGTTCGCACGAAGTTATTACCGAGTGATTCTCGGTTTGATCGCTGCAGTTTGGATCGCAATTCCAATTTTCGTATTTGTCCGCCGAGCGATCCGCAATCGTCCTACACCTCCTGCCCCACCACCACCACCTGCACCGACACTCGCCGATCAACTTCGACCACTTGTAGAGGGGGCAATGAACCAAGGACTTTCGGTCCGCGACCAAGCACGACTCGAACTTCTGCTTATGGCATTCTGGAGCGAGCGCCGTAATTTCTTGGCACTACAACCTGCCGAGGCAATCGAAAAACTTCGCACCGATCCAGAAGCAAGCACCTTGCTGCTGGCAGTTGAAAGATGGCTTCACTCTCGCGCAGGCGCAACTCCGCAACCTGAGAAAGATCTGGCGCAATTACTTGATCCATTTCGTGGACATGATCCAATCACACTCGTAGAGGTTGCGCAATGACATTTACATTTCCAATGCTCTTGTTGCTCTTGTCAATTCCAGCGTTGATGTTGTGGGCAGTGCCATACCGCACTTGGGGATTGTTACTTCCGTTTGATCATCAACTGCATCCAAGTCGTCGATGGCTTTCCCTTTTGCTGAGCGCGTTCGACTGCTTGCCAGCACTCTTGCTCGCTGCCGCAATTGTGATTCTTGCCGGACCGCAAACAATGCAACAGCCAAAGAACGCTCGCAAACTGACAAACATCCAATTCTGCCTCGATGTATCTGGAAGCATGATGATGGAAAATCGCAGTGAAAACGCTCGAAAAGCTATTGAAGACTTTATCTCTGTGCGCGAAGGCGATGCATTTGGTCTGACAATATTTGGATCACAACAAATTCGTTGGACGCCTTTGACGAAAGATCTTTCCGCAGTTCGAAATGCCCTGCCATTTGCCAACCCAAGTCGCCAACCCAGTCATATGAGCGGAACCATGATTGGCGCAGCTCTGCGATTCTGTAAAGACAACATGATGAACGAAGCCGAGCAAGGTGATCGAATAATTATTCTGGTTTCAGACGGAGACAGTTTTGATCTTGCAGGTGACGCAGGCGGCGATATTGCAGATGAGTTGAAGCAAGAAAATATCCGGCTCTACCATATCCATGTCGCAACGGATCCGATTCCAGATGAAGTTGTCGATATCGCACGTGAAACTGGTGGCGAAGCATTTCAAGCGACAGATGCACTCAGCTTGAAGCGCGTCTTTACGCACATTGATCGAATGAAGCCTGCAGAATTTCGAACTCTTGGCACAGTTCCCCTTGATCACTTTCAACCATTTGCAATTATCGCTCTTGTATTTCTTGGACTGCACATCATCGGTCTATTGGGAGTGCGATACACCCCTTGGTAAGTATTCATATGATGCAAAGTTCAAACATCATCATCGCATTCGCAGTGCTTGTGATTGTTGGAATTGGGGAATGGTTGCATGCACGCAAAGTCTCGCGCGTTGCTCGATTGGCGTTCGGACCAAGCGGCCGAGCGGCGAGATGGACGATTGTTGTGGCACCCTCACGAACGATTGCTGCTGCGCTTGCGACATGGGGTTTGCTCTTTCTGGTGACATATGATCCGATCGAAATAGACCGTAAACCAGCCAAAATTGCATCAAATCATCTGCTTGTGCTGCTTGATGTTTCACCGAGCATGCAATTGAAAGATGCTGGTGCAGAGGCTGACAAAATCAGTCGCGGCAAACGAGCAGGCGAGGTCGTCCAAGGTGTTCTCGACCGCCTTGATATGGAGAATACGCGCATCTCGATCGTTGCGTTTTATACGGATGCTCTTGCAATTGTGCAGGACACTTTCGACAAGGAAGTGATTCGCAACGCTCTGGACGGTCTACCGATGTACACAGCTTTTGAACCTGGACCGACTGATTTGAAGAAGGGACTTGTCAAGGCTTTTGAAATTGCTCGACTCTGGCCTGCTGATTCTGCGACGCTCTTGATTGTGACAGATGGCGATGTTGCAACTGGTGTTCCGTCAGTCATTCCAAGTTCGATTGCAGACACGATCGTGGTTGGACTGGGAGATCCAGTCAAGAGTAGTAACATGAACGGGCATCCGAGTCGACAAGACACCATGGGGTTGCGTCAACTCGCAACGAGGCTCGGCGGCTTCTACCACGATGGCAATCGCAAGCATCTACCAAGCGATGTTGTCAACAGCCTGACGATGATTGCGCCAAGTGTCGGCGGAAATTGGAGTATTCGAGATTTGGCTTTGCTTACTGTTGGCATTGGTTGCTCGACGCTCGCATTCATTGGACCACTCCTGACATTCTTTGGACGTCCACGCACATTCTCGCGTGATCGCCGCGTTCCAAAGCCACTGCCGAAAGGAGTGCTCACATGATTTTTTCTCGAATTGCATGGGGATTCTGGGCACTTATTCCTGTTGCAGCGGTGACGTATCACTTTGGTCCTGGCCAGACTGCGTATGTACTGGATCGCGCCGCTCGATTGCAGAATCAAGCATCAGATGCGCAGAATGAAGCGCAACTTGCGCAGGACGCTGCATATTCAAAGCATCTCGAAGCAATTACATCAAGACGAAAAGCATTTCTCGAACCATCCGCCGACAATCAGCGAGATGCGCTCGATGCTTCGGCCGTAGAGGAGCGCGCATATGCGCAAGCCGCGGCAACATGGAAGACAACCTCTGATCGCTTTCAAGATGTGCTGGTCACGCTTGGAGATTCATCGCCAAAGGAAGCTCGTGACATTCGTTGGGCGAAGGCGCGTGCAGATGTTCGCGCAGGAGAAATCTGGACTGGCATCGATGAGTTGGAATCACTGGTGACTGAGTTGGACGGCTCTCCAAAGTTGAATGATGCTCTTGCGCGTGCGGCGCGAGAGGAACTTGCAACTGCATATTACTACGGCGCACGATTGCTTCGGCTTTCTGGAATGCCAGTGCAAGAGTGGCGTATCGAATCTGGAAAAGCACGGCAGCATTTTCGATATCTCGCTGAACGCGAACTGGCAAAGTCCACAGGCAACGATGACGCAACCGCTGCGGCAAAGAACTATCAACGAAACCTCGAACTCGTTCTGAATTTGGAACAGTCAAGCCTTGCAGATTTACAGGGGAAGCCGCTGCCGAAAGATTCGCCGCGTGCCGGGAAATCTGGGAATAGGCCTGGAAACAAGCCAGGAAAATCCAAAAGACCACCGCGACAAGATGGTCGAGGTGCGGGTGGCGCAGAAGAAATCCGAGATGGTTGGTAATCAATATGAAGAAAAGAACGACTTCTAGAACCAGAACACCACTATGAAACAGATTATAAAATTATTGAAATTCTTATACGCCTTTACTGCGATTTGCGCCTTTGCAAGCGCCACTGTCCTTGGTCAAGGTGTCACTGTAAAACTTGTACCTGCCACACCAGTTGTTCCAGCAAGTGCCTCAGCAACAGTTGGGCTTACTGTCATTCAATCTGCGTCAAGTGTTGCAATACCAAATGCAACAGCGATTCCAACAGGAGCTGCACTCACAATTACTACAGACGAGACAAGTATTCCAGCAGATGCGCAAGGTGTTGGTTCTGCGAACCCTTCGGGACCAATGCTTTCACCAGAACAACTCGACGACATGCGGCGGGAATACAACGGAGCGAGTTCCCAAGACCGCGAAGCACTGCGCGCGTACTTTCGTGATATGGGAATCGACATCAAGAAACTTCTTGGTGGTCCAGGTGAAGCGATGGAGCCTAACGCTTCGTCACTCGCACAAGCAGTTCGAATGATTGAATTCACGCGAACTCCACAGACGGTGCTTGCGGCAAGATCGAAAATCGGATTCGCTGTCGAGGCGAAACCCCCTGCCACCGACTTTGCCGCGACTGCAAAATGGCTGCAATTGCAGGTGTTTGCTGGCGAATGGGATGCACTCGGTGATGCTTTGGGCCAACTTCCAGCAGCTGATGCCATCGCGGTTTATACGCAGATTCTTCAGACGATCAATCGTTCACAGCGTGGCGATCCCAATCAGAAACCAGACCCAGGGCTACTTCCAGAAGAAGTTCTTGCGCTCGCTGATAGTGCGCCAGAAGCATTGAGTGATTGGCAAGTGACAATTCTTGCGCAGCTTCTCAAAGATGCGGCAGAAAAGTACAGCACAGCACCAATGCTTCAGAAACTAAATATGAATACTCGAATGTTTGGCAGACAAGATGCCGCACATCGCGAGCGAACCGTCAAATTCCTCGTCGCTGCTGGAATGGCGCTTGATGCCGCTGCATACTTTCCCCCGCTTGATGAGGCACGAGCGAAACTTGATGCAGTCGCGCTATTGAATTACGGGCGATATCACGAAGTCTTTGCAAACAGTAATCGCGCAGGTGGAGAAACAGAAAGTCACTTGCGTACTGCATGGGGCTTGTACTGCGAGACTGCGCTGATCGAAAGTGCAGATGCCGCGCTGCGTCAAGATGCAATGCGCCGTGCGATCGACCTTCTGCCTTCGATGCCACCTGCTCGCGCGTCAGAATGGTTGAATAAAGTTTTTGCCAATGCAACGCTTGCTCCAGCGGCGCTAGAAATCATTGCTTTAAAGGCAGTTTCGCTGCGTGACAGCCAACTCGATCTTGCGCAACGTGCGCAGACAATCTTGACAATGAAAGAGTCAGTCGACACTCTGCTTGTGCAAACTGGTCTGGATATTCGACTGCTGCGAGTTCCACTTCGAATGTTGACGACGGCACTTGTTGGCGAAGCAGAGTCTGCGTTGGATGGCGATGCTGAGGGTGGCGGTGCCAACCGTGGCCGTCGCAACCCACGCCAACAAGGTCCTGCAGGACCTCAAGAAAAGAACTTATTACTTCGTGCGATGCCGAGTGAGAACTGGATGTCAGTACTCGAGCCAAGCCTTGCGAGTCGCGCGTATCGAGCCGCTGTCGAGATTGCGACGAGCGCAGACGAAGTGGATGTTGCGATCGATTCGTTGTCGCATGCGGTCACGCGATTTCCTGATCAAGCCGTTGAACTTGCTGACGACTTTTTGCGCCGCTGGGAGACTCGACTTGGTCCGCAGAACGAAGTCGATCCCAATCAAATGATGTTCATCGGTTTTGCGCGCGATGGGATGACTTCCGCCCCGCTTACACGTGGACGACAGCGACGAAATCTCGATCGATTGGCGAGGCTGATGCTTGTGCTTGAAGAAATTGGCGTTGACCCTCATAAACTCCCAAACGTTGCCAAAGTTTTTAGCGCCTGCCACGGCCGCACCGAAGTCTTCACGAAAGATGGAATCACCAGCATTTTTGGCCCAATTGATCAACTTGAGCCCGAAACTGCAGCAAGTCTTGCAGATCAAATGCGCACCGGATTGAGTGGCGAATGGCGCGATCGCAAGGCCCAACAAGCAGCTGGCATGAAGCGATCGCCTGAAGAAATCAACGCGATGGTCGAGCGCGGCTATTCACTTGCGATCGAGTTGATCGACCACTCGATTGCCCAACGCCCGAAGTCGTGGCGTTATGCGGTTACGAAAGCTGGGCTGACTTATGACCGCGTTCAATATAAACAAGATCAGAAGAAAGAAGACTTTGCGACATACAACCAATATCGCAAAGAAG
>Ga0209086_10003868_pt1 | contig 11225 bp, 8 predicted proteins | sample M_130207_XF_Meta_FD_187312 | JGI IMG/M metagenome (GOLD analysis project Ga0209086, IMG submission 187312) | Freshwater microbial communities from Lake Montjoie, Canada to study carbon cycling - M_130207_XF_MetaG (SPAdes) (version 2) | ecosystem: Environmental > Aquatic > Freshwater > Lake...
TCTCTGGCGCCGATTGTGCAAACCACACAAGCCTCTGCACCCCACAGAGTTGGGTTGACACGGGGGTTGTGAAAACTGAGCGGTGGCCCTGATCGTCCGCTGAGCGGTCGTAGCCTCCGCGATGTGACCTCGCCTGGGGGCCCGGCGATTCGTCGCTGACCGGCAGTGCGGATAGTCTGGGACAGAGGGGCAACCATTATGAAGGCACTTGAAGCGGTCGTGGAAATCCTAAAGCTGGAGGGTGTTGAACTCCTGTTCGGGTACCCGATGAACAACCTGATCGAAGCCGCGGCCGTCGGCGGGATTCGGCCGATCATCGCGCGGACGGAGAAGTCACTCATCAACATGGCGGATGGGTACTCACGCGCGACAAACGGACGAAAGATCGGCGTGATCACCGTCCAAGCGGGACCTGGGATCGAGAACGCCTTTGGAGGAATTGCGCAGGCGTTTGCCGATGGAACCCCACTACTTGTCTTGCCTGGTGGCGGAGAGATGAGCAAGCATGGCCTGGGCGGAGAGTTTGACCCAATGCCGAGCTTCAGGCATATCACCAAGTGGTCCGCGCGAATCCCATCGCCAGACAGGGTGCCGGTAATGTTGCGCCACGCATTTGCCCAACTCCGAAGCGGTCGCCCCGGTCCCGTCATGCTTGAACTCCCCAGAGACGTGGCGGCGATCGACTTGTCAGGGCCTCTGAACTACACTCCGCCCGCATTCGTGCGTAGTGGCGGCGATCCCGAACCCGTACGAGACGCCGCCAAACTGTTGATTGGTGCAAACCGCCCGGTGATCCACGTAGGGCATGGCGTGCTTTGGTCCGAGGCAACGGGTGAGTTGCGTGAATTAGCCGAATTGCTCGATGCGCCGGTCGTGACAACCATCGCGGGCAAGAGTGCCTTCCCGGAGACGCATCGCCTCTCGGCAGGAGCAGGTGGGCTTTCAATTGCCCACGCAGCTGCATGGGCACTACGGGACTGCGATGTGGTGTTCGGCATTGGGTGCAGTTTTGCCCAAGGCTCATTCTCGCCGCCAATTCCTCCGGGAAAGACGGTCATCCACGCCACGAACGACCCTGCGGATCTCGATCGCCACGTCGAGGCCGACCTTGCAATCGTCGGCGATGCTCGGATTGTCCTCCGGCAACTGATTGAAGCGGTCCATGCGCTGTTGTCGTCGGGTCACGTCCGCGCCTCACGTGACGCCTTTCACAGTGCAATTGAGGAAGCACGACAGAAGGGAGTTGCCGATCGTCACGACCAGAACACGGCATCAACACTCCCGATCAATCCGTACAGGGTGATTTCCGAGGTGATGCGTGCGGTCAATCCGGACGAGACGATTGTTACCCACGACTCCGGCAACCCACGTGACCAGGTGCTTCCGAATTGGGTGTCGACTTCACCGCGGGGATATCTCGGGTGGGGTAAGTCGACCCAACTTGGAACCGGTCTCGGCATCATCATGGGCGCAAAACTGGCCCATCCCGAGAAGCTTTGCATCAACTTCATGGGCGACCTTGCGTTTGGGACGGCGGCAATCGAGCTAGAGACAGCGGTACGTGAGCGCATCGGGACACTCACGATCCTGTTGAACAATTCCGTGATGGGCGGGTACACCGCATACATGCCCACGGCATCGTCGACGTACCGGAGCAATCGACTGAGTGGAGACTACACAGCTGTTGCCCGGGGCCTCGGCGCTCATGCTGAGCGAGTTGAACAGCCCGGAGACCTGGCGGGGGCGATTGCCCGGGCAATTCAGGCAACGCTGGGTGGCCGACCGGCGCTGATTGAAGCGATCACCAAGGAGGAGCCGGTCTTCCTCCGCGCCCGCGATGCCGTGCTCGGCGCTTCGCACTAGTCAGAGTTCCACCTGTGCGTCGGTCTGGAGGCGCATGTCAGCGTTTCCAGACTTGTGGTGGGTGTACGTTTTTATCGTCCACGAGTTTCTCCATAAACGACAGTTTTGAAGGCGCGCCGGCGGTGCGCATGTCACGTCTGGATTTGGTCCGAAATAGGGCTTCTTTATGGTTAGCTCAGGGGTTTCCCTGAAGTCCACTGCGGATTGGTGCGTCACACTCAGGATGGACAAAGGTCCATTGGCCTCGCGTCTGAAGGCCACAATGAGGGAGTTGTGATGGGCGTGCAGGATCGGCTGGCGGTGGAGATCACTCCGGCTCGCATGCAGCTAGCCAAAGAACCTCGGCTTGCCCTCTGCCCTCCCGGAGTGGGGTTTGACGGGTCGGACCGGACAGTTTCGGAATACGGCCCCACTGCACTTTTGGAGGATTTGGCCGAGGCAGTAGGCATCGATCCTGACGCATTTGCTCGGGAGCTCGCAACCCGGCAGACCATTGACACAATTGGTGCCAGATATGGCAAGTCTCCGATCCAGATGCGATGTGCGGTCATGGATCGGCTTCGGATTCGACTAAATAATGACGCGGGAAAGCGATACCCCGTTCAGCATGCCCGCATTGATGGCATCCTCGAACACGCTTCCAAATTCATTGATACGTTGATGCGTCAATCCGGTGCGTTCCTCGCGGCGACGATGATTCCGCCCGGGACGGTGCAAGTCTCGAAGAGTCTTACCGATCAGCGTGTTGTTTGAGGAGCCGTGCGCGCGGCACTGGGCAATATCACCAGGGAAGTCCGCACAAATCGACGTCGCCCGTGGGCCACGCTGATAGTCCGACGGGTCGCGCCATCGTGGTGATCTCCATCAACTGGGGTCCGTCGGGCTGGTCAAATCTAACGGGTGCTTCAACTCGGTTCCAACCAAGGCGCGTGTAGAAACGTACTCGGCTCTCAAGACAGACGAGCACGATGTGTCGGGCAGCCGGCATTGTTGCTTCGACGACTTCGGTTGCCCGACGGACTACCGCGGATCCATACCCGAGTCCTCGTACGTCTGGCCTGGCCATGACTGAATAAAGGCCGGCAACCGTGTGTTCAGCGGTCCCGACCCTGATGGTTCGCTCAAGCACACCCGCGTGAGCGACAAGTTCGCCATTCTTCCAGAGAAGAATCCGCGTCGGTCGATCCGATGCGGATGTCCATGTGTACGGTGGAACTCCAAAGTCAACCGTTGACCGCAAGGCAGCCACAGCGTCTGTCTCGCGCGTGGTGAACTCTGAGAACTGGTGAACTTCAAGAGTGACCACCTGATTCTCCTCCTGGGTGCGCGAAGGTCGTATCCCAAAAGCGTACCGCGGGCAAGGTTCAAATCGAGACATTCCATGTCCGACGCCTGGCCTCTGGGAGATGGTGGGTCAACTGCTGTACGGATCCACCGCATCCCGAAGACCGTCGCCAAGCAAGAAGTAGCACGCGACGGTCAAGACAACCGGCAAGGCGGGAATGAGCATCCAAGGGTGTATGAGGACGCTGTCCAATTGCTGCGCATCCTTCAGGAGTACCCCCCAACTGACTGCCGGTGGCAGCATGCCCAGTCCAAGGAAACTCAGGGTTGTTTCCCCCAGGATTGAATACGGTACGGCGAGGGTCGCGACGACAATGATGTGACTTGCTGCATTCGGGAGCATGTGAGCAAGAATGATCCTCAAGTCAGAGCTGCCGGCAAGTCGTGCAGCTGCAATGTAGTCAAGTGAGCGGTAGGCCATGACTTTGCCACGCAGCTCACGGGCGAGACCTGTCCAGCCGACCAGTGAAAGAACTAACGTGATCAGGAAATAGCGTTGCACGATGGTTGTGGTTCGCGGAAGCGCCGCCGCAATCGCGGCCCAGAGCGGCAGAGTGGGTACCGAGCGGATGATCTCGATCGTGCGCTGTATGACGTTATCCCAGGTTCCTCCCACGTATCCGGATGTCGCGCCCATCACCGAACCAATTGTTAGCGAAAGGAACACACCAACCAGTCCGACGGTGAGGGATACCTGAGATCCGACTAGCATGCGCGACAGCACATCCCGACCCTGCTGATCTGCCCCGAGCAAATAGATCTTTGGCGGGTTCTTGATGGTGTCCAGTTTCGGAGCGACAGAATCTGGCTGTTGCACCCGGAATGACGCCAGTGGGTCCGCGGGGGCGGCGGTGGGGGTGGCAACAGGCGTGACGGGGACCGCTCCACCTTTCAGTGCCTCGCCCGGAGTGATGCCGAACAGGTGGACTTCAAGTTTGAAGAGACCGAAAAGCCAGTATGGGTCACCCTTCGGCAGGAACTCAATCGGACGGGCGCGGGAACAGTCATCGACGTACCGATACTTGAGGAGGAATGGATCAAGCGATTGCTCCAGAGCACATACCGCAAGTTGGCCATCTAAGAAAACAATTTGGGTTGGTTCCGCATAACTATGGTTCGTATCGATTCGATCTGCACCGTAGGGCGCGAGGAACGGTGCGAATACCGCCAAGCCGTACATGAGTACAAGCGTCCGGAGAGCCCAGACGGACAGACGATTTCGCGAGAAGCGACGCCAAATTAGCCCCCACTGGGATATTTCTGCGCTGCGTGCCTCTTCGTTTGCGTCGCTATGATCTTCCGGGTTGACCCGACCCGAAGATGGGCCTTGTGTAGTCGAATGCACCGTTGAAGTCACGAACTCACCTCGTTACGCATCCGAGCCGTCTTTCGTCCGATCTGATCAAATCTCACTTCGCATCAACTTTCGTCGAGGCGCACCCGTGGATCGACCCAGGCGAGCAGCAGATCCGCGAGAAGGTTTCCGACGATAAGCAGGATCGAGAGCATGAGGAGGAATGTCACGCCGAGGTACATGTCCTTCTGGATCAGCGCTCTGATGTAGAGCGGTCCTGTCGTGGGAAGGTTGAGGACAATCGAGATCACCACCTCTCCCGAGATCAAGGTCGGAAGCGTTGTGCCAAGTGCCATGACAAGCGGGTGAAGTGCATTTCGGACAGCGTGGCGCCAGATTACCCGGCGCTCGTGGAGGCCTTTGGCGCGCGCGGTCTGAACGTACTGCTGGCCCAGAACGTCCAGGAGATTGGCACGCATGATTCGTGTGAGGCTAGCGGTCCCTCCGGCGATCAGGACGACAATTGGGATCCAGATGTGCTTCGCAAAATCAACCATTTTCGCGAGGCTCATCGGTTCGTTCTGGTATTCCCGTGAAAAAAGGGTGCCGACTTCCTGACCAAGAACCGTCGCCGAGAAGATCAGCAGCACCAACGCAAACAGGAACTGCGGAATTGCGACGCCGAGGAACTGCAAGACCTGAATGACATAGTCAGGAAGCGTGTACCGGTGCGTTGCCGAGTAAACGCCCACCGGGATGGATATACCCCAACTGATGACGAGTGCGAAGAGCGAGAGTCCGATGGAAAACCCAAGTCGCGTCCAGATCAGTGTGGAGACGGGCTGGTCCATCGTGAACGACTGGCCAAAGTCGCCTGTGACTGCGCGGGAGATCCATTTTGTGTATTTCACGTGGATCGGGTCGTTGAGGCCGTACCGGTCCTCAAGCGCGCGGATCTGTTCCGCTGAGATTTCGCCGCCCGATTGACGAAGCTGGGCAATCTTCGAGTCAAGGGCGCTTCCGGGCGGGAGCTCAATGAGGACAAAACTCAACACGGAAATCAGGGCAACCGCAAAGACCATTGCTGCGAAGCGTCGGATGAGGAACGTAGCCATTGGCTGCTTTGGCCTGACTGCACAAGGGCAAGTTTGGTTGTCCGCATGGGTCAAGGTGCTGGAATGGACGCCACGTTATACGTCAGGAGACCGACACGTCTCCGATAAAACGTTCCGTGGCCGGTTCCAAGTGCGTTGTAACCGGCTACGGCGGTCGAGGTGCCACAGGGACGGTGATACCGACACGCGCTTGGCGAGTGGCAGCACCGTCCCGTGACCGTGTTACGCGTGGGCAGCCGGGTCAGTCCAGTACCAGGTCTCCGGCTCGTATACCGCAGGCGTCGGGTGAATCCATGGGTTCATGAATCCACCGAGCGCGAGGTCATCGCGACGCGGTACGTTCGTCAACCCCTTCTTCACGAGCACAAGCCTTGGCGGGTTAGCCACTGAACCCGCATAGAATGGACCCTCTTCGATGTGAATCTTGATGATGTCCCAGACCAGGCGATGACGTGCCGTCGGATCAGGCTCAATCTTGGTTCGGTCATAGAGTTCCCAGATGCGAGCGACTGGTCCGCCCGGTTCAGGTGCTTCGCGTGGTGGCGTCCGGTCGTACGGGTCTTTTTCGAGTTCCTGACCCGCCTTGGACGTTCCGAGAACCGTATACCAGTTGCCGTTCAGGGGCGCCCAACGCTGAGGTTCGATCGGCACCAGCCACTGTGGGTACACGAGATGGCTTGGTCCGTCACCAACTTCCCAGTTCGACCGGGTCTGGTACTTGCTCGCCTCCCATGCCTTGTCGAAGGCGCTGCCCGATTCGGGTTGAGGCATGAGCGTCGTCTTCAGCCCGACCGCCTGCCAGTCGCGTGCGAGAAGCTCGTTCTTGCGCACGTGCTCACCGTTTGGTGGTTCAGCCGCAGAGTAGTCGAGGGTGAGTTCTAGCGGGCTTCCGTCAGGGAATTCGCGGAACCCATCGCCATTTACGTCCTTGAGCCCGATTTCGTCGAGCATAGCCTTGGCGGCATCCGGGTCGAAACGAAGCGCGGCGTCACGCCAAGCCTGGTAGACGGTTCGTCCACCGGGTACGTTGTACTCAATGGCCTTCGGACTGAGCGTTCCAGTTGTCTGCTCGCCAGTACCGAAGTAGATCGCTCGCTGTACCTGTTGCCGATTGAAAGAGTGGGAAAGGGCTTTCAGGAACTTTGAGTTCCGGAAGAGCGAGCGGTACTTGGGATCCTTGTGGTTCCAGTTGAAGAAGTACATGGAACCGGTGCCGGAACCACCGTCCCAAAACCTGAGTTCGATGTTGCTCTTTGCTTCAGCGGTACGGAGAGACTCGACATCGGCGAGCGTCAACTGCCCGATCTGGTTGCCCTGCCCGAAGTCTGCGGTTCCAGTTGTGTATTGCAACTTGAGAACTTCAGGGTCCGAGTACGTCCGCCCAACGATGCGGTCAATGTAGGGCAGCTGGTTTCCAGACTTATCGACCACCCAGTAGTAAGGGTTCCGCACCCAGACTTGCTCCTGCCCGGGCGTCAGGGACTGAAAAACCCAGCCAGTCAGAACGGGGCATTCGGGGTTCGAACGATGCTCGCGCTTGAGCATGTAATTTTCAGCCCAGGTCTTCGAGTCGAGCGAGGTGTTGTACTTGATATGGAACTGCTGCAAATAATGCTTCGGGTCCATCCACCGGCCGTTCGTGAACGGATCGCGCTTGACCCACATCGCAATGCGGTCAGCGGTCAGCGGGGCTGGTGCATCGAAGTTCATCTTCAGGGTGTAGTCGTCTACTTTGGTAAATGTCGCAACCGTGTTTCGCCCGGACTTGGTCTCGTCCGGAGGAAACTCCTTGAGGTCGGGGACGGCGACTTCATCGTCCCACCAGAACATCACGTCATCGACCGTGAATGGGTGGCCGTCAGACCACTTCACACCCCTGCGGAAGTACAGGGTCCATTCAGACGCGTCCGCATTGGTTTCCCACTTCTCGGCGAGGCCGGGGCCAATGTCGAGTCCGTCACGAACCCATCGCAGTGGCGAGTGTCCGTACATGAAATTGGAAATCCGTCGGGAGTACTCAAGGTCATTGGTGTAGCCAGTGGCAAGGTTCAACGTTCCGCCGTACTTGCCAGCAGAAAGCCACTTGAAATCGACTACCAAAGGGTTCTCTGGTAGGCGCTTCTCGACTGGAGGCAACGCGCCGCTCGCAACCTGCGAGGCTAGCCCCGGTGCTTCACCGAACTTCGTAGTCTGCGCGGTCGCCAAAGAACCGGTGCCCAAGGATCCCGCGCCGGTGCCGAGTGCGACCGCAGTGGCTGCGGACATTCGAAGCAATCCGCGCCGTCCGAGTGAGTTACTGCTTGTCATTGCTACCTCCAGCTGCATCCACGAGGTGGTTGAACCGCCAACCACCGTCATTCGGATCAAGGTGTCTCCACCATAGCATAGAACCAATCATATGTAATAAATTTACTTCCGGTGGGTTCGAAAACTCACCTCAATCGACAGTGGACTGAATGTTGTGGTCCTGCTGAATCAAGCCGGATGTGAGAAAAATAGTTATAACCGACAGGAAAAGTATTTCATAAAAAAGTTATAAAAAATATAGAGAAAAGAAGTCGGGGAGAACAATTAATCCACCGATTGGCACGGGAGCTTCCCTGAACGAGTTCGCATTCAGTTGGCGGAACATGGACTGCGCGGTGGATGGAAGTTTTCATCGCCAGTCACTGTTCCCAACACAACCGATCGCCCCGAATTGCGACACCCGTGGCGCCTTTTGGGATAACGTGAGTTAGTCTGCCTATCTCGGCACAGGGAGTTCGATTGATGACAGGAACGCATGCGCGCGCGCGAGTGGCGGTCGTAACGGGAGGTGCGAGCGGCATCGGGGAAGCTACGTCCCGTCGTCTCGCGACCGATGGATATCGGGTCGTGGTCGCTGATCTCGACATTGAACGCGCGACGCGAGTTGCGCGGGAAATCAATGCCATCGCGAACCCGTCAATGGCCGGGGGAGACGGCACAGCGTTTGGCGTCACCGTTGACGTGAGCAGTGAAGCGAGTTTCCGTGAACTGGTTGCCAATGTCGTTGCCCGAGCGGGATCAATCGATGTTCTTGTCAACAACGCCGGGATTGCAGGAATGTCCGCACCCTCGTGGACGCTGCCAGACGGTGAATGGGAGCGCGTACTCGGAATTGACCTCTCCGGCGTGTACTACGGATGCCGGGCGGTGCTGCCGGGAATGATCGCGCAGGGTTGGGGCCGGATTGTCAACGTGTCGTCAATTGCAGGGAAGGAAGGCAACCCGAACGCGGTGCCCTATTCCGCGGCGAAGGCCGGAGTGATTGGACTAACGAAATCGATTGCAAAGGAAGTTGCACAGACCGGTGTCCTTGTGAACGCAGTGACGCCGGCGGTGATTGCTACGCCGATCCTCGAACAGGTTTCGGAACAGCATGTCAACTACATGGTGTCACGGATCCCCATGGGACGCACTGGACGGACCGATGAGGTGGCCGCGCTGATCTCGTGGCTTGCATCCGACGAATGTTCTTTCTCAACCGGTGCAGTTTTTGACATTTCAGGCGGGCGCGCGACGTATTGAGGCAAGTACACGGACCGTGTCGGACCTGGCTCTAATGGAGGATGGACTGCGTTGCGCTGCGGTGCGCTGCATGACTGCCGTCGATATGGCGACCAATCGGTTGGATCTCTGACGCCGAACGAACCCCTCACCGCCCATTCAATGTTGGGGTTCAGGGGGTCCCCACCGTGCACCTGGCGCGGATAGGATGCGACGTCGAACTTGGAGAGTTTGGCAGCAAGCCGTTCCTAAAGGGGGCACACAGATGGCAAAGAAGACCCGATTGGCTCTCGCGGGGCTCGGAAGCGTCTCCCAACGGGGGATCCTTCCGCACCTTGCGCAAGCCGATGCACTTGAGCGTGTCGAGTTGGTGGCGTGTTGCGATGTCGTTCCGGGGCGCGCGACCGAAACCGCCCGAGTCTACGGTTGGTCCGAAGCGTACGACGATTACGACCAGATGATCGCGCAAGCCGATGTCGACGTTGTCCTTGTCGCCACACCGATTCCCGCGCACTACGACCAGATCATGAAGGCACTTGGGCACGGTCGGCACGTCTATGCGCAAAAGACCATGACGACAACCCTTGCAGAGGCAAATGCGGTCATCGAACTTGCGAAGACGAAAGGGTTGATGGTGGTTGCCTCACCCGGCCAGATGCTGAACCCAACGCTTGCGTCGATTCGCGAGTTGGTGAGAGGCGGGGGCCTTGGAAAGGTGTACTGGACATTTTCGACCAACGCAGGTGGCGGGCACGAGCAGGAAACCTTCCGTACCGGCAATGACGTGCTTCGAAACGTTGATCCGTCCTGGTACTACAAGGCGGGCGGAGGCCCGGTCTATGACATGGCGGTGTATTCGCTGCATACCTTGACCGGGATTTTCGGGCCAGTGCGCCGGGTGACGGCTGTCTCCGGGATAGGTCTCCCAGTCCGAACCTGGAAAGACAAAGAGATTGCTGTCGAGATGGACGACAACACGCTCATGCTTCTTGATTTCGGGGATGCAACGTTTGCGCTGGCTGGTGGGCAGAATTCCCGTATAGCACCAACAATTGGGTGGGGGCGGCTCACGATTTCCGGCACTCGAGGGACCGTGGACTTCGGTGGCGGCCTTGGCGGCCTTGAGGTTGTCAGCGATGCGGTCCTGCCGGAAGCATTTGGAACGCGAGGGCCTCGTGTCTTCATCCCTTCGGCCGGACTGCCAGGATTGAAGCACGTAACTGGTGCCCATGCTTCTATTCAGGAACCACACGTCTACAATGACATCATGCACATGGTGGAGTGCCTAGAGACTGGTTCGGACCCAGTGCCCACGGCCGCACATGCCCGCCATGTCGTCGAGATCATTGAACGCGCATATCTGGCTGCATCCACTGGCCAGACGCAGGATATCTCTTCGTTTTTTTAGATATAAATGGTGTAAACGTAGTGTAGGTATTGCCTGCGATACCTACACTACGAGGTGCAAAAGAGACTCCTTGAGTGCGACAAGAAGTGGCGATTGTGCTTCGTCAGTTGACTTTGTCGTGTATTCGCACTACGCTGCAATTGGTCAGTCAGACCAGAAGGGGGCTTGCTTAGTGAGTAGGGGCGAGACAGGGCAAACGAGGCGTCGGCTTCTAGGACTTTTTGGGGCGTCGATGGCAGGGGCGACCGTGTTGGCGGCCTGTGGCGGCGACACAGCGAGTGCACCAGCGGCAGGGGCGCCGTCTTCGGGGGGAGCGAGTGCCAAGGGAACTGTCAGGTGGCAGTTCAGAGGGAGCGATGAGGAACTCAAGGCTTCGCAGGCGTACCTCGACAGCACGTTCGGCAAGGACAAGCCGAACATCAAGGTCACGTTAGAGCCTGCCCCAGACGGACGCGATGAGAAGCTTGTCGCTGCGATGGTTGGCGGCAATGCGCCTGACGTCTTCGAGTCATGGACGGACAACGTCACCCAATACGCAGATCGTGGTCAAGTCCTTGACATCGAGCCGTTGGTCAAGCGTGACTACAAGGCCGAGGACCTCAAAGACTTCTACGAATGGCAGTGGCGCGACTTTGTGCTGCCAAGCAAGATTCGTTTTGGAATGCCGAAATAT
>Ga0209086_10003873_pt1 | contig 11220 bp, 9 predicted proteins | sample M_130207_XF_Meta_FD_187312 | JGI IMG/M metagenome (GOLD analysis project Ga0209086, IMG submission 187312) | Freshwater microbial communities from Lake Montjoie, Canada to study carbon cycling - M_130207_XF_MetaG (SPAdes) (version 2) | ecosystem: Environmental > Aquatic > Freshwater > Lake...
GATCCAAAAATGTTAAAACCGTTAAGCAATTTTGTAAACGTAATTATCCAAGAAAAATTATTTTCCATTTATTATTAGATTATTAAGTGCACTTAAATTTTGCAAATCCATTAGAAAAGAGTTCGAAAAAAATTCGGTGGACTCCACATTAACAAAAATAAGCCTCTCAGTATACTGGGAGGCTTTTTTGTTTTAGTTAGGGTACAACATAGGTACAATATTTTCTTTAAATAATAAGATTGATTAGATATGTGCTAACTAAGCTTGTTATTATATAAATAAACTATAAATTAGATATCTAAAACAAACCTTCACCGAGCTATACAAAATTGAGTGTATTTGCAATGAAAAAGAAACGACCAGTTCAACAAAGAACTAAGGATAAAAATTATAATATAAAACTAAAAACTGAAAATGAAGTGGTCTAATGAGTTAGTTCAAAATATTCTCAAAAAATTAAATATAACTTTTGCTACATCAAGCTTAACTAAAAGTAATTATGATGAATCAATAATTGATATTACCGACCAGTCTTATAAAATTAACTCTAACAACAATTTGAAGAAATACAATAGTGGCGTGCCCTACTGGGCTCACCAATATGTTTATTCATATTCCGATATAAATAATGCATCTGTTGAGCAAAAGCATTTTTATAACGTCTTCAAAGTCAATTTTCTGAATGGCGAGTATTTTGACTTAGAAGGGAATACAAATTATGCTTTCATTCTATTGTTTGACTTGAAAAATGAATATGACAGTCATAAAGACATATCAAAATTAGAAAATCAACTAAAAATTATTGGTCAGTGCTATCCCAAAACTAAATCCTATGGAATATCATTTTTAATTAAAAAAATGGAATTAGATGGATATAGTGATGATGTTTCAAGGCTTAGAGAAGAAAACAGGTATAGCCATCAAAACTACAACTCAAATTACGACGATAACCATTGGCGATTAGGGAATAAATACAAAACCAAATTAAATCTCAATAATGAAGAAGTAGATCTATTAAACAAGCTCTGGAATCCAAGCAATAATTTTTGCAGTATTGAATTCTGTTGCCTTGAAGTAATTAAACTATACATTGTAGTTATTTATCAATTAAAAGTAAAATACAAATCAGAGGGAACAACAATTGAAAAGGAATTTACTTTTGTTGCAGATGTAATTGCAAAAAAACACTTTAAATACAGAAGCGGAAGTCAGAATTACAAGTATTCTATCGAATCAACTTCAAACACATTCTACTCGACTATTTTCAAGTATTGTGAAAATGCAATTCGTGAATCCTACGGACATAAACGGAAACTAAATACTGATACTTTTTATACAAATGAAGAAGCTAAAATTGAATTTGATTCAAAAATTATTACAAAAGTTACGGAGTTATTACCAAGCCTGATTTCCAAAATTACTCCCACTAATGAAGCTACTGAAATTGAACTTAATTCTCAGACAACAAGTAGATGGAAAATTAAGTTTGAGGAACTAACTACAAATTTCCGAAGCAGTTCAAATACCTTTATTGAAGATATAATGGAATTAGGGAAAGTCAATAAAAAAAATCCATCAATTGAAAATATTTTTTTTGAGGCATCAAAATTTATTGCGAAATACGACAAGGTAGCTTCTTTGAAACTATATGTTCATTACTTATTTCACGACTTAAAATCTGAAACCTTTGATAATAAACAACTGACAAAGACCATTCAGAAAAGCCTATTTAAAACTAACGAGCAACTTCACGATTTTGAACAAATTGTTAGCAAGCTTATCAAAGACAAAAAATTAGACAAAGCACTTAGTGCTGTCCCAAAGATTTACGAAGTAAAGCGAAAAAAAATACAACTAGATAAGAGAACCATCAAAGCGGTTCAGCATCAGCATTCAGGAACTGTAGAACTGCTTAATGAATATTTGCGTGACGAATTTGAAGACGAAAACAATTCCATTCAATCACAAGAAATAAGTGGTGAAGAAATAAAAATAGAAATAATTCAGAAAAATGAAGAATCGCATAACTCAGCATTTTTAAGTAAGTTGTTTTTAAATCCTATACACGTTTCTATTCTTGAATTGTTTTCAAAAAATAACTTTTCAATTCTTCAAAGTGAAATTGAAGACTTTGCTAAATCAAAAGGTGTATTTAAAAATCAAGTAATCGAGAGTATCAATGAATCTTGCTATGAAGTTTTAGACGATGTCTTAATTGAGGAAGAAGACGATTACTTCACAATAATTCCAGAGTACTTTCAAAAAATTTCGACAAAATGATAGATAATATAAAACCAAAAGAAGCCACTTCAATAATCAATTCCCTAATTGGCGGTGTAGTTCCAAAGATTGGCATTCAACATATTGCTGTTGGTCGTTCGGAGGAAATCAATGCAGTTGTCTCTGCATTAGATGATGTAAAAAATGGACATAGTATGGTAAAGTTCTGGATTGGCGACTTCGGTTCAGGAAAATCATTTATGCTTTATTTGCTTAATACTGTTGCATTAAAGCAAAAATTTGTAGTTGCTAATGCGGACTTCACTCCTGACAATCGTTTGTATTCTAATGACGGAAAAGGAGTAGCTCTTTATTCTGCAATTATGGACAATGTTTCAATTCAAACAAAACCTGAAGGTGGTGCTTTACCTACTTTATTAGAAAAATGGATTGAGCAAGTTATTACAAAAACGGCTGAAGAAAATAATATCTCATTGGCAGAAATCCGTAATGAGCAATACTTAAAACTCATTCAAAACAACATAATGAAAACCATTAATGAAATTACTAATGTTGGCGGTTTCGACTTTGGAACGGTTATTATAAAATACTATGAGGGTTATATCAAAGGAGATGATCAACTAAGAAGAAACGCATTAAAATGGCTCAAAGGAGAATACAAAACAAAAACGGAAGCAAGACAAGATTTAGGTGTAAGAGAAGTAATTAACGACTTGAATTATTATGATATGCTTAAAAACTTCTGCAAACTCTTTGTTAGTATGGGGTATAGTGGTTTTATGATAAATCTTGACGAGGCAATTAATCTTTACAAGATTTCAACTTCCGTAATGAGAGAAAAAAACTATGAAAAAATTCTAGCCATATACAATGATTGTTTTCAAGGAAAGGTTTCCAACATATTCTTCAATTTCGCTGGAACAAAAGAATTTTTAGAAAATCAACGAAGAGGTCTTTTTAGCTATGATGCTTTAAAAACAAGACTTGCAACAAATAAATTTGAAACTTCTGAAATTAGAGATTTTGCACAGCCTGTTCTTAAATTATTACCTCTTAACCATAACGAAATATTTGTTTTACTCAAGAAGTTAAAAGCAATCTTTGACTACAATTACAAAACTGTAATTCATTTTACTGATGATGAAATTCATCAATTTATGGAGGAATTATTCAATAAGCCTGGTGCATCTGAATTCCTTACACCACGAGAGGTAATTAGGGACTTTTTAAATGTCTTAAACATTATTAGACAGAATCCAAACATTGATAAAAACAAACTTTTTGCAGAAATTGAAATAGAAGATGAGAGACCAGATAAATTTTCATTAGATAACATAGAAGAACTATAATGTCATTCGACCTACTATCAGAGCCAATACGAAAATTTATTCGTGATAAGGGTTGGGAGCAGTTGCGACCAATTCAAAATGCTGCTATATCGAAAATTCTAGGCTCTGATGAAAATTTTATTTTGGCTTCTAGGACTGCTTCGGGCAAAACTGAAGCCGCATTTTTACCAATACTATCAAAAGTAAACTTCAATGATTCAGGTGTACAAGTTCTATATATTTCCCCCTTAATCGCATTAATAAATGACCAATTTTATCGTGTCGAAGAACTTTGTAAAAACCTTGATGTAACAGTTACAAAATGGCACGGAGAAGCAAACAAAACTCTAAAAGATAGACTAATTAAACAGCCGACGGGAATCGTTTTAATTACACCCGAATCATTGGAAGCAATGTTTGTAAATAAACCTTTCAATGTTAGACATTTGTTTTCAAATTTAAAGTATGTAGTTATTGATGAAATACATTCTTTCATTGGGACAGACAGAGGAATTCAATTAAAATCTTTACTTAGCAGACTTCAAAGGGTTAATTTAAATTCATTTAGTATCGTAGGTCTTTCGGCAACAATAGGTGACTATGATGAAGCAAAGAAATTTACTGGAGATGAGTTAAAAACCAAAGTGTTATTAGACAGGACTGCAAAAGAAATCAATACCCTATTCCGCTTTTTCAAAAATGAAAATGAAGAACTGCCCTTAGAACTTTTGAAGGACTTATATATTGAAACTAAAGACAATAAAGTTTTAATCTTCCCAAACAGCAGAGGTCGGGCAGAAGAAGTAGCAGTAAAACTTAAAAAAATATCAGACAGAGTTAAAGGGCATCCAAATTACTTTTCACATCATTCGTCAGTTGACAGAGAAGTAAGAGAATATGTTGAATACTTTGCAAAGAACAACAAACGACATAATTTTTGTATTTCATGCACATCAACTTTGGAACTTGGTATAGATATAGGTTCTGTTGATGAAGTTGTTCAAATAGATGCAACGCACAGTATTGCTTCATTAATTCAAAGAGTAGGAAGAAGTGGTAGAAAAGATGGAGAAAGTAGTAATTTGTTTCTTTATGCAACAACTCAATGGACTTTATTACAATCTTTAGCTTGTTGGCTTTTATACAAGGAAAGTTTTATTGAGCCACCAGAAAAAAATGAAAACCCTTATGACATTTTAGTTCATCAAGCATTATCAATAACTAAAGGTCATTCTGGAATTCTGTTAACAGAACTTATAAAACAACTAAAAGAAAATTCAGCTTTCAATTTAATAGAGCAAACAGAAATTGAAGAAATTCTTCAATATTTAATTGAAATTGATTTTCTTGAAAAACTTCAGCAAGAGGTTATTATTGGTATTGAAGGCGAAAAAGTTGTTAATAGTCGAGAATTTTACAGCGTATTTAAAACCGAAGAAAACTTTAAAGTTGTTAACTCAGGAAATACAATTGGAGAAATACCCTTTTCACCTCAAATAAAAGAAGACGAAAATATATTACTATCTGCTAAAATCTGGAAGATAAAATTTATTGACCATAAAGCGAAAAAAATAGAAGTTATTCCAACAAAAGACGGTAAAAAGCCAATGTTTTTTGGAGGAAGTGCCATTGTTCATCAAAAGATTAGAGAAAAAATGTTTGAGGTATTGTATTCCAAAATAAAATATGATTTTCTAGACGAACCAAGTTTTGATGAAATAGAATTGATGCGTAAAGATTTCGCTTTTTTTGACATAAAGGATTTGCAATCCGAAAGACCTTTATTGACATCAGAAAAACATTTACAACTATTTACATTTACAGGTACACGAATTAACAGGACAATACAATTGCTTTTGAATATTAGTGGAATTAAAAATACGCTTGATGACAATAGCAGTTCGTTTGATATTGAAGTTCCTAAACAAGAATTGATTACTAAATGGAATTATTTATCATTTCCTTTAACAGACATTGATACGCACATTTCAAAACTTTTAGAAACCAATCCAACACTTTTAGATTTTTCTAAATGGGGAATCTATTTATCAAAAAGCTATCAAATTAAACTTGTAAAGAACAAATACTATGATATCGAGCAAACTAAAAAGCTACTAATCTCATTAAAATTAATTAACAATGAACAAACTTGATATAAATTTAATCCCAAAGGCATTTGGTTGAACATTTGCAGTTTTTCCTAAAGCACAAAGCCAATCAAAAAAAATTATAAAACATCTAAATTTTATTTTTCAAACTGATTTTTTTTAATCACATTAAATTCAAATTTCGGACTTAAAAATTAATAAGTTAAAGTACGCAGATACGATTAGACCAATGCTTACCATTGCAAACAATAACGGATTTCAATATTTATAACTTTGATATACAATTTGGTTAATAGATTTTCTCGAGTAATCTCATATAATCATAAGATTTCCCGAGAAATCTCGAGAAAAATTAAAAAACATTGACACTTATACAAACGTACAAGTCTAAACTAGGTTTATCCAATAAATGACCATTTTTTAACGATTTGTTTATAAAAACATATCGTATTGTAATACATTTATCATTTTTTTGTTTTATTATTGATGCAGTAAAATAAAATTTATAAAGATATGTCAACGGCACACTTATTTGAATTGAATTTAATAAAAAAGGTTTTAGAAGAAAAAGGCTTAAAGCAAACCTGGCTTACTAAAAAACTAGGTAAAAGTTATGCTATTGTAAATGCCTATGTTCAAAATCGAAAACAACCTCGCCTTCAGGTTCTTTATGAAATTGCAAGTATTCTCAAGGTCGACCCAAAAGAACTAATAAATTCAAAAATTAGATAGAATTTATTGCAATAAAAAAACAAGAACTATACTCTTCAATATTTGCAAGTCGCTTTGAATTGAAATGCAGAATTTATGCAAGCGAGGACAAAGATTTTTATTCATCATGATCTTTATTAAATACATCAAGAGTATATATGAAGACATAAATCATTTTTACCATTATTAAATAATTTAATAATAGAATTATACAGATTGCCAATTAGTTATTTGAATTGAGCTAATGACATTATCCAATTTTTTAATCTTTTAGATTTTAAGATTAGGATTTTAATCAAGAATTTAAATAATAATTATAATTACTACGCTTGTTAAATCTTTACAGCTTTGGTTTTAATTGATACCTTTTTTTTTCTAAATCCTTACTGCTTTTCCATTCGCGGTAAATGAAATAGCTTATTCCGGCTAAAGCTAACAAACCAATTATTGGAGCTAAATTTGATTTTTTAACATCATTAGTTATACTCGCTGGTGTTTGTGGTAATTCACCACAAACTTTTATTACGTCTTGTAAATTCATTTTCTAGTAATTTTAAAAATTAAGTTTGTTCCATCTTCTCCTATCCACTCCAGTGTAAATTCACCAATATGGATTAAAAACTTATTTGTTCCATTTATAGGTGTTCTATAATCGAAATAGTTTATATCAAAATCAAAGTTATCTAAAAGGGAGCTATTGACTATTTTTTGTCCATCAGAGCCCATCATAATTTCAAAGCCTTGTTTATTATTATCTAATGCGGTGTTTTGATTAACCTTCATTCCGGTTTTTGCTAACTCCGTGACTCGCTCAGCTAAACGTTTCTCACTCAACATTTTTTTCTGTTCATACTTGCAGTAATTCTTCTTTCCATACTTCTCAGGGCAGTAACGTTGCAGGCCATGATCGGCATAAAAGATATCTGTGCAAAACTCGCATAAACGTTCTTCCGGATTGTGCATGCTAAAAGGTCTTTCTTCTGAATCCATTATATTTCCCCCATTTCTTTTTTAAGTTTCATTTCTACTACAGTTGGCCGCCCAATCTTCATAAATAACTGAAGTTTTTTGCTGGCAAAAATTAAAGATTGATCAATTAAAAGGCTCAGCATTTCTTTTTTAAATACTTTGCCATTAAGAGGTAGTGGCTCCACTGGTTTTTTTATATTATTTAAGCTACAAAATCTTTTTTTAAGATTTTTTTCTAAAAAAAGTTCTTTGCAGATATTAAATACACATTTTCTCTTTTCCATGTTTTTTGTTTTTTAAAATTTAATTGTGTTTTTATTTAGGTAATTGATTATACTTTTTTTTGAGTAAAGTATGTTCCTGCTATTTGGTGGTTGCGAAAATACAATAGTGCCTGTATCTCTTAAATTTTGCCAAGTAGTTTTAGATTTATAGGGAAGTAGTTTTCTAGCCTCTTCAATAGGTATCCAATCAGACGATTCTGTCATCTGTTTTTCTTGGATAAACTCTTTTAGGGCCTGCTTAACATAACTTTTAAGCTCCAATTTAATTTGCTCAAAGGCCTCACTATCTAATACAATAACTTCCATAGAAGTAAAGGTATAACATGAATAAATATTTAATAGTGTAAAAGGTTATAAAAAAAGGTTTCGATTCGAAACCTTTTTTATAAAAGCTTGGCGAATAGATTATCGATTTCTGACATTTTTTTTATAAGGTAATCTTTTTCCTTAAAACGTTTTATTGTTTTCAAGAAAGTCATCCTTAAATTTTCTTTTGTTTTTTCTTTTTTAAAAACAAACAATTTCTGTGCTATTACTTCTAATCGATCTTCTTTGAAGAATTCCTTTTTATCAGATAGCCTATAAAGTAAATAAAATAATTTAGGCGTATCAACTAACCATAAAGTTTTTTTTATTTCTGAATTATTGTATTTGTTTATAAAAGTTTTTTCAAAATCAGGATTCTCTTTGATATAACCAAGCTGTGTTAATTGATTATGTAATTGAATTAGTAGATAAGATTTATCTGGAAAATAATAATTAGTCGTACTAATATTTTTTATGTAGTTATTGGTTTCACTTAACCGTATACCATCTATATAATCTAATAGGTCTTGGATTTCATTCTTCGTTTCTGCATCGGATAAAACAAACTGCTTTTTTGCATCAATCAATACTAGTTTTAAACTATTCAATACCGATTCATTTGCACTCAAGTTATCAATAAAACACTCCATAAACAGCATCCTGAGTTTAGTTTCAAATTGCGAAATGCTTTTTCTTTTTTCTTCAGAAAATTTTTCCGTTTTAATAAAATTTGATTTAAGTTTTTCGTAAATTGATTCATCAAAATATTTAGCAGCAATTTTAGAAAAATTTATTTTGAGATTAGGGCTAGTTAATTTGCCTATCTCTTCAGTCACATTTTTTAAACTATAAGTATTTAATATTACGAAGTACTGAAATTTTATATATTCATCATAAGACGAGTATCCAACTTTAATTGCACATTCAGATTGAAGCTTAATTTCTTTTTTTGAAAAAGCTCTACTTGAGGATATATTTTTTAAATCTTGTAGAGTTGGGATAAAATTTGTAAATTCCATACAACAAGTTACAAAAAAGAAATCAAAGTGAAAAAAAGTTCAAAAATCCCAAAAATGTTTAATGATTGTTTAATGGATGCAAAAAATAAAAGCAACAAAAAAAGCCTTTCGTCTCTGAAAGGCTTGATTTTACTTGTACCCGGGACGGGACTTGAACCCGTACATTCGTTAAAATACAGGATTTTAAGTCCTGCGTGTCTACCAATTCCACCACCCAGGCATTAAATGGTAATTCTAATTAAAAAAGCTGCCTTAAACAGCTTCTTTCGAGCGAAAGACGGGTCTCGAACCCGCGACCTTAACCTTGGCAAGGTTACGCTCTACCAACTGAGCTACTTTCGCTAATTTACTTAGGGAGCGTAAAGTTAAATAAAATTTTATAACCCCCAAAAAAATACTATAAATATGTTTAATTAATTTTCATATTGTTTAAACCCATTCATAGTCATTAAATTAGATTTAGTTAAATAATTTAAATTTTAAATGCCCTCTTTATCTCATTTAGTTTTAATAAAGCCTCAACTGGAGTTAAAGTATTAATATCAATTGCTAAAATATCTTCTTTAATTTTATTCAATATAGGATCATTGAGTTGAAAGAAACTGAGTTGCATGTCTTTATTATTTTGAGGCCTTATACTCATGCCACCACTCACCGATAAATCATCAATTGTCTCTAATTCAAAATCACGATTTTTTTCTAGTTTTTTTAAAATCTCATTTGCCCTATCAACAACATAATTAGGCATACCAGCCATTCGAGCCACATGAATACCAAAACTATGGGCACTTCCACCCTCAGCTAATTTTCTTAAGAAAATAATTTTGTTTCCGCTTTCTTTTATCGTGACATTATAATTTTTAATCCGTAAAAATAAATTAGCCATGTCATTTAATTCGTGATAATGTGTGGCAAATAATGTTTTTGCTCTATTAATCGGTTGGTTGTGGATAAATTCTGCAATACTCCAGGCAATAGAAATACCATCGTATGTAGAAGTGCCACGGCCAATTTCATCTAACAAAACTAAGCTTCTGGCACTTAAATTATTTAAAATACTTGCCGTTTCATTCATCTCTACCATAAAAGTAGATTCTCCAGAACTCATATTATCAGTGGCACCTACACGCGTAAAAATTTTATCAATAATACTTAAGTTCGCCTCTTCTGCAGGAACATAACAACCTATTTGTGCCAATAATACAATTAATGCTGTTTGTCTTAATAATGCTGATTTTCCACTCATGTTTGGCCCGGTAATCATCATTATTTGAGTGTTATCATTATTTAAATAAACCGAATTACTAACATAATTAATTCCTATTGGTAATTGTTTTTCAATAACTGGATGTCTGCCTTCTTTAATTTCAATTGCAAAGCCCTCATTTATTTTTGGGCAATGATAATTGTTTTCAATAGAAAGTGTGGCAAAACCGCATAATACATCTAGCTTGGCAAGCAAATTTGCATTTAATTGAATAGGGGCAATGTACTCACTGATATCATTAACTAGTTTTTCGAACAGTTTTTGTTCGATGGACATAATTTTTTCTTCAGCACCTAAAATTTTTTCTTCGTATGTTTTTAATTCTGGAGTAATATATCGCTCAGCATTAGTAAGAGTTTGTTTACGAATCCAATCTTGTGGCACCTTGTCTTTATGCAAATGGGTAACCTCTAAATAATATCCAAAAACGCTGTTAAATGCTACTTTTAATGAAGTAATTCCTGTTTTTTCAATTTCACGTTTTTGTATTTGAAGTAAATAGTCTTTGCCATTAAAGGCAATATTTCTTAATTCATCTAACTCAACATTAATACCTTTATTAAATACATTCCCCTTTAAAACAGAAATTGGCGCATCTTCATTCAGTTCGTTTTGTAAACGTTCACAAATGATTTCGCATGGATTTAATTGTTCGGCAACACTTTGTAAAGTGCTATTGTTTGATGTTTTAATTTGAGTTTTAAGTTTAGAAATAATAACTAATGATTTTTTTAAGTGAACTAATTCTCTTGGGCTAACTCTTAAAGCCGCAACTTTAGAAATTAAACGCTCTAAGTCGCCAATCTCTTTTAAAAAAGAAATAAAATCAATCCTTTTGTTTTCATCATTCACTAAAAAGGCTACCGCATTTAATCTTTCGTTGATTGCGTTTATGTTTTTAAGAGGAAGTGCCAACCAACGTTTTAATAATCTTGAGCCCATTGGGCTAACTGTTTTATCAATAATATCGATTAAACTTTTTCCGTT
>Ga0209086_10003881_pt1 | contig 11208 bp, 10 predicted proteins | sample M_130207_XF_Meta_FD_187312 | JGI IMG/M metagenome (GOLD analysis project Ga0209086, IMG submission 187312) | Freshwater microbial communities from Lake Montjoie, Canada to study carbon cycling - M_130207_XF_MetaG (SPAdes) (version 2) | ecosystem: Environmental > Aquatic > Freshwater > Lake...
CGTCGGCCACAAAGATTGGGTGACCTCTGCGGCGTTTACACCCGATGGCGCGCGACTGGCAACGGGAAGCTTGGATGGCGTCATAAAATTTTGGGATGTAGCTTCAAAGGCTGAACAGATTGGCCCGGAGAAAGCAAAGGCCTCGGTCTGGAGCGTGTCGATTTCACCTGATGGCGGCAGAATGTTTGTGGGGAGTCACGCGGACGGAAGGCTCTTGCCGATTCCCGAAGCAAAGTTGGCACCTCCACCGCCGCCCCCCCCGCCAATGCCCCCGATGCCGTTGGTTGTCAAGTGGACGACGCTCGTTCCAACAGAATTCAAGTCGACTGCCGCTGCGACTGCCGCGATTACGCCTGAAGGCGTCGTGACGGTGACCGGTCCACTTGCCAAGGATACCTATCAGATCAAGGCAGTCGCTCCTGCAGGGACGGAAATCAAAGGCATTCGACTCGAAACTCTTGCTGATCCGAGCCTTCCGGGACAGGGACCAGGACGATCCGGAGGAGGCAATTTTGTTGTGAGTCGTTTCGCAGTTTCATTTGGACCTCCTGGATCACCCGACGCACCGAGCGCTCTCAAGCTCGAGTCTGCGAAAGCTGATTTTGAACAGGAGGCGTACGGCGCCGCTGGTGCGATTGATGACAACGCTGAGACAGGCTGGGCTATTAGTGGTGGAACTGGAAAGGATCATTCGGTGACGTTTCAGTTTGCCCCAGACACAAAGGTGCCGGCCGGCGGGGTCTTGCTCATTACCATTGATCAGCAGCATGCCGACGGCATGCACGCAATTGGAAAACTGCGATTATCAACAACCACTGACACAGTCGCGCCTTCGGCGCCGGCTGAAAAACCTGTCGAGAAACCGGCTGAAAAGTAAGGACGTAAAAGTTTTTTGTAACGACCGTCGGCACGTTCGGTGTGAGCTTCATTTTTCGGGCGTGGCAAAGAAGCAAATTTTTTTATACGCTTGACAGTTCGTCAACTGCTGTAAGCAGTACGAGTAGTCACAAGACAAGGATGCAACTATGGAAGTGATGAAAGCAAAAGATTGCTCAAAAAAAATCAGGCTCACGCGGCCAGTGATGTTCTCGATTATCGGTGTCGTGGCAATCAGCAGTTGGCATTTTCTGAATGAACCAGATCCTGAGACGAGTAGTATTTTCGGTTCGTTGCAAAAAGTACAGGCGATGGGTTCATTGGCTGACGATGCCTTTGCCGTGTGCACGGTTCCAATCGATGGATCAATCGAGGGGTTTTTTATTCTCGACTTTGAAACAGGTGATCTGTCAGGAGCCGTATTGAATCAAAACACATCAAAGTTTGCCGCGTCCTATAAGAAGAACGTCCTGGTGGATCTTGGTTTTAAGCCGGGGCAGGCCAAAAATCCAAAGTTTTTGCTGGTTTCAGGCGTGGCTGATCTCAGACGGGGACGAGGCGGTGTCAATTATGCGCAGTCGGTCCTCTATGTGACCGATTCGAGTACCGGAGCAACGGTGGTCTATGGAATCCCTTGGAATCCTCAGCAAGCGCAAGTCGGCACACCGTTTGTTGCAGAACTGATTCTGCTCGATAAGGCCAACCCGAGAGGCGGTTGAGTGAGACGAGTGTCAGAGCGTTTTGGTAACGAGTTCTATGAATTTTGTGAGGCGATTTATTTTCAGTGACACATGAATTTTCAGTCATGATCAATGGAACCCCCCGCGATGTATCGCAAGGGGCCACGGCACAGGATGTTGTCAAGCTTTTGGGTCTTCAAGAGCGGCCCGTAGCAGTTGAAGTCAACATGCAGGTGGTGCCGCGTCGCGAGCTCGCGGCCTGTTTGCTTTGCGCCGGTGATCGACTCGAAATTGTGACTCTTGTTGGTGGCGGTTGATTCTGTTTTGTGACTGTAATCTGACCAGAGAGCGAGTGCGATAAAAAGCGATGACAGCCGCGACAGAGTCTGCGTGTGGCGACGATGGCCTGCGCATTGGAAATCTCCTGCTTTCAAGCAGGTTGATCGTTGGTACTGGGAAATATTCAAGCTACTCCTTAATGGCACAGTGTCTTGAATTTTCTGGCGCTGATTGCGTGACAGTGGCAGTGCGACGGGAGCGACTCTTTGATGCATCTGGTGAAAGCATGCTCGATCATCTTGATGCCTCTCGCTATACGCTTCTGCCGAACACGGCTGGATGTTTTACTGCAGATGAAGCGGTCCGTGTGGCAAGACTTGGTAGGGAACTTTTGCGAGACATCGGCAATCCGGGTGCTGAATGGGTGAAGCTTGAAGTGCTCGGAGATGCCCGCACGTTGCTTCCAGATCCAATCGGCACGCTAGCGGCCACGGAACGTTTGGTGGCAGATGGCTTTTCGGTGCTTGTCTATTCCAGCGACGATCCAATCTTGGCAAAGAGACTCAAAGAAGTTGGCGCTGTAAGCGTGATGCCTGCGGGCAGTCCGATTGGTTCCGGGCAGGGAATTCTTAACCCCAACAACCTGAGAATATGTCTTGAATATTTGAAGCAGGACGACCCGGGCTATCCGGTGATCGTCGATGCAGGCGTGGGAACGGCCAGCGATGTGGCCTTTGCAATGGAACTCGGCGTGGACGGCGTTCTTCTCAATACGGCGATTGCCCATGCGACCAATCCGGCACAAATGGCCCATGCAATGCGGCAGGCCTGCCTTGCTGGGCGACAGGCTTTTCTAGCAGGAAGAATTCCAAAACGCCTCTACGCAACCGCGTCAAGTCCTCATGAGGGTCGTATTGCAGCGATGTCGTCCGAGCAGGATCCGGAGAGAAACCTCACTCTTTCTGCCGCGAGCACTCAGGAGATCGCACGCAATTCGAAAGCACTGTAAAAGGCAATCACTTTCGGTACCCTCTTCGCATTAGAAGGGGTCGCGGTACGGTGTCTGTCAACGATGCTTTTTATGAACGTAGCTCATCCCATCAGGCTTTTTGACATGGTTGACCCTTGCAGATGCTTCGGAGCGGTTGAAATTATCGCAGCGCTCGGTCTGCAAGACTTCTGGGGTTTGATCAAGCTCGTTGTCATTGCAGGAATATGGTTTGCATCGACCAATTGGATCGATCGCGATGCCCGCATTGTGCAGGTTGACCGAAGGCTCTGGAACCTAGTGTCTCTGCTTATCGGTGGAACACTCTCGGTATGGGCATTTTTTAACGGTCACGGTCTTTTGCCGCTGGTGGTCGTGGTATCGGCAATTGAATGCGTTTTGTATGTGTTTGTTCGCAATCGTGTCGTTCCCAAGGAACGGCGTTTGCTGACGATGGATCACATGCAACGGATTTTGATACGACTCAAACTTATCAATCCTGGTGAATCATTTGTTGAAGAGGCGAATGCCGTCAAGATTGTGCTTCGGAAAAAAGATGGCACTCCAGCAACAGTGTTGGGGCATGCGATCGACGGAAGCGGTTCTTCGCAAGCCCTCAACACATTCGGCGCGCTCGTGGAAAAAGCGATTCGAATGAATGCCACGGACATCCATCTGGAGCCCAAAGAGGATGAATTGCATGTGAGGTTTCGGGTGGATGGCATGCTCTATGCAGTAGAAACCTTTGTTGATGATCGAGCCCGCACTGTTGTTTCGGCAGCAAAAGTGCTGAGTGATATGGACATTGCAGAACGAAGACGGCCCCAAGACGGGACATTTTCCGCCTCGCTCGGAACCGTGCACTACGACGTTCGCGTGGCATCCGGCCCAACCAACTACGGAGAGAAACTGGTTCTGAGGCTTCTGAATTCGAGTGGAGGTGTTGTGAAGGACGGTCTTGGGCGCATCGGTATGCGAGACTCGATGCTCAAAAATCTCCGATCCATCATTCACCGTCCGAATGGAATGTTTGTGGTCTGCGGTCCTACGGGGGCTGGAAAAACAAGTACGCTCTACGCGGCACTCGGCGAAATCGATGCATTACAGCGCAACATCACAACGATTGAGGATCCAATTGAATACCGATTTGCAAACGTCTCTCAGATTGCGGTGAACAACGCCGCCGAACTCACGTTTGGGAAAATTTTGCGATCAGTGCTTCGACAAGACCCGGACGTGATCATGGTGGGAGAAATTCGCGATCGTGAAACTGCTGAAATCGCAATGCAGGCCGCACTCACAGGACATTTTGTCTTTACGACACTCCACGCCAACGACACCGTTGCAACGATCACGCGACTTGTCGACATCGGCTTGGAGATGACTCTCATTCAGACTGCTCTCTCTGCTGTGCTCGCACAGCGTCTGACGCGAGTGCTCTGCACGAAGTGTCGCGAGCCGTACGTTCCGGAAGACGATTTTTTTCGGGAACTCGGCCTTCGTCCCGGGTTTGTGCCACATATTTATCGTGAAAAAGGATGCCCATCCTGTCTCGAAAGTGGTTTTAAGGGACGTAGCGGAGTTTTTGAACTTATGGTTTTAAACGATGAAATCAAGGATCTTCTGGTGGGGCGGCCCTCAATTCTTGCGATTAAAAAAGTGGCTAAAAAGTTTGGAATGCGAACGCTTCAAGAGGATGGCATGCGAAAGGTGATCGCTGGAATAACGAGCATCAACGAAGTGCATCGCGTTGCAGGCTCATGAACATTCAACTTCAAAAAAGAGTTGAGCGGTGCATCTCGGGAATGATCGCGTCGGCAAGCAGACAAATCAGCGAATCTGCCAAGAATCCGAGAGAGGATTGAAGGAAGTCTTATGATTGAGATGCATATCGTAGCGAATCTGGTGACACTCGGCGTCATTGGAGCCCTTGCCTATATCGGTTGGAGCAACGGACTCTTTTTTTCTGTTCTGCTTCTGTTGCGAATGGTAATTAGCATTGTGCTGACGATGATCTGTTTTGAAGAATTGGCGATGCTGCTCGAAAAAGTGAGCGTGCCGCATCCATGGGCAATATTTTCTGCGTTCGCAGGATTATTTTTGGTCGCTCTGTTTCTCAGCACAGCCATCCTTGATGCAGCACTGAAAGAAAAACAGTTTCATACTTTTGAAATGATCGATCAGGCTGGCGGTGCCGTTGGGGGAGCGATTGCGGGACTTGTGTTTATGGGCGGCGTGCTGGTGGCGTGGACGATGTGTCCGCTGCCGACCCAATATCGACTGGACCCCGGCAGTGTTGCAATCGATGCTGGAAAGCTTGTGATTCAGGCAGTACCAGGATTTTCCAAACGGGTCGTTCTTGAATCACCCGCCCGAGCCGAGCAGGAAACACATGCCAGCGAGACGGCTACGGAAATTGAGTTCTTTGGAAGTGAGCCGTTTGTGGATGCAAACGGAAATGGTCAGTGGGACGAGGGTGAGTCGTTTGTGGATATTGATCGCAGTGGGGGATTTACAAAAATTCTCGTGGTCAACGCGCACGTCAAAGATGGACAAGCGTGGAATCCGGGACTGCTTCGAAGGTATGCCGCCGGACACTGGGATCATGTGCCGGTCACGCTAAGGCCAAAAAAAGTGTCAACTGAGAATACGAATACAAACGAACAGTCTCCACCGCTTCTTCCGACGACGTTGCCACCTTCCCCACAAGCCCCGACTCCGGAAAATCAGAAACCTCCGGAAACGACAGCTCCCTGAACTTCAGTCAATGGTGGCGGAGCCGGAATTGCCAGCCACTGCTGCACAATCGCAAGTTGCCGCGTCAGGTTTTCCAGACCGAAAAGAAAATAGAAATGCGGCACAGGCTGCGATTGATGCAGGAGAATAGGCGTATCAGGGAGCGGTCCTCGCAGAAAATGGACAGATGTACTACGTGCCTTCATAGTGCGACCAAAATGCTCAAAATAAATACGACTCATCTCGAGACGAACGTCTGTGGAAAATCTCCCGGCAATGACGCCTGTCGACGCCTATCAACGCCTATCATGGGTGTTCTCAAAACCGACGGTAGAATCTTGCACACCCCTTTGAACGCGCAAGATATTGTCTTGGCGAGAGGTGTTTCTTCGAAGGTCAACACGAACTGGGTATTGAGCCGAGTGTGATGAAGCTCTTGTCAGGTGTGCACAGTAATGCTTCGTGCGCACTATTGTTTTTGCATGGAAGTGAGTTGATGAATGCTCGCCAAACGTATTATTGCCTGCCTCGATGTCAATCAAGGGCGAGTCGTCAAAGGAATGCGATTTCTGGATCTGGTTGACGCTGGAGATCCTGTCGAGGTGGCTGCGCGATATGAAGCGGAGGGAGCCGACGAACTCGTGTTTCTCGACATCTCAGCGAGTCACGAAGGAAGACAGATCATGCTCGACGTTGTCAAGCGAGTATCGGAAGCAATCTATATGCCCTTGACCGTGGGTGGTGGTATTCGCACGCTTGAAGACGCAGGAAGTTTGATCGCGGCAGGGGCTGAAAAAGTAAGTATTAATTCAGCGGCGGTGCGCACGCCAGACTTGATTTCAGCGCTCTCTCGCAAATTTGGAAGCTGCGCCACAGTTGTGAATATTGACCCCAAGCGAGTTTGCACACATGGCCTCGAAGTTTGGGAAGTCCATATCAATGGAGGCAGAGTGCCGACAGGCCTAGAAGCTGTTGCGTGGGCTCAAAGAGTAGAGCAGCTCGGCGCGGGAGAAATCGTATTGACGAGCATGGATCGTGATGGCACCAGGAATGGATATGACCTCGAGATCACTTCTGCCGTCAGCCGGGCGGTGAATATTCCAGTGGTCGCCAGCGGTGGAGCCGGTTGCAGTGAACATCTGGCAGAGGCAATTATGGTGGGCGGAGCCGACGCGGTTCTGGCGGCTGGAATCTTTCACTTCGGAGAGTGTACGATTCGGGAAGTGAAACAACTGTTCCAAAGCAGAGGTATCCCGGTCCGCTTGTCAGAAGCGATGTAATAGTTGGGATTTTTCTGGGTTCTAGTTTACGAGTAGCGCTATGGCAACGATCGAATCAGACGCATCAACAGAACCATCCGGTGGCACGACCGGCGAACGGCCGCGCTTGGAAATCGATCGGCTCTTCCATGCGCTTGTAAAACTTTCGGGAAGCGACCTGCACTTAAAAGTGGGACGGCCTCCGATCGTTCGAGTCAAAGGATCGCTTCAACCATTGAAAGCTGATCCAATCGATGATGAGCAGATGCGGCGACTCTGTATGCCGATGCTCGACGAGAGGCGAAAGAAAATTCTTGAAATCGACGGAGGCTGTGACTTTGCTTACGTTGCGACCGTCGAAGGAGTGAAATGGCGTTTCCGAATAAATCTCCTGCAGCAGCAGGGGTCTCTCGGCCTCGTGGCACGGCGAGTCAATAACAAGATCCCAGACTTTAAGGGACTTTTTTTGCCGCCTGGAATCGAAAGGTTGTGCGAGTACGACCAAGGACTCGTATTGCTCGCGGGAGTTACGGGATCGGGCAAGAGTACGACCGTCGCCTCGATGCTCAACTACATCAATCAGAGACAACGCAAACACATTCTGACGCTTGAGGATCCGATTGAATTTGTGTTTACAGAAGACAAGTGCCTCATCAATCAACGTGAGATCGGGCAGGATGTAAAGAATTTTGAAATTGGAATGAAGCATGCAGTTCGTGAAGATCCGGATATCATGCTTGTTGGTGAAATGCGGGATCAAGAAACATTTTTAACGGCCATTCATGCCGCTGAAACAGGCCACTTGGTCTATGGAACCGTGCATGCTTCAAGCGCACCGCAGACGATTGGCCGCATCCTCGATCTGTTTCCAGAGGCCCAGCACCGAGCAATACGCAGTGCTATGGCGTTTACCATGAAGGGGATTGTGTATCAGAAATTATTGAGATCGATCAGAGAGGGCGTGGCTCGCGTGCCGATCGTTGAACTGATGTTCTTTGATGTTATGGTTCGAAAGTATGTCTTGGAAGGATTGGAAGCGAATCTTGCCGATCACATTAAGAAATCAGCACGTGACGGCATGCAAGACATCACCATGAGTCTGAAGAGCCTTATTGATCAGGGTCTGATTGATCGCAATGATGCCTTGGAAGTTGCTCCCAATCGAGAAGAGTTGCAGATGCTTTTGAAGGGCATTGGTGTCCGCTGAATTTCTGGCCCCTACCGAATGATTCTGTGGAGATGCGAAAGCACATGCGTTTTGAGCGAATGTCGGTGGCATTTTTGTGCGCAGGAATTGCTTTGTGTGGTTCGTCTGCACATGCAGCTTGGCCCGAAGGAGAGTTTGTTCGGAATTGGGGAGGAAATCTCGCCATTCTCCCAGCAGTCCTCTGGTGGATGCTGGTTCTTGGCTGGGTGGCCACAAGTGACTGGATTACGCAAGATAGTGCCGAGTTAAATCTGAAGATGAACATGTGGGCAGTTGTGTCCACGTTTCCATTTCTTTTGATGGCACTGATCGGCTGGTGGATTCCGTCGTCAATCGCAACGCTCTTGCTGATGTCAATAGCATGGTTGGCTCCCGCGATCACCTATTCTCTTCAACATAATGCGAAAGTTGCGCCAAATAAAAAGGTACTCACGCTCGGTCATGCCCGGCGGATTGCCTCAAAACTTTTAAGACCGCTGGGCATTCTGATTGACGCAGAGTTTGTGAAGTCGGGCGATATCATTCCAGTGGTGACGTTTCACGCCGCGGGTGGAAATAGTCCTGCTGAGGACGAGACTCGGCTGCAGGCCGCAACCGCAACAGCAGGTTTTGAAGGAGCCAGGCAGGTGATGGTGGCGGCGGTGATGGCCCGTGCCTCCGGCGTACTGCTTGACTACGCGCAGCAGTCGGTCGCGGTGCGTCACGAGGTGGACGGAGTGTGGCACTCCCGAGAGCCGATACTGCGAGAACTAGCCGACCCGATGCTTGTCTCATTCAAAACTTTGGCAGGCCTCGACCCCAAAAATCGAAAATCAAAACAGCATTCGCGATTTACGATCAAAGTCGATAACAAGCCCTGGAATTGCAAAATAAGTTCGCAAGGCGTACCAACCGGCGAGCGAGTGCATGTGCAGTTGGAGTCGGCAACGATTCCTTTTAAAAAACTCACCGACTTGGGCATGTCGGAAGCGATGGCATTAAAAATCTCTGATTTACTCAAACTTGAGCAGGGCATCTTTGTGGTGTCGTCTCCAGCAGCTTCTGGATTAACGACGTCGTTTGATATCGTTGTTGGAGCAGCAGATCGTCTCCTTCGAGATTTTGTCTCTATCGAAGACGGACTTGTCACGCCACGAGAAATCCAGAATGTAAAGCCCTTCAAGTGGGATCTTCGTCAGGGGCTTTCGCCCGTCGCTACGCTCGAGCTCGCCATGCGAGAGTATCCAAGTGGAATTGTTACCCGCGATCTCATGGACGGCCCGTTGGCAGTCGAGTTGGCCAAGCAGGCTAGCAATCAGCGGTTCGTGATCCTAGGACTCCAAGCGGTGGATGCGATTGATGCAATAGAAAAGCTGATTGCTCTGGGAGTTCCCAGAGAATCGCTTGGCAAAATACTACTGGGAGTGGTCTCACAGCGTCTGGTACGACGCCTTTGCCCTAAATGTCTTGAGGAATATCCGACCCCGCCTGAATTTCTGGCGAAGCTGCGAATCCCCGCAGAACGACTTCCGACGCTGCGTCGTCAGAGCAAAATTGGCTGTCCGCTCTGCGGAGGAACAGGCTTTATGAATCGAATGGCAATTTTTGAAATTGCATCGGGAGAAAATCTTCGGCGCGCACTCGCTGGAAAAGCTGATCGAAATGTTCTGCGACAAGCAGCGTTGAAAGATGGCATGAAGCAGTTAAAAGACGAGGGCATGGCGCTTGCACTGAAGGGAACAACGTCGATGGAAGAGATGCAGCGAGTTTTTAAATCTGGTTGAGTGGAGGCTCTTTTGTCATCGCGACTGTTTTTGGGTTCGGTTCAAAACGTGCACATTCAGGAAAGTTAGTATGAATCTTTCGCTCATCGTGCCACTGGTGTTGCTGGTGATCTTTATTGCGGTGTCTGCGGTGCTCTCTCGTGAGGGACTGTGGAGTTCTATGGTCATGCTGCTCAATGTGCTGCTGGCAGCGAGCATGGCCACTGCGTGGTATGAACCGTTGGCTCGGCTGATCGAATCAAAGGCACCAAGTTTTCAGTATCTAATCGATTTTCTCCTTCTGTGGGGTCTGTTTGCGGTGTTGCTTTTAGCAATGCGTCTGACGACCGATATGATTTCGCATACCAAAGTGAAATTCGTGAAACCCTTGGAGACCGTTGGAGGGCCAGTGGTTGCAATCATGACGGCTTGGGTGACGGTCATGTTTGCCGCAGCGACTCTGCACACGCTGCCGGTGGCACAAGACACCATTCAAAAGGAACCAGAAGAAAATTTATTTTTTGGATTTGCGCCGGATCGTGCCTGGCTCGCATGGGTCCAAGGATCTTCAAGAAATGGTCCGTTTGCTAGGCCGATCAATCCTTTTGAAGACCCGCAGGATTTCATCAATCGCTATGCCTTTCGCAGAAAGGCTTTTGAGAGCGCACCCAATCTCAGAGTTGATACACCAGCTCCTCCAGGGCCGGTAGAAAAAATTCCCGAAGTGGATCCAAATGTGCCTGTCGAGCAGGTCCCTCCCGCGGAGCCTGCGCCGGCTGCTCCTTGAGTTATTTCATCGGCCAACGTGTGGAGAAAATATGATGGCTGAATTCACAAAAGATGCGGAGGGACAGTATCGTTCCGTCAGCATGCTTTCCGTGGCTGCAGTTGCAGTCGGTCTTTTCTCTGGTTTAAGCGTAGTGAGCTTCGCGTTCTGGTTTCTCCCGATTGTTGGTACCGGGATTTCATTGTTCGCTCTTGCCGAATTGAATCGTCCTTTCAGCAACAAGATAGGACGCGTGGCAGCAATTCTAGGACTGGCTCTTTCGATAGGCTTTGGTGCACAGGCGGTGAGCCACTCGGTTGTGAGCCTTCACTACGCGCGCAAGCGTGCAGAAGCTTCAGCGCGTGCGTGGATCGGCGCGGTTCGTGAAAATAGGCTTTCGGATGCAAAGTCCATGAGTGGTCAAGCAGCGTTACCGATGACCAATGCTCCAGGCGAAGACGCTCCAGTTGAAAAATTTGCAGTGATGCCGGCTGTTGCGGCACTCATGCAATGTGCCCCCCAAGGAGAAATCGTCGTGTATGACGAGGGAGGGAGCGACGGTCCACCAGTCACTCGCATGGTGCGTGTTGAGATTGCGTGCGGCACCGACTCGGCAGTACCGAAAACCGAACTGAGAATCGGTCTCGAACGTCGGACGGAAGGAGCATTTGATCG
>Ga0209086_10003882_pt1 | contig 11207 bp, 3 predicted proteins | sample M_130207_XF_Meta_FD_187312 | JGI IMG/M metagenome (GOLD analysis project Ga0209086, IMG submission 187312) | Freshwater microbial communities from Lake Montjoie, Canada to study carbon cycling - M_130207_XF_MetaG (SPAdes) (version 2) | ecosystem: Environmental > Aquatic > Freshwater > Lake...
GGAACCCCCGGCTGGATCACACTCTGGCGCGGCCTCGACAAACTCCTACTCGCCATCAGAGGATTCGTCGCAATGAACCAAAGATGTGGGTAAGTTCAAGGGAGTAACCGTAGGCCATCCCGTTTTGCAAATGCGGGTGCCACGGTCACGGAGTCCTCGACGTGGCCGTGTGATTGGAAAACCGGCTGGACATTCTTGCACGGCCACGTCGAGGACTCCGTGACCGTGGCACCCGATCTCCAGATTCAACCAAGCGATGGAGCTGGGCCTACGCAACTCGCAAAGACGGAAACGTGCTTCACGGTTAGACTCTTCGCTCACAGTTGAGGAGCACTTTAGTCATGGTCGATTTCTCGCCACTCGAACGATTCACGTGGCCATTGCGTCCGTTTGGAGGACGCGGCTGCGTGGTTGCACTCGTGCTGTGTGGTCTCGTTGTGGGGACTCACGCCACGCGAGCCGACGAATCGCAAACGCGGTATTTCGAGCAGCTTCGTCGGCGCGGGTTGTTCTCGCTGGCCGAAGGCTATGCACTTGCGCGGCTGGCCGAATCCCCGACGCCACTCGCACGGCGTACGGAACTGGTGATCGAGCTGTCTCGGACGCTGGCGGAACATGCCGAGTTCGCGTCGCACGAGCAGCAAGCCGAGCTTTGGAAGCGGGCCGCGTCTGTGATCCACGAGGAACGGACACGGGAACCAAGCAACCCGCGCGATGTCATGCTGGCGGCTCAGGTGGCGATCGCGACGGCAGCAGAAGGGGGATGGCTGACGGTCGAATGCGAGTTGCGACCGTTCGACGAACCGCTGATCGCGCGTTGCCGAACAGCTTGCTCAACCGCGATCACTTTGCTGAAAGAAGTCGAACAGCAACTGGCTGGACCGGGGAAAGACCGCACGCTCGCGAAGGGACTGGCGGACGGAGGGCCTTCGTCGCACGAACTGCGGGGCGAGCTGCAGCGCGTCCGATTCCAACTGGCGTTGTGTTTGAAGAACCGGGACGAGCTGTCTTCCGCCGACGCTCGAAAAGTCAGCGTCGATCTGCTCGATGCCGAGCAGGTACTTCGCAAATTGATCGGCGTCGCGGACGAACCGATTTCAACTCAATCCAAATTGCGATTGGCAAGTTGTTCGCGACTGAAGGGAGATTGGGAACGGGCGGACACGTTGTTGCAGGCCCTCGAAACGAGTGAGCCGCGTCTCACGGACGCACTGTTGGAAGAGTGGGTCGCCGAGCGGGCGCGGTTGATGCTGGCGCGACAACGGGGCGCGGATGCCGCCGAGTTGATCGTGCGTACGCGCGCGAAGCAGAAGCGGTTGACCGGTGAGCTGTGGTACTTGCAGGTCCGCGCTTTAGCCTCGATGCGCGACGCGGCGCTACAGAAGAAGGACGACAAACTGGCCGAGCAACTTCAGGAACAGGCCGAGATCACGCTCGAACGGAGCGATGAGCAAGCCGGGGGCTTTTGGAGTCGGCGAAGTCGGCAAGCGTGGGAATCAGTGCGTACGGCAGAGAAGTACGGCCCAGCGCTCGACGCGGCGATGCAACAGGCGCGAGCGGATTTCTTAGGGGGGCGGATCGACGCGGCCTTGAAGGGCTATGCCACAGCCGAGCAAGCGGCACGAGTGGCAGGGCAGACGGAGGTGGCGATTGATCTCGCTTACACGCGGGCTTCGATCCTGCTCAACGAACGTCAGTTTGAACCGGCCGCAGCCGACTTCCTGAGGCTGGCTCGCGAGTTTCCCGAACACGCGCGAGCTGCGCCCTCGCATCTCAACGCCGCGTACTGTTTGGGAAGACTCTATGACGCCAAGAAAACTCAGACGAACCGCGAGGCGTACACCGCCGCACTCGACCGCCATGTGGAACTCTTCGCCAACGATCCTTCCGTGAATGACGCACGATTTTTGAAGGGGCAGCTCGAAGAAAGTCGGTTGCAGGCGACAGCCGCACTGCCGCTGTACTTGCAGGTCGGTGATGAGTCCCCGCGTGCGGAGGAAGCTCACGCGGGAGCGGCGCGCTGTTACGAGGTGATTCTCCTGCGGATGCGCGAGCGAAAACTGGACACGACAGAATTGGAACGTGAGGCCGTGAAGACGCTCTCACGCCACGTCGAAGCCTTCAGCGAGACGGCCACCGAATGGTCCGCCCCGCAGGCGGAAGTCGCGCTGCATTTGTCGTCGCTCCTGATGCTGTCCGAGCCACCGCGATTTGATCAGGCAGAGCCTTGGCTGGGCAAAGTCCTCGCCCAAGCGGGGCGAGTCGCGGAAGCGGAGCGAAACGACACGCTGGCGGTGAAGGACGAACGCTGGCAACGACTGCGTGTACGAGCGACCGCGTTGTCTGTGATTGCTCTCGCGGGAAGTGGCCGTCCGTTGGAGGCCGAGCGAATGGTGCAGTCACTCGTTGCGGCATCACCGCAAGACCTGCTGGCGATTGTCGAACGACTCGCTCCCTTCGTTGCTTCCACGGATCGCGAGCAGCGGCTGCGATTCGTCGAGCTTCAACTGCGTGCGGCGAGTCGGTTGAACGAACAACGGGCCGCGTTGACGAAGCCGGAACAGGAGTCGCTCGATCAGGCCCTCGGCCGCGCGTACTTGGCGAGTGGACAACTCGCGAAAGGGGTCGAGCTGTACAGTCGCTTGGCCAGCGAGACTCCGAAGGATGCCGCTCGACAACGCGACATCGCGCAGCAGTTGGACCCATTCGACGACCGCCCGTGTCAGTCACTCGCCCGTCAGTGCTGGCGGCGCATCGAGGTCTCGACAAAACCGGGTTCGCCCGATTGGCTGCTCGCCCGCATCGGCCTCATCACCACGAGTAGCAAGCTCGGCGAACAACTGCTGGCGCGCAAGCTGCTCGAAACCACGAAGGCACTCCACCCCACGCTAGGGGGACCGGCGTTGCAACCGCAGTTCGAGTCGCTCGACCGGCAGCTCAACAGTCCCGCTCAGGAGTAGAGACCTCATGCGGTCGAAATTGACGCAGCTTCGACGTTACCTCGTGCGGAAGGTCACGAGACTTTCTTGGTGAGTCGTGCGGCGTCAGCCCTCGGACTGACGCCGTCCCGCCCTACAGCTTTCGCAAACCCAACAAGGCGACAACCTTGACCCCGTCCGCCCTTTTATGGAAAGGTCACTCATGCTGAACCGTCGCAAATTTGTCGAGACTGCCGGACTGAGCCTGCTCGCCTGTTCGCTCACGGATGGCAATCCGTTACTCCATACGGCGCTCGCCGCTGATCCGCCGCGTCGCAAATTGAAGCTGGCCGTGGTCACCACCGTGTGGCGGTACAAGTCACACTCGTGGCACATGGCCGAACGGTTTCTGCATGGCTACCCGATGCGGGGGAAGTGGCATCGGCCCGAGATCGAGGTCGTGTCGGCTTACGTCGATCAAGTCCCCGAGAACGATCTCAGCCGGACACGCTCGAAGGAGTTTGGCTTCACGATCTATCCCACCATTGCCGAAGCGCTGCGGTGTGGCGGAGACAAGCTGGCGGTTGATGCGGTGCTACTGATCGGTGAACACGGCGACTATCCGGTGAACGACATCGGGCAGAAGCAGTATCCGCGCTACGAGTTCTTCCAGCAGATCGTCGATGTTTTCCGGAAGGACAACCGCATCGCTCCCGTCTTCAATGACAAACATCTGTCATGGAACTTCGACCGGGCGAAAGAGATGGTCGCCGCTTCCAAGTCGCTCGGGTTTCCGTTTCTCGCCGGTTCGTCACTCCCCGTGACTTGGCGAATGCCCGCGATCGAAATGCCTTACGGTGCCGAGATCGAAGAGGTACTGAGCATCTCGCCAGGGCCAGTCGATATCTACGACTTTCACGCACTGGAAATGATTCAGTGCATGACCGAACGCCGAAAGGGGGGCGAGACGGGCGTCGTTGCGATGCAGGCTCTGCGCGGCGACGCGGTCTGGCGGGCGATGGAATCGAAGTCGTGGGCCGGCGGTGGTTGGAATCCCTCACTGTTTGAAGCCTGTCTGTCACGAAGCCATACGCTGGCTCAAGACCCGACGCTCAGCCATCGTTTCCCCACGCGCGAGCAGATGCGAGCTTGGGTCAAGGATCCGATCGCCTACCGGTTTGAATATGCCGACGGCTTGAAGGCTACGATGCTCCTGATGAACGAGCTCAACGCCGACTTCACGTTTGCGGCGAAGCTCAAGGGACAGGCCGATCCTCTCTCGACCCAATTCCACCTGCCGCCGAGTCCCAACGTCGTGTACTCGGCCGCACTGATGTCTCAGGCCGAGTCGATGTTCCTCACCGGAATCGCTCCCTATCCAGTCGAGCGAACACTGCTGACCAGCGGCCTCGTCGCGGCCGGTCTGAAATCACTCGCCACGGGAGAGCAACGACTCGAAACCCCGCACCTCAACGTCCGCTACACGGCTCCGCGCGAATCGACGTTTTGGCGCGAGTAATCGCGACCGACAACAGTTTCTTGACCCACACGAACCCGCAGCGTGAGCAAGGACGATGACAAGCGGCGTTTCCATTTGCTTCCCTCGCTGACGCTGCGGGTTACTGAGGGTGTTCACTCGTAGCATGGGCGGCTCGCCTGTGCAGTCACCGAGAACCACGAGCTGGCGAACGTGGCTCCGTACAAAACAACGACAAGTTCCACTCCAATCGAAAAGCTCATTCCATGTTGGCCCCCAACGTCATCACCAAAGCCATGGGCCTGTTCATGAGCATGGACAAAATATGCGGCGACAACTTCGAGAAGGGACTGGCCGACATGAAGGCGATCGTCGAAGCGTGACCGTTGGAGTTCTCACCGTGATTCATTTGGGCGCGGCACCGCCGTTCAACAGCGTGCGGGCCTGTTGCTTCGTCGGTTCGAAGCGAGGTTGCCATTGGCTGTTGACGACTTTTTCGAACAGCTCGCGTGCTCGTCCCTCTTGGCGGGTCGAGCGGAGGAATTGAGCGTGCTGAATGAGAATCTCGGGGTTGGTTGGTTCACACGCAAATGCGGTGGACCAAGCGTGATCGGCGATGATCGGTCGCTGTTGAGATTGCATCGCGCTGGCGAACGTTTGCCAGACGAGCGATTGATCGGGAGTCTCGACAAGTGGCGTGGTCCAATAATTCCAGGCCGCTGTCGTGAGGCCGAGCTTCGTCAGGATCGAGGCCGTGCGGTGACAGGCGGTCGTGCCGTTGGGGTCGATGTCGCGCCAGCGTGAGGCGGCGCGTTGGACCACTCGCGCGAACGCGGTCTTCTCGGGTTGTTTGGCATCGGTGAGTTGATCCGCTCGTTGATCGAACTGTCCGAACAAAGCGTCGTAATCGCGCCGGAAGACTTCGAGGTTCACGGTCTTCGGCAGTGCGGCAAACTCCAGCGCGGAGGCTTTGTCGAGCGACTCGATCCAGTCGCCGAACTTCTTCCGGTGATGAGCGATGTTCGCCGCATCGCGCCAAAGTTGCGGTGCGAGCTTGAGCTTCTCATTGGCCAGCGCACGGCGGACGCACGCCTCGGCTGGCTCCCATTGACCGGCCTCTTTCAGGTAAGCCAGTGCGGCCAGATTGAGTCGCGGTTGAGCGGCCAAGTCCTGAGCTTGGATCGCGAGTTGGAAGACCTCGGCGGCGAGAGTTGGCTCGGTCAACGCGATGCAGGTTCGCGCCAACGCGATCAGCGAATGAGACCGCAAGGTCTCGGCCCACTTGTTCATGCCGGGCGTGTTCTCCGTGAACTTTTTCATGGCGAACTTCTTCGCGGCCGCTTGGACCAATTCGCCCCACGGACCACACGGCTGTCCGTCTGGCGCCTTGAAGTGCTTGGCAAACACGCGGTGAATCTCACTGAGCTCCCCGTAGGACGGGCACTCCTGCCCGTCCTCAAGATGTTGCCGAAACAATTCCTTGGCCTGCGCGACACTCGCCTCATCACCGACCATCAGCAGCCACTCGACCCGAGTCGTCCGGCCGAACGCGGGGATGCCGCGTGCTGCGGCCAGCGCCGCAGTGGCGTCGTTCAACTGGCGAGCGAACGTGGCGTTCATCCGCTCCGTGCGCTTCAAGCTGAGATGCACGGTCGAGAGCAGTTTCGCGGCGAGGTCGATGGAACGGCACTCCTGGAGGAAGAGCAGCGTCGCGGCAGGCTCATTCGGCAGGTCGGCGTACGGCAGGTCGCGCGTAACCGCTCGGTCATTACTCCAATTCGCGAAGTGGGTGTAGGCCGAGCAAACACGTTTGAGGAACGGGCTGGCGGCATCATTCGCAATCAATGTTCCCTGCAAACTGCCCGAGGAGACGATCACGGCGAACTGCTCCAGAAACTTCGCGAGCGGCTCGTTGGGATGCTGCTTCGTCGCGTTGGCCACGAGCGGATTCAGCGGCATGACCGAAGACAGAAGCACCGCCAGCCCGAGGCGATGGTCTCCCTTGGACGTGTAGCGCTGCTCGATGAACGTGGCGAGTTCCGACTGTCGGGCTTCGGCGAAGTACGTGGCGAGCAGCTTCAGCGCATCGTCATCCGACAGCTTCGCGAAGTCGGGCGCATTGGTCTGCAAATTGACGGGAACACTGACCGGCACGCCCGCCGCCGAACGATATGGCAGCGGTAGGACGACGAGTCCCTCGGTCTGCGGCACCAAATTCGGAGGCTCAACCGGCTGCCGTTCGTACTTCGCTTCGGCGATCAGTTTGTCATCGGCATCGAACAGCCGAACCGTTCCGTCGGCCAGGAACGTTTGGTTCGTAAGCACCTTGTTGGCGGTGACGTTGATCACTCGCAACGCACTCAACCGACCGTCCTCCGCGAAAACCAGTTCGACCGCGATCGTAGGGTGCATGGAGTCTTCGGAACGCACCGTCTTCTTCTCTTCCCCGTCCTTTGGTTCATCATTCCCATGAGGACGGGCAGGAGTCCCCGTCCTACGAGTGATCCTCACCGTTCGCGCACCGACCGACTTCACATCGGCCTCGACACTGAGGTCCTCGACCGACGGGACGTACCACGGGATGAGTCCCTGAATCGCCGACTGATGGAACCGGCTCATCGGCCGCTTCGCGCCGAGAGCGATCTCGGGATACAGATGCCACAGCGTCGAGCCGTCGTGGATGACCTGCTGCTTGAGTCCCTCGCTGACTTCTCGGTCGAAAACGAACCGACCCGAGCCGTCTGCCAACACAACACGGCCGGGGGCGGCCATCCTACAGCTCTCCCAACCGAGCGATCGTGCCTTCTCAATCGACCGCCGCGCTTCGGCATCGATCTCACCGTGAACCGGCTTCGTCGCCGCCGCTTGCTCGACGATGGCCAACCGATCCGCAGGCCACGTTTGCAGGCCGGGTGCATAACTCGGCAAGTCCTGCAACACGCCCGCGAGTGGATGCGCGGCGGGAAATTGGAAGCCGCCGTCCGAGGTGTCATAGACATCTGACAGGCTCGTCCCCAAGCCACGCCACTCCCGACCCTCAAGCATCGGGTATGTGTATTCCGCACCTAAGAGGCCCTCTTCCTCTTCACCGATAATGATCCTTGGTGTCACCGTCAGCATGAGATTAGGTTCCGACCCAGCCACCAATAACCCCGATCGAAGCATCGGCTGCGTACCGAAGTAGCGGCGATTCCCGAAGTTCCGGGGTTGAACAGCGCCACCGGTTGCGAAGCCGTACAGAGGAATGTCCTGCCGCAACCGAGAGGAAACGAAATAAGAAAAGTTGGTAAAGTGCGGCTCCAAATCGAGCATGAGTCCGCCATGAACTCCATCGCCGCTGCCGTCGAAGTCCCCGAAGCGCATGTCGAATTCAGATGGCTGCGGGTTCGTGAGGAGTAGATCACCAGTTCGTGAGAACCGGCGGTATCTCGGGCGAATCGAATCGCCAGCAGTGAATTGGACCACGTCGTCCAAACTGGAGGTGGGAATGTTCGCGCTCCAGTAGAGATTCGGTCGGGCATTCAGATTGCCGAGCGTGTTGAAATTGAGACCAACAGTCCCTGCTCCCTGGGCTTGGCTCAGTCCCAAGTTTTCATCGGACAGAAACCAGTCGTTGGTGCCAGCATTTACTCCGCGCAGGCCATAGTCGTCGGTTGAAGAGCTCATCGATGAGCGGTCGAAGCGATCCGCCGCTGGCAAGAACTTCCAGTGGGAGGGGACGGCAAACCGGCCATTCCATTCGCCACGCATCGGCAAACGGAACAGACGTTTATCCCACAAGCCGTCATCGCCACTTGCCTCTGATCCTCTGGTGGTGAAGTCCAGCGACGAGAGTCCTCCGAACAGTTGATCACCGCCGTTGAGGTCGATGAGGCCGTCCATGTCGGGCGGCGCGAACTGCACTCTGGAAACCTCGTCTTCAGCTCCCCAGCCCAACGGCCTGTGGCTCCAACGCATGTTGCCCCATCTCCGCGACCAGCTCTGAAGGTGACGTGTGTTGGCAACAACGTTCTGTTGCCATCCCGTTCGCCGCAGAACGACCGACTCCCACGCGAGACGCACCGGGTCGGCGGCCGCTTCCGTCGCTTGTTCGATCCGCTTGATCTCGCGTTCGATCAGGAGGACCTCGGCTTGCTCGGCGCGATTCAAGCGGTCGAGGCGTTGCAGGTCGGTAGCAGGTCGTCTCTCGGTGACGCTCCGTTCGTAGTTGCTCTGCGCCGACTTGGCTCGGGCTTGAGAGTGCTTCAAGCGTTCCTTGGCGGCATCGAGCGGGCTGAGTTGCGCGACATTGTGCTCGGCGACGACCGGGATCTCGGCCGGAGCGGGGTACATCGCCCAATGATCCTTGCGACCGCAATCGACTTTGAACTGCTCGTACATCGCCTCGGTCTCCAGCACGAGGAGCGACGTGAACGGCGACATCACGTACATCGACTTGCTCAGTTCGATGATCTGCGACTTGTGCTCAGCGGCACCGAGTGCGACGAGCCGATCAATCTCCAGCCGTGCCCAAGTGCGCGGGAGATGACTCTGTAGCCGAACTCGTGAAAGTTCTGCGTGGTGTGCGACCACTGCCGCACCGGCTGAAGTCTCACGACTTCGGCTACTGTCAGCATCCGCTTTCGGCAGGGTCACGTTCGTCGAGTACGGCTTGCCGTTCAACTTGCCCGTGATGGTGAGGGACGGCGGCAACGCTTGGCCTTTCGGGACGCGGGCCACGGCGGCCAGTTCTTGGCCGTGCGCGAGAGATGTGGTGAGGAGTAGGAACGCGGGTTCCGAAGCGGTGGTGGCGGGATGCTCGTCCTTGCGCACGCTGCGGGTTGGTGTGGAGTGGACAGCGATCTCGGCCAGACGCGGAGCGTTGAGCGTGCTGAGCAGATCGAACGCGCGCCACGCGACCGCTTCGTCGGGGTTGATCTGCGTGACGTGGCCTCCTGTGCGACGAGCGCCACTTTCCATGAACGACTTCGACCAACGCTTGCCGACCGCCACGCCGACGTACCGCGCGTTGGTGGGCAGCAGTCGCAGCAGGGCGTTGTCGTCCCGCTCACCCAACACGGGAATGCCGGTTCCGAGATGGACGACCCAGACCTCACGCTGGCTGCGGACGTGTTGTCGCACCGCATGCAGAGCCTGCTCCAAATCGAGGGCACCAATCGGCGCGACGCCGCTCAGAAACGTCTCAGCCGCCGCGATGTTCTCAAGCGAACAGGCGACCGGCTTGCGGCGGAACGACTCCGCTTGAGTCCCCGCGCGGATGAGCGAGAACGTGTCCGAATGTTCGGCGTTCTCGAGCAGCACTTTCGCGATTTGCCGCTGCGTCTCGGCCAACACTTCGTTGCGATCGGCCGAGTTCTCAATCAAGAAGACCCACTGCCGCTGTGCTCGTTCGGCGTTCGCTTTCAGATCGGGACGCTGCCGCAGCATCACGTATTGAAAGCCATCCTGTTCGCAGACGGACCATGCACCGCCGTGGCCGACGCTGCGAGCGTCGGTTCGGATGCTGGCAGCATCCGCCACGAACTCGACGACCAAGTCGCGATCCAGCGCCGCGTATTCCTCGCGACCATCGAGCAGCAAGTCACCTGCTTTCTCGCGTCCGTTCAGCAAGTGCGAGGGCGAGTACCACTTCGTCCCGGCTGCTCCCTTCACTCGCACCTGAGCCGACCATTCGCGAACTCCGTCGAGCGAATGTCCCGCAGGAAAACGGTAGACGCTGCGACCGTAGTCGTTCGGCAACCGCTGCGTGTAGCTGAGTAAAATCCGCTTATCTTGCCGGGCTTCCAGTGGAAACACCCGCATCTGAAACGTGCTGCCATCAACCCACTCCAGCAGAGCTGGATCGCGCTTCGTGTGCCGGATTTGCTCGAAGACGTTGCGGCCGTAGTCCCGTTCGACCATGCCTCCTTCCATCAACTTGCCGTTCACGTACATCGCCAACCGCGATAGCGACGCATCGGCAGGCAGTGGGAAGCGGAACGTCCCTTCAAGCTGCTGCCACGTGTGATTGAAGTACGTCTGGTCGATCGTCGTCCGAGCGAACCCGTCCTCGATGTGGACATCGACGTGGAACTTTCGCAGCGACAACTTCATCTCTTGTCCCTGCGGATCGACGACGGTGACGGTCCCGCCTGCATGTTCGCTGGCGGGCACGACGACCGAACCCGACGCCGCCATCAAGTCCTTGACCCACTCGACCACATACGCCGACCGCTTCGCCGGTCGCAGTTCCGCTGAGTGCGAATCGGTCAGATCGGCGATCAACTCTTGCCCGGCAGTGATCGCTTCCTCAATGCCACTCACACGAACCGTCCCCTGCGTGACAACGACGTTCGTCGCCCGTTCCCGAGCCTTCACGACGAACTTCGTCCCCAGCGCCGTGACCGTGCGTTGAGGCGTCTCGACCACATATCGCTCGGCGTTCGTGGCAGGCATGACCTCGACAAATACTTCTCCCGCCAACAGCTTCACGCGACGATCACTGACGACGGTGACTCGCGACAGTTCGTTGATCGACAGCACCGAGCCATCAGGCAACGTCACGCGACGCTTCTCACGCGGGCCGGTCGTCAGGGTCTCACCCAACTTCACGCGAGAAACCGCTCCAATGCGTGAAGGCCGTCCCGAGCGTGCGGGTGCGGAATCAATCGGGCTGCCGCCGGAGGGAACGTCGTTCGACCGAGCCTGATCGCTCGACGTGGCTCGATCCGTCGTCGAGATCAATTCACCCGGCTGCAGCGCCGGAGTCAGTCTGACGCGGGCCAACGGAATCTGTTCACGATCATCCGAACGGAGAAACACCACCCCGATCA
>Ga0209086_10003888_pt1 | contig 11199 bp, 22 predicted proteins | sample M_130207_XF_Meta_FD_187312 | JGI IMG/M metagenome (GOLD analysis project Ga0209086, IMG submission 187312) | Freshwater microbial communities from Lake Montjoie, Canada to study carbon cycling - M_130207_XF_MetaG (SPAdes) (version 2) | ecosystem: Environmental > Aquatic > Freshwater > Lake...
AAAAAGATATTAGCGTTAAACTTAAAGCAGACGCAGAAAAAAAACAAAGAAACAAAATTAAAAGAGACAGAATACAAAGCGAAGATACTGTACGTAAAATAAAAAGAGCTGATAAAAGGGCAAAAAAAGAAAGTGAAATTATTAAAAGTAAAGAAAGAAAAGCCGATAGGTTAGCAAAAAAAACAGAACGTAAAGCTAAAAAAGTAGTAAAAAGAACAACACGTAAAGCTAAACGAGTTGGTTATTATTTTTAAATAGCTTATTTAACCTTTAATAATATAAAAAATGGGCGACAATATTACAATAAATACAATAAAAGAAAGAAAGTATAAAATTGATTTGTTACAATACAGTCAAAGCGGTAGTGTTGCGTCAAATTGCGCCGATATAACATTTTATAACGGCGGAGTTGCTAACGTTACAATTAATAACGCATTAACGTTGTATACTGGTCAAAGCGTTGGTTTTTCGGCTAATAACGACGAACTAGATACAACAAATTATTTTTTTAATTTTGAGGCAACTGGAACCAGTACGCAATTAATTGTGTTACGTAAAACATACGTATAAATGATAGTGGTAAATAAATTTGAGTTATATAGAGAGTTTGTTTGTGAAATAAATGTAAACACTACTTTAGCAACAATTACACAAAAAGTAATGAGTAATACTTTTCATTACGATTTTGATATTACAATAGGTAGTCCAGCTGGAATATTTACTATAACTAATACGCAACAATTATTTACATTAAATAAAACTAATTGTTTTATTCAATCTGGTTATTTACCTACATATAATATTGTTATGAGTTATAGTTATACTAATACAACAAATATTCAATTTTTTGCTAAACAATCAACTACTGGTGCATTTTATACATATGGTTTTATAGCATTTATCAATTTACAAGTATATTTTTAATGTCAATAACACTAAACAATAACGTAATTAATCAAAGGGGTACGCCGTCAATTATAACGGACGTGTTCGCAAATAGACCATTAGCAATTAATTTGCAAGTTGGAACGTTATTTTTTTCTAGTGATACAAATATTATTTATCAAGTTTATTTAGTTGCTACGGTTCGCACGTGGGAAAGTATGGGCGGAGGCGGTAGTTTGCAAAATTTAAACAGCGTATTAGCGCAAGGCGGTTTATTAGAAGATGATTATATTATAGAAAGCGACGGAAGTGTTAATTTAAATTTTTCGGATTTTAATAATTTTTCTATTACTAACGTAAATAGTTTTTCTACGGCATACCTTAATAGTTGGTCATTATGTATAGATGAATTTAAGGGGTTAAAAATGGACGCTACGTGGTTATATTTACAAATTGACGAGGAAACTTTAAACGGTTTTAAAGTTGACGCAACTGGAGGCGGTTACATTTTTTTAGGCGATTATTCGCAAATAATAGAAGGAACATATTTGTATATATCTAATGAAACAAACGCAAACGGCGTTTATATTTACGACGGCGTAGGCGCTCAAAGTAAAATATACTTTAGATATGACAAGCAAATTGATATTGGTATTGATAAAGATGAAACAGTTTATAATGCTGTAACTATTGGCGACTGGGTTAATGACCAAACAATTTTACAAGTTTATAACGGTCGTGTATATACTTGTTCGTATGCTGAAATAGGAACGTTTGGAATAGATTTTAATATGACTGATAGTATTGCACGTTTTGGCGCTGGTTTTGGTAATTATAGCGGTAATTATGAAACTTATATGCAAATAGAACCAAACAACGGATATTTAACATTTAACGCTATTGAACAACTGGCAATAACTGGTAGCGCAAATATTACAACAACTTCAAATGGTACGGCTGTAAATCAACATTTAAAAATAAGTATTAACGGTGTAGCTTATTTAATACAATTACGATCTGCATAAAAATAAAATTATGAGTGAATTACAAGCAATACAGATAATAAAGCAATTTTTAGATAACGCTTTAAAATTAGGCGTTTGTTCAACATTAGAGCAAGCAAACGCACTAGCGCAAGCATTTAGAGTATTAAGCGAGAAATTACAAAAAAGTGAATAAAAAATATTACAAGTATATATTTTTAACAGTTGGCTTGCTATTTATTAGCAAGCTATTGAACGTTAGTAAAATGAATTTAGAAACATTAATAAAAAATTTTGAAGGGTTAAAATTAACCAGTTACAAAGATATTGGCGGAGTTTTTACAATAGGATATGGCTCAACGTATAATTATAAATATAAAAGACCAGTACAACAAGGCGACGAAATAGACGAGGCAACGGCGTTAAAATGGTTAAAAATAGAAATTAATAAAAAGAAAGACAACATAAAAAAATTTATTAAAGTTGCTATAAATAATAACCAGTTAGATAGTTTAATTAGTTTGAGTTATAATATTGGTGAAACCGCATTAAAAAACAGTACATTACTAAAATTATTAAACGCTGGTAAAGACAAAGTAATTGTAGCAAATGAGTTTATGAAGTGGAATAAAGCAAAAGTTAACGGAAAGTTACAAGTTATTGAAGGGTTAACAAAGCGTAGAGAGTTAGAAAAAAAATTGTTTTTAAGTTAGTATAATTACTATATTTGCTATTATAGTTATTCATATTTCGAGTAGGTTAATTCACAACGGCGCAATGTTTCTACATTAGCGCCTATTTTTTGCCTATTTTAAAAATTTTTTTGGTTATTTGAAAATTGTTATTTAGTATTACACCGAATTACACCGAAACAATGAGTAAAAAAGATTACACAGAGATATTACAACTTTGCCGAATTGACGGCGACACTATCCCCAAAGATGAAAATATATATCTTACTATTGATAATAACGTTATTGGTACGGCTGGCAATTTTATTAGTTTTGTAGGATTGCCAAAGAGTTCTAAAAGTACGTTTATATGCGGCGTAATTGCCAGCGCAATAGCCAGAACGCAAATATATGGGTTCAATGTATTAACCTATCCACACTTAAAAAAAACACGTATTGCGTTATTTGATACCGAACAAAGCGGATATGATTTTAACAACAAAGCTAAATTAATAAAAAAGTTATCTAATCAAAAAGACATTTACAAAAAATTAGACGTTTTTAGCGTTCTGGAGTACGAGGCGTACGATATTTTAAGTATGGTAAATACATACCTTAAAAATACGCCAGATTGCGCCGTAATTATAATTGACGGTATATTAGACTGTATAAGCAATTTTAATGACGAGAGAGAAAGTAAACGTTTAATAAAGATATTGCGCAAGTGGGCGAAGGTACACGATATTTTAATTATTATTGTTTTGCATTTAGGTAAAAAAGATAATATGGCTATTGGTCATATCGGCTCAGCTAGTTCACGTTATTGCCAGAGTGAGTTAGAAATAGCCAAAACAAAAAATAATACCTATACGTGTTCTGGTAAGATGTTACGCAGTAGTGGTTTTTTTACACCGATTGAAATAATGTACAGCGAAAATGATAAAACTTTTATACAATTATAATTATTAACCTAAAAACAAAAAAAATGCAAACAGAAATTGATTACGAAATTCAAAAGATTAACCAAACGATTAACCAGTTAGATAGCTGGATAGATTACAATGACAAAACTCATTACAAAACTTTTGTTTTGTTTGAGGCAATTAAAATTTTAAATAAAGAAATAACCTATCTACAAAAGCAACAAAATAGGTTAAATAAAAAAGGGGACAAAGTGAATTAATCACGTCCCCCTAATTATTAGCATTTAGCTTATTTGAACACAATTTAAACAATTATTTTAAACAAAAAAATTTATTTTATGAAACCCTTTAAAATTTTAATACCTAACCTAATTTGTGAAACTAGCTATTTTGAAACCTTTACAGAGGCGGAAACAACGGCAAAGCTAATATTAAAAAGTTCAAATTTTAGATTTGTATCACTATTTCAAAATGATGTATTACTAACTATTTTTATTAAATCTGGTTATGAGTTATACAATTTTAAAGCGTTTTGCTATCTGGACGAAATAGGCAAAATATCCGATTATTTTATTTTAAATACTGAAGGCGTTAACAATTATTACATAAAAATTAAAAAGTAAAACTATGAGTTACACAATTCGCAAAGATGAAAATTACAAAGAAATACTTCAACGCAACAGCGTTGATAGTGTTTGTCCGTTTCAAAGTCCACTAGCAACGCCAGTACAAACGGCACTAGGGCAAATGGGAGTACAATTATTACGTATGCCGTGCAGTATTGTTTGTCCGTTTGCCGAAATTATTAGCGACTGGAACGAAAATACATTAACGTTTGGTATAACGTACGTTACACAATGTACTGGGCGAAACGTAGAATTTGAAATAGAAAGTAAGGAACCACAAAGCAAATTAATAATTTAACCTAAAAACACCTTAAAATGAGAAAGCACGAAATTGCAATTTTGAAAACAACTATTGAATTAACAGAGTATTTGTATTTATTGAACCAGACGAAAGATAAAGTATTTTTTAGCGACGAAATGGCTGATACTTTACTAATTATGCTAGCGTCAAATCAAGCGTTATTAGACCGTTTACAGTCATATAAATTGGAAAGTGATAATTTGTTAACTATAAACGAAAATTAATGTATTACACCGCTATATGTTTTGACCGCAACGGTAAAGCTTACAAATACAGAAACATAAAAAATAATGCGTTTATTACTTTCCAGAATAAACAATTTATTAAGGATAAAGGGATAGTGTACATAAATTATTACGACACTAAAACAAAGGAGTTTAAATTCAGGAATTATTTAGATTTTTAACCCATTCGACAAAATCAAATACCCAATGTATTAATTTTTCTACTATCCAGATACTAACAACCCAAAAAATAAAAAATGCAATAATGAAGTAACACAAAAAATTTAACATACTTAAAAATTTATTACCAGCTATTTTTAGCTGGTTTTTTTATACGCAAATATAATCAATTTTTAATCCTACTAGGATTGACGTGGGATTGAAAAAATACTACAAGTAGTAGTGAGGTAGTAGAGTAAACGAGTAAGGCGAGTAACTAAAAACAACATATTTATACTTGTGTTATGTTAATATTAAAGGTAAAATAAGCTAATTTATTCACATTGTTTGGAAATGTAAATAATATATGTTAGCTTGCGCATTCGCTTATAGGCGGACGCGCAAGCTAAAACAGTAAAAAATACAGTTTTTTAGCTTTTTTATTTGGAATATTCAATATTTTTCGTTATATTGAATAGGTATGAAAAAAAGTAGTTTAGTAATTACGGCAATTCTTGGCGCAGTAGCATTATTTTTTTATTCTCGTATGGCGTCCGCTAAATCCCTTAAAATATATTTTGACAGTTTGGATATAGGTAAAATTAAAGGTTTTACGTTACCAGATATGTTAGCAAAGTTTAGAATTGTTAACCCTTCCAACACACCTTTAAGTATTTCGGCGTTGGCTGGTGATATATACGTAAATGATAAACAATTATCAAGCATTAGCCAAAACGAGAAATTAGAAATACCAGCAAAACAAGAAATTATTTATAAAGTTAAAATAAGCACGCCTATTTTATCGGCGTTACCTATTTTAATATCATTGGTACGTAGAAAGCAAAAAATAAAAATTACTTATTCTGGAACCGTTAATAGTTCTGGAGTATTAATACCTATTGAAGATACTATTTACCAAAGTTAATTTATGATGTTTAGAGAGTTACTGTTAAGTAAATTAACGCCGTTCGGTAATAAAAAAAAGTTATTGCGATATAGTCAAAATACAGACGATATAATAATAACAATTTTGAAAGCTCATAAAATTTATGAGAGTGATTATGATAAAATTTGTTTGTATTTCTGGAAGGGCGACATAAATAAAACGTGCCAGTTTATTTGGGAATTTATGAAAGATAATATTAATTATCGGATTGAGCCAGATACAAGACAAAGCGTAAAAAGTCCTTCAGCAATTATAAGCACCGGAATTTATAAAAGTGATTATAACGATTGTAAACATTATAGCCAGTTAGCTGGGGGAATATTATCGGCGTTGTGTAGAAAAGGTAAAATTATTAATTGGTGTTATCGTTTTGCAAATTATAAGTTATTTAATACGCAGCCGCACCACGTTTTTATCGTTGTAAATTGCGCTGGTAGAGAAATTTGGATTGACGCAGTATTAAATAGTTACAATAATAAAAAAGCATACATAAATAAAATTGATAAAAAAATATGAGTTTATATACAATAAGCGGAATAGGGTGTAATAGTTGTGCCGTAGGTTACGACGATTTTACGCCGTCAAGTGTAATAAGTGGAAAAAAGAAAAAAGCGCAACGTAAAGCAAAAAAGATAGTACGTAAAGCAAAGCGAACGGCGAAAAAAGCAATACGCAAAGCAAAGCGTAAAGGAATTAACTGTAAAGGTAATAAACTTAAAAAAATAGCGCTATCAGTACCTAGAAACGCATTTTTAGGACTGGTAAGGTTAAACGTAAAGAAATTTGCAGTTAAACTTTATAACGCTATGAAAAACCCTACTAAAAAACAAAAGTTATTAGAAAAGTGGTGTAAAATGGGCGGCGACGCAAGCGCATTAACAAACGCAATTAATAAAGCATTTAGCAAATATTCACGTAAAAAAAATATTAGCGGTATTGGGTTCGCAGTAGAGAGCGCAATAGCAACTGCAACGCCTATAATAGTTGCATTAATGGAATTTCTAAAAAAAGGTGAAGGCGAACAACCAGTAAGCGACGGCGCACAATTACCAGAGGAAAGCGAGGCACCAGAGGAAAGCGAGGCACCAGAGGAAAGCGAGGCACCAGAAGAAACGACAGAGGAAAGCGAAACGGTAGAAGGTATCGGCGGAATAAATCCATATTTATTAGCTGGTGCCGTTGGCGTTGGCGTTTATTTTCTAACTAAAAAGAAATATATCTAATGAGCGCATTAAAAAAAATAACAACAAAGGCAAAACAGTTGTATAAAACTGGTAAGTATAAAAAATGGACGGACGCAATAAAAGAAGCGTCAAAAAGTTTGCATAAAAAACCAAAAAAACATAAAGTAAGCGGAATTAAAAAAACCGCTAAAAAGAAAGTAATTAAAAAAGCAGTAAAAAAAGTAACAAAAAAGAAAGCAACGCCAAAAAGTTTACATAAGGACACAAAAAGCCATAATGTTAGAATTAGCGTTATGAGTGGAACAGAAAAAAGGTCAAATGTTATGCAAAAAATGTGGCAAGAAATATACGGAAATTTAGCACAAGAATTTATTAGTAGTAATAATTTAAAAGAAAGACAAAGAATTAAAAAAGAAATGTCAAAAGTAAAATTAATTATAACCGATATTAAAAAACTTAAATTTTAATAAGTGGACAAATTAACAATAGTTTTAAATGCATTTAGTTTTATAATGGGTATTGGTATTATTTACGGTTCATTTAACGCCAGATTGAAAGCTATTGAAAGGTTAACAGATAGTAACAAAGATATGGGCGAGCGTTTGGCTAGAATTGAGGAACAAAACAAAATTATTTTATCAAAATTAAAGTAGTATGAAAAACTGGAAAACGTCATTTTTTGGAATAAGCGCAGTAATAAGCGGAATAGGATTGATATTAAAGCATAGCGTTAACGAGGGCGTTACCGCCATAATAACTGGTATAGGGTTACTATTTAGTAAAGACCACGACAATAAATAACAATTTTTATAACAACAAAAACAAAACAAAATGGCAAGACGTAGAAAACACACTAAAAAGCGTACTTCTAGGCGTAGACGTTCTGGAATGGGTGCGGTAAGTGGAAATTTAACAACAGTTTTGAGTATGGTAGCTGGCGCCGTTGCTGGTAGAATACTACAAAGCAAATTAGAAAGTAAAGTAAATCCAAAAATACTAGCTGGCGGACAAATTGTAGCTGGTATGTTTTTACCAAAATTTGTAAAAAGCAAGTTAGGTGCTGGTTTAGGTGCTGGTATGGTAGTAAATGGCGGAGTAACTTTATTAAATCAATTTGGAGTTATTAGCGCAATTAGTGGAACAGATACAGAAGTTGAATACATTGGCGCATACGACGATGACGGTATGGGATATGCTGAAAGCGTAATAGCTGGCGACGATATGGGCGAGTATGGAGACGACGGCGACGATATGGGTTACGCAGAGAGCGTAATAGCTGGCGACGAGTACGACGGATACGGTATGTAAAATAATTTAGCAATTAGCTTATTTAACCTTTATTAATTAAAAACTAAATTAAAATAATTTAGCAATTAGCTTATTTAACCTTTATTAATTAAAAACTAAATTAAAAAAAATGTCACAATTAAACCAGCGTTTAGTATTTAGGAACGCAGTAAAAAGTATGGTAAAAGCCGGAGTAAATCCAGCTAGCGCCGTTTTATCTCAATCTTATTTAAGATTAGAAAGATTAGCAAGCTCAACTGTTACGAATTATCAGTTTGGAGTATTAAGTAACGACGTACCGCAAGGTTCAAGCGTAAGAACTAACGAGCAAAGATTATCATTACAAGATAGTTTTTTCGTTTCGTCAATTCAAATGTTTATTAGTTTAGCGGCTAGTTCAACAACTACAAGTTATACACCAATGTCATACCCTAACCCACACGTTTTTTCGGACGCTGGGGCGGCAACGGCATTAATGAACCTTTACAATAGTAATATTTCGTTAACAGTAAATAACAGAACAATAGCAACTAGCTGGGATTGTTTGCGCCACTATGAAGTGCCACAAACACAACAAACAGCAGTTAACAACACAACGGCTGGAAATGCGTCGGACCAGTTAACTGGAGGTTATTCAGCAAGTTTTGCAGTTGAGCCGAATTGGGTTTTAATTGGTTCAAAAAATAACGTTTTACAAATCAATTTGCCTTCAGCTATTGGAACGTTACAAACTACATCTACACCGTCAACAGTAATTATTTTGATGTTGAGGGGCGTACTGGCGCAGAACTCAACTTCGGTGTCGTAATAAACAATTATAATATTAACAACTAACGGCGTCAAATTCGCACGCCGTTAGTTTAAATTTAATCAAATGCCAAAAGTTTTTAAAAGTCAGTTAATTGAACTTGTTAGCACTGGTATTGCCACAACTGGCAACCCTTCTACAAAGTATCAATTTTTAGACCAACCATATTTACGTGGTAAGCAAATTACTGGAATAGAAATATTAACCAGTACAGATATGAGCGCAACGCCAACAAACAGAACGCCGATAACTATTGCACAAATGCAAACAAGTTATTTAACGTTGTACCTAGATGACGTTACAAAGCCGAATAGTGTAGGCGAGTGGATACAGTCAGTACCGTTTACGTTATTACATAGAACACAAAATAGCGGTTCAGGTCAAACAAACCAGCCGTTTGTACGTCAAATGTTTGAGTTACAGGGACAAGTTATTTACTGGGAGAAATGCTATGTATCTTTGTCAGCGCCGTTTAGTAATACTACGGACGTTTCTTTCTTATTTAACGTTTATTTTAAAAATTAATTATAATGAGTTTAGTACCACGTTATATTGGAATTGAGGACACTTTAGAGGCGTACGAAAGTAAAGCCGTTACACCTTACTGGAGTTTATGGGATAAAACAGCCATAATAGACCAGTATAGAGGCGACGATATGAACGAAGGCGCCGATAGGTTAACCAAAGAAATAGAGCGTAGTATTAAACTTAATTACGATAACCCTTTAACGTTACGTTTACACCCAACAAAAGAAAAAAATTACACAATAAAAAGCGAGGCAAACGCCGTAATACTTTTTTTATGTAGTGATAAGCCAGCACACCACGTTGGAAACGTTGGCGTAGATAGTAACTATTATTTAATGCTTAATCAAATTAACGCATTAAAAAGTGAAGTTGAGGCGCTAAAAGTTAAAAAGATTGAGGACGAAATAGACGAGGACTACGAATACGAGGACGACGGCGCAACTAACTTAATAAGCGGAGTTAATCAATTATTAGAACACCCAGTAATTATGGGATTGATGAATAAATGGCTAAATGGTACGCAACCAGTAACGCACTTGGCTGGAGTTAACCGCAGTTTAGAGGATTGCCTAGAAACTTTATTTAGTAAAGGCGTAACAATAGAGCATTTGCAAAAGTTGGCGGATATGGATAAGGCAAAATTGAGTATGTTAATACAAATGTTATAATGAACAAAGAAACAGAAAAATTACTTATTTACGGCGGTATTATTGCGCTAGCTTATTTTGGAATTATTAACCCACTATTAAAAAAATTTGGTGTTAAAAAAACAACAGAGGAAAAAGAAACAGAACAAAAAAATAAGGCGTTAATAGATAAGCAAGTTGATGAAAGTAAAGCCGTAATTAAACAAACAAAAACTGATACAGAGTGGAAAGCAATAGCTGACCAAATATACGCCGATTTAAGATATAGCGCATTAGACGACAATAAGGGCGACGCTGGCTATCAAGTTGCTAGAGTAAAGAACGATACAGATTTTTGGCTATTGTTTAAATACTTTGCAAAACGTAGAGAGTATTTATTCGGAATACCTTCTGGCTCATTAATGAACTTACAACAGTTTATTGTTAGCAATTTAGCGAAAAGCGAAATAGATAAAATAAACGACAATTATAGAAGAAAAGGTATAAAGTTTAGATTTTAATTTTAAAATAATAAAATGAAAAAAAATACAACAACGTTATTAATAGTTGGCGCATTAGCCGTTGGCGGTTATTTAGCTTATAAAAAAGGTATGTTTGGCAAAAAGTCAGCAGAAACAGACGAGGCACCAGACGAGGCACCAGAAGGCGAAGGCGAACCAGATAGTAAAGGCGGTGGCGGTTCTGGAAGTGGTGGCGGTTCTGGAAGTGGTGGCGGTTCTGGAAGTGGTGGCGGTTCTGGAAGTAATGGAAGTTCTAAAGGCGTAACCGCTATATTAGATATTGCAGATAACGGCAAAAGTGTTGTAGAAGCAATTAAAAAAGCTAAAGATATTGTAAGAGATTATAAAGCTAAAAGAGTTTTAATTAAAACGGCAAAAGGTAAAAAAGATATTAGCGTTATACTTAAAGCAGACGCAGAAAAAAAACAAAGAAACAAAATTAAAAGAGACAGAATACAAAGCGAAGATACTGTACGTAAAATAAAAAGAGCTGATAAAAGGGCAAAAAAAGAAAGTGAAATTATTAA
>Ga0209086_10003896_pt1 | contig 11190 bp, 7 predicted proteins | sample M_130207_XF_Meta_FD_187312 | JGI IMG/M metagenome (GOLD analysis project Ga0209086, IMG submission 187312) | Freshwater microbial communities from Lake Montjoie, Canada to study carbon cycling - M_130207_XF_MetaG (SPAdes) (version 2) | ecosystem: Environmental > Aquatic > Freshwater > Lake...
CTCGCTCGCTAGCCCGCGTACCGCCTTGCCATTCACTTGCAAGTTCACCGACACAAACAAATGCGGCAATGCGCTCATGCTCGCGATGCCGTACTTAAACGGAAACCGCGTGTGCATCGGCAGCACATGAAACTGGAAGTGCTCGATGGTGAAGTTCATACCGGACAGGAGCCTCAACGGTCAAGAGGTCAAGCAGTCAAGGTTCGCGACCCTTGACCCGTTTGATCTTTTGAAGCGGCGTGCCGCCTACACTAAGACGGCAGGCGATTCCTCTTCCTGCTCTTCGATCTCGGTCAGGCGTTCCTGCTGTTCGTCCATGCTTTCGAGGCGCGGTCGGTCGGCCGGAGCGTCGAGCTGTAGTTCCTCCACGGATTTGGTCGTTCCGCGAGTGTCCTCGGTGGTCATGCGCACGCCGACAGGCTTGCTAATGCCGAATTCCTGCATGGTGACACCATAGATCACATCGGCGCGGCTCATGGTTCGCTTGTTGTGGGTGACGATGATGAACTGTGAGTTGTCGATGAACTTGTCGAGCATCTTGAGGAAGCGACCGATGTTCGTTTCATCAAGCGGGGCGTCCAGCTCATCCAGCACACAGAACGGGCTTGGTTTGACCTGGTAGATTGAGAACAGCAGTGCCACGGCGGTCATGCTGCGTTCGCCACCAGAGAGGAGGCTGATGGTTTGCAGTTTCTTGCCCGGCGGCTTGGCGATAATTTCAATGCCGGACTCGAGTGGATCGCCCTCGTCGATGAGCATGAGGTCGGCCTTGGCTTGGGCACCAAAGAGTTCGCGGAAGTTGTCGTGGAAGTAGCCGCGCACCTGCGTGAACGTCTCGATGAACATGGTCTTCGTGGTCTCGTTGATCTTCGCGATGACCTGCAGCAGTTCGTCCTTGGATTTGACGAGGTCGTTGTGCTGCGTGTCGAGGAAGTTGTGGCGCTCTTCGAGTTCTTCGAACTCCTGAATGGCATCCAAATTGACGGGGCCGATGCCTTCGAGCTTCTGGCGCAGTTCATAAACCACTTCCATGACGAAGGCCCAGTCTGGCTGTGCTTCTTCGCCGGGGATGACGATCTCCTCGAGATCTTCGTCGTCATCGCGATTGGAGATTGCAGGAACAACGTGTTCTTGGGGTTCTTCAACGATGTCCGGCACTTCTGCAGTCGTTTCAGCTTCCGTAGAATCGTTGTTCTCAGCAGCGTTCGCGGCAGCCTTCTTGCCACGGCTGCGGTTTTTCTTTTGCTCCTCGATGGTGACCATGAGCACATGGTAATCAGGCTCGAAGGCGTCGATGTGGAAGCTGTAGCGCTCTTGAACCTGATTGATGAGGTTTTCGAGACGTAGATCGACACGGGTGAGCGCGACTTCGGCGCGGTTGCGTGATTCATTGAGGCCGTTGTAGCTCTGACGTAGTTGTGTGAGTTGGGTCTCGAGCTGGCTGACCTGCTCGAACAATCCGGCACGCTCTTCGGTGCGGGCATGCAGATGTTCTTCGATGGCGGCGATGGCACCGCGCTGGGATTCGATCTGTTCCTGGAAGCGGGCATTTTCAGCATCGCTCTGCTGGATGCGGACGCGCCAGGTATTGATCTCTTCGGAGAAACGATTCATACCGGCCTGCAATTCCTGCAAGCGGACACCAAGCGGTGCCTTCTGGCGTTCGATGGAATGCAGCGCGCTCTGTTCAAGAGCGAGTGCGGTGCGGAGTTCGTTGAGGCGCTCGCTGGATTCGAGCTCGCGACGGAGGAAGGACTCCATTTCGAGTTCGAGCTCGCCTTCGCGGACGCGGGAGGATTCAAGCTGCTCCTGAGCGATGGAGGCGGCCTCGCGGAGCTGATTGATCTGACTTTCAGAGCCGCCGATGCGCTCTTGAATCTGATTCTGGTCCCACTCGACGCTTTCAAGCTTCGCGGTGGCTTGCTGCAACGCACGCTGGACGACGCTGATTTTGCCTTGGAACTGCGAGAAGCCTTCGCGCGCACGCTGGCTTTGCTCGCGGAGGGAAACTTCCTCGCGCTGCATGTCTTCGAGTTGGGCACTGACGGTTTTCACCGCGTCTTCCTTCTCCATGAATTGAAGTTCGAGTGCTTCCACTTCCGTGCGGAGTTGACGCACTTCGGCTTCACGACGCAGGGTGGAAGTGCCTTCTTCCTTGCTGGCACCGCCGTTGATGATGCCATCGGTGGAGATGAATTCGCCGCGCATCGTGGCGATGGCGAGGTGCGGCATCTCACGCTTCATGCGCAGCGCAGTGTGCAGATCATCGACGATGACCACATTGTGCAGCAGGTGATCAATGAGGCTCTGCACGCCGGTTTTGACGCGCACTTTATCCGTGGCCCAGGCGATGGCGCCGGCGGGCATGAGTTCGCGATCCGCTGCGTTGCGCAGATTGCAGAAATCATGCGGCACGAGCGAGGCGCGTCCCATTTTGTGATCAGTGAGGCGGTCGATGATCTGTGCGGCGAGTTCGCTCTCGGTGAGCAACACCGCTTGCAGATGATCTTTGAGCGCGGCTTCGATGGCGGGAATGAAATCGGGATCGACTTCGATGCTGGAGGCGAGCAGACCGCGCACACCGGTGGAATAGACATCCGGGTTATCGAGGCCGCTGAGCACGCTCTGCGTGCCGGAGGAGAGGCCTTCGCCTTTTTGCAGCAGTTGTTCGAGAATTTCGAGGCGTGACTTGCGCTGGGTAAGGTTGCGTTGGAGGTCGTTGAGTTCGTTGTTCATCGCGTCGCGCTGACGGCGGCGTTCGATGATCTCGCGGGCGCAGTCCTTGGCCTTCTCGTCGAGCTGGTTGCGCGTTTCTTCGAGTTCCTGGATGTTGCGTTGCAGTTCGTCGAATTCGATCTGGCTGGACTCGCGGGCCTGCGCGGCGGTTTGACGATCATGCCCGAGTGATTCATGGCGCTGACGATCGGCGGAGATTTGATTGCTCAAGGACTGCGCACGCGCCTCGCTGGCGGCCATCTGGCCTTCGAACTGACGAATCGACTCGCGAATGGCGCGGCGGTCGCTTTCGAGACGGTTGCGCTCCGGCAGAATGCTTTGATGCACGCTGGCGTGCTCGTTCATTGCGAGCTGACGCGTCTGAATGTTGTTGGTGATTGCGAGAAGCTGTTCATCGGCATTGGCGAGGTCGCGGCGAGCCTGATCGAGCAGTTCTTCATTGGCAGCGATCTGCTCCTCGTTCTGGCGGATGCGGCCTTCGAGTTCCTCGCTGCGCTCTTTGTTGAAACCGATGCGGCCTTCCGCGCTCTGCATCTGCGAGCGAAGTTCCTGGGCCTGCTGACGTGCCTGACTGATCTGCGATTCGAGTGCGTGGTAGGCCTCGCGTGTCTGCGCGGCTTCGGTTTCGGCGGCCTGCAGTTTGCGCTGCAATTCTTCGATCTGGTTCGCCAGCATGCGCACCTGATTCTCTGACTCGGATTTCTCGCCGCTGAACTCAGTGTATTGCTTGTGCGCGAGGTGGGTGTCGAGCAGACGCGTATCTTCGAGCAATGTCTGATAACGGCGTGCTTTGGCAGCCTGACGTTGCAAGGTTCCCATCTGACGCTTCACTTCGGCGACGATATCGGCGACGCGAAGCAGGTTGGCTTCGGTGTATTCGAGTTTGCGCAGCGCTTCGCGCTTCTGCGATTTGAACTTGGTGATGCCAGCGGCTTCTTCAAAGACGGTGCGTCGATCTTCAGGCTTGGAACTGAGCAGCATGTCGATTTGGCCCTGCGCCATGATCGAGTAAGCGGCGCGACCGATGCCGGTGCCCGCGATGAGGTCGTGGATGTCCTTGAGACGACAGACGGTGTTGTTGAGGCGGTATTCGCTGCGACCATCGCGGAAAACGCGGCGTGTTAGAGCAACCTCATTGAAATCGACGTTTAGCGACTGCTCGCAGTCCGCCATCGTGAGCGTGACTTCAGCAAGGCCGACGGGCTTGCGCTTGTCGGTGCCATTGAAGATGACGTCAGCCATTTCATCACCACGCAGCGCCTTGGCAGAGGTTTCACCGAGCACCCAGCGGATGGCATCAACGACGTTTGATTTGCCGCAGCCGTTCGGACCAACGATCCCAGTGACGCCCTTGTGGAATTCAAAGTGAGTCTTGTCGGCGAAGGACTTGAAGCCGTGAAGGGTGAGGCTCTTGAGATACATGGAGGGAAATGGCGAATGACGAATTCTGAATGACGAATGCCGGGAAAAAGAAGTACTGAGCTGGATTGAACCATTCCATGCCCCCTGCCCGCAAGAACGAAGGCCATTTTTCCCTTATCTTGGGCTTAGTTAAGGACTCCGAAGCAAGATGTGGGATTTTTCGACCACCAAAAGCTGTGAATAAACGCGTTGTCTGTGAACAAGTTTCAATACACCGCTTTGCGATGAAATAGAAAACTCTCAATCAACAGCAAGGCGAGTGCGAGCCAGATCAATCGTTGCGGCCAGGTGCTGAAGGCTGAAGCGGTGATGATAGGGGCTGCTGGCTGGCTGGAAAGAACAGTATCGTCGGGCAGGGCAGGGAGATTGGTTTCTGCATCGGAGATCAAAGCGCAGACACCACTGTGGTCACTGCTTTCCCATGCGCCGATGCGATTGAGCGAGAGCAGGCCATTGGCGGGATCGTCGGAGGCTTCGCTGAAGGCGTCGCCATCCCAGGCATGCCATTGCACAAGGCTGCTGGCATGGAGCATCTCGCCAGTGTGCAGCGTGCGCATGTCAGCGAGGGCTTCGCTGTTTTCCGCGCACCAGTATAGAGCGTTGCCGAGGATGAGCGGGAAAGATGGTAGCAGGGCGAGCTGCTCGGACTGCGAAGGCGAGAAGGCAGTGACAACGATGCGCTGGCCGTTTGATTCACCGGCAGCGAGCACGGGTTCGGTGCCAGCGATCCACAAGGGCTCTAGTGATGCGGGAAGTTCGAGCACGGTGGTTTGCGTGACGGCGATGCGGCTGCTGCTGGCACGGAAGAGCACGGGGTGGTCGGGCTGCACAGCACGCACGCTGTCATGCGGCAGGCCTTTGAGCGGACGGGTGCGCAGCGGGCCGGAGTTGATCAAAGGCGTGAGTGCAATCACAGGACGATCCGTGGGCCATTCTTTCGGCAGCCAGTTTTCGAAGACATAGACATCCGGTTGCTCCTTCGGCGGCCACGCGGCGGGATCGCCCTTCTTCATGTCGATGCGACCAGCTTCGATGAGTGATGAGAGCGCGAGTTCGGTGAAGGGATCGGGCTTTTCGGCAAACCAGGCGACGGTGAGTGGCTTGGTTTTGGGCAGTGGCGCGGCAAGGCCATCGTCCCAGCCGAAACAATCGCCTGCGGTCTTCAAGCGCATCTCCAAACGCTGACCACGCACGCCTTCGAGCGGGAGGATGAGCGACGTGGAGGTTCCGGGAGCGAGTTCAAGCTCGCGCAGTTGAGCGATACGACCGGCGATGGTGATTTCGAGGGTTGAAGTGGTCTTGTCTTTGTTGCTGGCAGCAGCGCTGACTTTGACAAAGGCTTCGTAACGATCACGTGCGAGCGGGCTGTGACGGATTTGGAAGCCGGTGATGCCGACATTGAGCGGTTCGGGCAGTGCGACGGGAATGGAATCGACTGCAGCATCCGCAACGCTCGAATCAGCCGCCAGCCAGATACGAGAACGCGCTTCGAGATCGGCGAGTCGTTTGGCGACATTCAGCGCGGCCTCGGTTTTGCCTTCGATGGGTGTAGGTGTGAGTTCATCGAGCAAGCGCAGACATTCGCGGCGGTTGCGGCTGCGAGAGAGCAGCACATGAGGGCGCGCATCGAAGGCAATGAGTGAAAGCACGACCTGATCGGGCAAGGAACGAATGCGATCCTTCACGCGGCGTTTTGCTTCATCGAGTCGGGTGCGGCCTTGCATGTCTTTGGCGGACATTGAAGCGGAACGATCCACGACAATGACGACAGCGCCGGGTGAATCGGCCGAGAGATTGCTGTTAGGCCGTGCGAGAGCGAGGATGGCGAAGAACAACACCAGCAGCGTGAGCAGCAGCGAGAACCATTTCTTAATGCGCCGCAGCCACGCGGACTCCTGATGCTCACGCGCGAGCGATTTGAAAAACAGCAGCGTCGAGACCGGCACCCGCTTCGCCTGCCGGCGGAACAACCACAGCGCCAGCGGGATCAGCGCGAGCCATGCGAGGTGCAGGTAGCTGGGGTTGAGGAAGCGCATGCGTCATTTACGCAACTCATCGAGCGCCTGCTTCAGGTGGCCTTCGATCACATCCTTGCTGACGTAGGCCTCGCCGATCTTGCGCAGGAGGACGAAGCGGATCTTGCCGTTCTCGAATTTTTTGTCCATGCGGGCGATGCGCATGATCTCCTCGGTGTCGAGGTCATCAGGAAGTTTGGTGGGCAGGTCGCAGAGCTTGAGCAGCGTCACGATGCGTTCGTAGTCCTCGCTGGTGAGGTCGGAGATCTGCGCGGAGAGCCACGCGGCGGCACGCAGACCGAGGCTGATGGCTTCGCCATGCAACAGCCTGCCGTAACCGGCGGCGGCTTCGATGGCGTGGCCCAATGTGTGGCCGAAGTTGAGCAGCGCCCGCGTGCCGATGGTTTCGTACTCATCGGCTTCGACGATGACGGCCTTGATGGCGATGTTGCGCCGGATGAGGCCGACGATGTCACCTTTGCCTTCGGCAATGCTTTCGATGGCCTTGAACATGGAGGCATCGCGGATGCAAGCATGTTTGATGATTTCAGCAAAGCCTTCGTTCCATTCGCGTGTCGGGAGCGAGCTGAGCGTGTCGAGGTCAGCGATGACATGCACGGGCTGGTGGAAGACGCCGACCATGTTTTTGGCGTCAGGCAGATTCACGCCGGTCTTGCCGCCGACGGAGCTGTCCACTTGCGACAGCACCGTGGTGGGCACCTGCACGTAGGGAATGCCGCGTTGATAAATCGAGGCGCAAAAGCCAGCGAGATCGCCGATGACGCCGCCGCCGAGGGCAACCACGAAGCTTTTGCGGTCCAGACCGAAGCGCACCATCTCGCTGAGCACAGATTGACTCCAGGTCAGCGATTTGGACGACTCACCCGCAGGCACGGTGATGAGATGCGGTTCCTTACCGACGGCATGCAGGCTTGTCATCACGGTTTCGGCATACAGCGGTCCCACATTGGAATCCGTGACGACGGCGCACTTCACGCGGTCAGGCATTTTCTTGTTCACTTCCTCACCGAGCGTCTTCAAGAGATCACGTCCCACCTGCACGAGGTAGCTGCGTGGACCTAGGTTGACGAAGACGGGGCGGACTGGCTGGACGGGCGGAGGCATGGAAAGAGTTCGAAGATGCGGGAGAGTGCGTACTCTGCTGTCGGAACGGAATCGAGGCAAATCGTTTGGAAGCAGCGTTCGCGTCTAAACCAGGTGATTTGCCGCTTGGCATAGCGCCGTGTGGCCTGCTGGATCGCGGCGATGGTGTCGGCAAGTGACACGCGTCCCGCGAGATGCTCACGCACTTCACGAATGCCGATGGCTTTCTCGGCCGTGGGCGAGAGTTCGCCGAGCGCGGCGACTTCGGCGAGCAATCCGGCTTCGATCATGGTTAGCGTGCGCTGATTGATGCGGGCGTAGAGCGTTTCGCGGTTCCAGTCGAGGATGATGCCGTTCACCTGCGGTTCTTGGGCCGCAAACGAACGCCGCAGGCCGGACTGTGGTCGTCCGGCGAGCAGGCAGATCTCCAGCGCCCGCTCGACATAGCGCGGATTGCGCAGGTTCACGGTGGTTGCGGCCTCGGGATCGCGCTGGAGCAGCCAGACGATTTTTTCCTCGGCGCTGAGATGCTTGAAATGCTCGCGCAAGGCCGGTGAGGCGGCGGGCAGGGGAGACAGGCCGTGCGTGAGCGCCTTGAGGTACAGCCCCGAGCCGCCGACCACGATGGGAACATGACCACGTGCCGCGATGTTCTCGATCACCGGCACTGCGAGTGAGTGATAACGCTGCGCATCGCAGGATTCCGTGAGCGGCAGCACGCCGTAGAGATGATGCGGCACGCGGGCCATCTCGGCGGCGGCAGGTTTCGCTGTTAGGAGATCCATCCCAGCATAGAGCTGAAAGGCGTCCGCATTGACGATCTCACCGCCAATCTGCTCCGCCAAAGCGGCAGCGAACGCGGATTTGCCGGAAGCGGTCGGTCCGACAATGAAGATGGTGCAGGCAGGAAGCATGCGGGGATCACGCGATAGGTTCGCGGATTAGACCGCCGAAGACCTCTCCTAAACGCCAGAAATTTTCTTCGCGGCCGAAGTGGCCGTCGCTGTTCATGACGATGGCATAGGGTGGGCAGAGCGCCGAACGGGGGATGTCGCGGCGGGTGTTCATGGCGGAATGGTGAACGTGCCGCCGCAGGCGTTGGCGATTTGATTGAGGAGCGAGAGCTGATCGAGGTTTTGAGCAGGTTCTTCGCCAATGCTGATCGTGTGGATGCGGGTTTGGAATTTGGTGTGGATGCGGGTGGCGAGTTCGAGCACGTATTGCGGCGTGCCGTCGCTGGGAGCGCCATCGCTGAGGAAGTAGATGGCGTCGAGGTTGCCGTCTGGCAGCATTTTGGTCAGTGCATGGGTCAAGGCCTCGCACATGGGGGTGCCGCCGTCGGCTTGGATGCGTTCGATAAAGCGCTCGGCTTGCTTGTGGTTTTTTTCGGTGTTGGTCTCGATGCCGCGGGCGGAGAAGCAGGAGTCAATGTTTTCGCCGAAGGTGATTATGCCGTAGCGTAGCTTTTCCGGCATGTTTTGCATGGCGGTGAGGAGGTTGCCCATCTGCGCCTTGAGTCTGCCGATGCGGTCATCCTGCGTCATGCTGCCGCTGACATCGAGGATGAAGAGTGCGCCTTTGGCTTTGAACTCCATGCCGTAGAACGACCCCATGTTGTTCATGGCTGGATCATCCAGCGGTTTGAGGAGCTTCTGCGTCTTTAGATAGTTCGCATAGTCAGTGCGGGTGAGTTTTTTCCACGGAATGTTCGCGCCTTGCTCGACGAGCCAGGCTTTCCATTTGTCCACGTCGGTCGCAAAACCCTGACCGGTGAGGCGATAGAGCGCGCACTGGGCGATGTCACCGATGGCATCATCGCCGAGCTGCGGCAGGAGCGCCTCGACGGCCTTGACGTTCCGCATGCCGCCGAGGGCCTCCGCTGCGCAGGCACGCATGACGTGGGCGCAGGCAGGATCGAGCATGGTGGCGACGCGGGTGACAACGATTTCAGGATTGTCGGGAAAGGCACCGAGCGCCTTGGCGGCGAGGGCCACACGCTCGGGATCGCGCAAGGCGGAGAGCGGGCCTTTGACCTGGGTGAGCATATTCCAAAAAAAGGTGCGCGCCTCCAGCAGGCCGATGCCGGCAAAGAACATGAGTTCATCGTCACTGCATGACGAATGTTTGACCAGCCAGTCGGCCAGTGCTTTGCGTCCTTCGCCCGCAGGCCAGGCGGCAACAATTTCGGCAAGACGCAGATTCATGCCGGTGCCGACTTTTTTGTCGCCAACGATGCTGAGCACGGCATCGCCGGTCAATTTGGCGGCGGGCATGTCTTTCAGCAGCGTAAGGGCCTCCTGATTGCCGATGCGTGCCGCTTTGACGATGGTTTTGAGCTGCTCCTCGGTCTCGTCTGCTGCTCGCAGGCAGGCGTTGGCCAAAACGAGCGCCATGCAGGATGAGAGGCACCAGCGCATCGTCGTGGGTAGGTCTAGCGGGTTAACGGGCTTCCTTTTTTAGCTCAGCCAGCATGCTGGCGCTGTAGCCGACCCAGCGTTTGAGCTCTCTGCCACTGGAACTCACCAAGATGATGGTGGGATAGCCGCTGATTTTGAATTTGTCCTTCAATCCGGCGTTCTGCTTCTTCAGTTCCTCGGGCAGCGTTTTGCTGCGAGGGTAGTCCAGTTCAACGAGCACCAGTTCTTTTTCAGCCAGCTTCTTGAACTCGTCCTGGGAGAAAACTTCTTTATCTAGCTTGATGCACCAGCCGCACCAGTCGGAGCCGGTGAAGTCGAGTAGCACTTTTTTCTTTTCCTCCTTCGCTTTGGAGAGAGAACCTTTGTAATCTTCACTCCAGCCAGCCTTAGGTTCGGCGAGAGCACAGGTGGTCATAAGAGCAAGTGTGGCGAGAATGAGTGTTTTCATAGTATGTAGCAGATTGATTTCATCGCGAGGTTATGAAGGCGTTGCCGCTAAGCCAAGCCTAAAATTGATCCGGCGGTAGTCGCAAGCGGTGATGGGGGCACGCCGGAGCACTTTTGAGTCTTTCGGAAAGATTGGAAATAATCTTTGACAGAAATGCCGAGCGTCCTACTTTCGCGCCACTTTTTCGGTAAAAAAGCCGGGGCGTACTGTCTCTAGACATCAGTCTGAGAGATTTGCATTCCCCGGTTTTATTGTCGAAAGAGGAGGAGGTCTCTCACGAGGCTGCCGCAGGTTTGCTGTTATAGCTCAGTGGTAGAGCACGTCCTTGGTAAGGACGAGGTCGAGGGTTCAAGTCCCTCTAACAGCTCCAGTGGCGAATTGTGGGGATCTTCGAAACACGACAAACGAAACCAGTCCCTAGCGCACCCCCTCAACTAACCTACTCCATGGCTAAAGAAGCATTCCAACGCAACAAGCCGCACGTCAACATCGGCACGATTGGCCACGTTGACCACGGCAAAACCACCCTGACCGCCGCCATCACGACCGTCCTTTCCAAGAAGGGATTCGCCCAGGCGAAGGCATATGATCAAATCGACGCGGCTCCTGAAGAAAAAGAGCGCGGTATTACGATCAACACCGCTCACGTGGAGTATGAAACCGAAAAGCGTCACTACGCGCACGTCGATTGTCCCGGACACGCCGATTATGTGAAGAACATGATCACCGGCGCCGCCCAGATGGACGGTGGCGTTCTTGTTGTTTCCGCCGCTGACGGCCCAATGCCCCAGACCCGCGAGCACATCCTGCTTGCCCGTCAGGTGGGTGTGCCGGCCCTCGTGGTGTTCATGAACAAGGTGGACATGGTGGACGACGCCGAACTCCTCGACCTCGTCGAGATGGAAGTGCGCGACCTCCTTTCCAAGTATGACTTCCCAGGTGACGAAATCCCGATCGTGAAGGGTTCCGCACTCAAGGCCCTCGAAGGCGATCCTGTGCATGAAGCCAACATCCTGAAGCTCATGGACGCCGTGGACAGCTACATCCC
>Ga0209086_10003899_pt1 | contig 11188 bp, 5 predicted proteins | sample M_130207_XF_Meta_FD_187312 | JGI IMG/M metagenome (GOLD analysis project Ga0209086, IMG submission 187312) | Freshwater microbial communities from Lake Montjoie, Canada to study carbon cycling - M_130207_XF_MetaG (SPAdes) (version 2) | ecosystem: Environmental > Aquatic > Freshwater > Lake...
GCTTCATGCTGGGAGCATCGACGAACCCAAGCAGTCGGCTACCGCAGTAGACACCGACAGAACCCGAGCGCGGCGACGGCTTTACTTCGCCTTTGTCCCACCAATAGGACCACGCCGACACGCCGATCTGATACCGACCCGGATGCACTGGAGCAAAATTGAAGCGACCACCGAACGACTCGCCGAACGTCCGCGTCATGCCGACCGTTGAGCCTTCTTTGAAGACGCCGTCCTTCTCAGCTTCCCCCAGGCCTTTGTACTTGCCGCCGAAAGACCACTTGTCGGCGGGATAATTGCCATCGGCGTTTGTCGCGGATGGCATCGGAAAACGCGACTCGTCATATTTCATGTCCGGCGTGAGCATGACCGCATCGCCGCCGCCCATCAGAACTTTGTAGTCGTACTGCTGGTTCGCATAAAGCGTTCGCCGTTCGACCTCGGGGGGCACCGACCACTTTGCGACCGCCGCATCGAGCGCCTTGTCGATCGCCTCAGCATACTTCGCGAGCAACACTGGCGAGACATCGAGCGCCGCCGCTGTCTTTGTATAGCCGTCCGCTCGTCCGTCATCCGGCAGCGACTCCTGCACTTCAATCCACGGCACATCGAGCAGATCACGCAGAGTGTTTTCAAACTCAGTGCGGTTCATCCGCCTCACCACGCTGCGACCATTCTTCTCGCGCCACTGAAGTTCTTCGGCACTCAGTGTCTGACTGAGCCATTCGAGAACCGGTTTGATTTCTTCCGCCCCGGGCCGTGGGGAATCTTTCGGCGGCATCTCGCTCGACTGCACGCGATCATGAAGGCGAACCCATCGCAAAAAGGTCGTCGTGTCGACAAGGTTCAAAGCCTGCGAAGTGAGATCCATTCCCCCCTTCTTCGACTGCTGGTCATGGCATTCAAAGCAATGCTTCTCGAAAAACGCCTGCACATCGCCAGGTACTTCCCCTGCCGAAAGCGATTGCGCAATAAGAACGCAGATTGCAACAACCTCGATCCACCACGAGGAACGCCACGATCTCGCTCGCCGTTGGCAATCCGGATCAGGGTTCGCACCAGACCAACACATTAATTTCTCCTTCGATTCGAAACCAGATGAATGTATTTCCAAAATGAAAGCCGGATCAAAACAAATCGTTTGACTGTGCTTGGTCTGTCTATGGAAACGCCGACATCACTTCGGTCACCTCGGAATGAACGGAGCACCTGCAGAATCATTCATGGTTTCGGGTGGCCACTCTTGAGAGATCACTCTCGCATCGGCTGCCTCAATCGGCAAGCGTGGATGTAAAATTTACAACAGAAGAGTTTTCGCGGTTGCCTGATCCTGTGTTATTACGAGAGCTTCGTACGGAAAAATAGTGATTCTGAACAACTGCAGCGGTGACGGTCTCCATGTTGCACATTGGCTTTTGCAAAACCTCTGCGTCGTGCCCTGCTGCTCCCAAAATATTCCCTCGAATCAACAGTGCGTTCTGTGTCTGGCTTCGTTGCATTTGCGGTTGACTTGTGGGTGCTTCGTTGTCTCATTTACATTTTAATTACTGTCTTGTCCAATTCCGGTTAGTCTTCAAAAGGCTTCTATCGCCGATCAATATTGTCACCGCTCCGAAGGTGTATCCGGTGCATCCATGCCGCTTCGTAGGAATCGTTGTTGTCGTTTTTTGTGTGACTGATATCTCTCGGTGTGCATCCTTTGCCGAGGAGATCACTTTTCAAAAACAGATCGCGCCGATTCTTCATCGACGATGTGCAAGTTGTCATAACGCAGAAGAACAAGAAGCGAATATCGATTTTTCTGCGATTAAGGATGATCGTGCTGCCACCCGCCAGCGGAAACTGTGGCGGAAAGCAATAACCCGAATTGAAACCGATGAGATGCCTCCTGCCGGTGAGATGCCGTTAACGCCGGAAGAAAAACAGGAACTTCTCCATTGGATGAAGCAGTCTGTGGAGGTTATTGATTGCAACGATCCAGCCAACCGGGATCCAGGATCGAATCTGCTGCGACGACTGAGCTTGGTCGAATACAATCGAACCGTTCGCGATCTGTTCGGTTTTGAATACGATGCGACAGCGGTGGGAATGCCCGAGGAACTTGGAGAGGGGAACCCATTTGGGAATCTGGCTGCGGCCCTCGATATTTCTCCCGTGCTCATGGATAAATATTTCGCGGCAGCTGATCAGATTCTGGATCGTTTTTTGGGGACAGAACTGAGCTCATCGGTTGACGGAAATATTCAAGAACAGGCCCGCGTCAGACGCGAGCAGATGTTTGGTTTAGATTCCGGCACATGGCGCAAACCAGACTACGAAGTTGTGCCGCCGATGGGGGTCGCATCACGCGATGCCGCACGAGCATTACTCGTTCCATTTCTGCGGCGAGCCTACCGTGGGCAGGATGTCGCCGACGACGCGGACCGCGTGCTGGCTGTGTTCGATCAGGCTCAATCGCAGGGCAAGAGTTACGGCGACAGCGTCAGGTGGATGTTCAAGGCAATATTGGTTTCACCCAAATTTCTCTATCGCGTGGAACCGAACCAGCCTGCTCGTTCACGGGGGGAAGTTTTTCTGGTCAGTGACCAGGAACTGGCGGTACGGCTGTCGTACTTTCTGTGGTCGAGCATGCCCGACGACGAACTTCTGGATCTGGCCGAACGGAAGCAGTTGACAGCGGTCGGGCCTTCCAACGAGCCCGTCAAGTTCCCCGGCCGTGTCATCACTGGCCCGGGGTCAGACTCGCATCAGGGAAACAACTTCGAAAAAGTGTTTGACGGCGACCTGCTGACGATTCTCGATGGCCCCAATGCAGCGAGTTACTGGGTCGGACTGGATCTTGGACAATCACAGCCGATTCAACGCCTACGCTATGCCGGTCGGATCGGGATGGAACAACGGATGGTGGGTGGGACGTTTCAGGGAAGTGATTCGGCGGACTTCTCCACGAATGTGGTTGATCTCTGGGTCGTCACCGATCAACCGCCGCGAGGCTGGGTGACGCGAAACTTGGAATCGTCGGTGACGGCCCGATATGTGCGCTACGTTCCACCTCCGAATTCCTTCGGAAACATCGCGGAGTTCGAAGTGCGTGGGCTCGCCGCCGGAACGGTCTTGGAACAGCAGGTGCGACGGATGCTGGCTGATCCTCGCGCAAAATCGTTGACCGAAATTTTTGCACTGCACTGGTTGCAAATTCACAAGTTGCCGACCGCTCGCCCGAGTACTGAGTTCTTTCCAGAATTTTCTCCCAACGTCCGTCAGGCGATGTTCGACGAGACCTCTCTGTTTTGCGAAACGCTCCGCCTAGAAGATCGCAGTGTGCTGGAATTTCTCGACTCCAATGACACGTTCGTGAACGAGGAACTCGCACGGTACTATGGCCTGCCCGAGGTGACTGGCAAGGAGTTGCGGCGGGTCAGTTTGCTGCCGGAACACCATCGTGGCGGCTTATTGGGCATGGGTAGCGTCTTGGCCCTGACGTCTCATACATCACGAACCAGTCCCACACTCCGTGGCAAATGGATTTTGGAAGTTCTGCTCGGTACGCCTCCGCCCCCTCCACCGGCTAATGTCAGCCAGATCAAGGAAGAAGAAAAACAGAAAGAAATTCAAACATTCCGTGACAAGTTGACGCTGCATGCCGAGAACGCCGCCTGTGCCGCCTGTCATCGGAAGATGGACCCGTTGGGATTTTCCCTCGATAACTTTGACGCGGTCGGTCGATGGCGTGAGAAAAACGGTGATCAACTGCTAGACGTCAGTGGCGAACTGCCAACCGGTGAAAAACTAAACGGCTTCGACGATCTCAAGCATGTGCTGTTGGCAAGAAAGTCGGAGTTCGTACGCAACCTGACTGAACAGATGTTAAACTATGCATTGGGGCGCGAGCTGGACTACTATGACGATTGTCCAGTTCAACAGATCACCTCGACACTTCAGCAGAACGATTTCCAATATTCCACACTGGTGATGGAGATCGTCAAAAGCTATCCGTTTCAGCATCGCAAAAACACCGAGGACTCGCTGCAGGAAGTTTCCCCATGAATCGTGCTTTTTCTCGTCGGCGGATCTTGCAAGGCAGTGGTGCGCTGCTGACGTTGCCATTCTTTGAATCGATGTTCCCTGCTCGAGTCTACGGTGCCAATGTTGGACGCCCGCCGGTGCGATTCGGCATTTTCACGGTCACCGGCGGAACGGTCCTTGAATCCTGGAAGCCCACGGCACCCGGGCCGCTCGCGAAACTGCCGTCCATTCTGCGGCCGCTGGAGTTCGCTAGGCAAGACATGACTGTCATTTCCGGGCTGTGCCATGGGGGACGTTCCGACAACTTAAATGCTCACGAACATTGTTCGCTGACACATTTGACGGGGGCGGCATCCGTCAAAAAAGAGGGCGGAAAACTCTACGCCGACATTTCTGTCGACCAGGCAGCGGCACAGACGCTTGGTCGAGAAACGATGCTGCCTTCACTGGAAATTGGGCTGAATGGTGGCGAGAAGAACTACTCGTTTCGCGCACCCGATGTGGTTGTTCCCTACGAAGGAAACCCACGCCTGATTTTCGACCGAATGTTCCGTGGTCGGCAACCTGGAGTTCCCAACTGGACCCGGCGAGCGAACAGTTCGACCAATGGCGGGCATCTCACATCCGATGCGGCTCCATCTCGCAGTTCGAATTTGCTTGATCGCAGCGTACTGGATCTCGTACTCGCACAAGCCAAAGATCTGCGGCGTTCACTAGGTCGCAGCGATCAGCAAAAACTTGAACAGTATCTTACGGCAGTTCGTGCGGTCGAAACTCGATTGGCTTTTCTCGAATCACAACAGCGAGAGGATCTGCTCGACCTCGCCTCACCAGGACCGTCGAAACTCGGTCTGCCGAAGGATCTGCCAAAGCAGGGAACTCCAATTTGGGAGATCACGCGGCCCCTCGACCAAGATCCGTCACGCCACGCGGATTACATCCGATTGATGGCGGACATGATGGTCTTGGCGTTTCAAACTGACACCACCCGCGTGATGACAGTCGCTGTCGGCAGTGATGAATCGTTATTCCCTGGTGTGGTGACCGTCGGCTATGAACGGCATTGTCACACCTTGGAACATCAGGGGAACTCGTTCCACCCTGAAGACGCCGATCCGATTTCCCGCGAAGCGTGCCGTCAAATTCATGCTTGGTACACGCAATTGTTCGCCGAGACCGTTCGCAAAATGAAGGAACTCGACGAGGGGGGCAGCTCCCTGCTCGACAATACCGTGCTGCTCTTCACGAGCTACATGGCCGACGGAGGACACGGCCGGGATGACTATCCGGTGGTGCTCGCCGGGAAAGCCGGCGGAGCGTTGAAATCAGGCCACCACTTGGCGTTTGACTCCAAGGCCCCAATGGCCAATTTGTACGTCGAATTACTCAATCTGCTCGGCGTTCCCACGAAAAGTTTCGGCGACAGCCACACATCGCGATTCGCCGGTCAGTTCGACGGCCGGCTGCCGGGATTGGTGTAAACGATGCTGACTCACACTGAGAACATGCAATCCCGATTCGTTGCGGTCGGACATCATGGACTGCGTTTGAGTTCCAGCGACGCAAGCCAATGGACTCATATTCAAACCGGGAAAGAAGGCGAAATCTATCGCGCCGTGGCTTTTGGTAACGGTCGTTTTGCGGCTGTCGGTTCGTATGGCGGATCCAACATTTTCGCTTCGACCGCTGATGGCGAATCTTGGGACACCAGCACGCAAGATGCGCGGTATGTGAACTACCTGCGCGGAATCGGGTTCGGAAAAGATGAGTTTTTTGGATTAGGAGGAGATCCCGGCGCGGTGGGGGATTCTCGGCCGTTTGCCATGACGACCACCGATGGAAAATCATGGGGCGAGGCAACTCCGGTCGTGGTCACGCAGTCACTCCTGCCGGGTTCTGCCGAAACCGCGTCCGATGCCAAGCCGCTGCCGTCGAGCAAAAACATGCTGCGGCGGTTTGCGTATGGCAACGAGCGATTTGTCGCGGTCGGTGATCGCGGCCGGCGTTCGGTTTCTCTGGATGCCAAAACCTGGACTGATGTGCCGAATGTCAAAGCCGTTGACACATTGATCGACGTGGCGTTCGGCAACGGTGTCTTTGTCGGCGTTGGGTTGCATGGACTGCGGACCAGCACACGCGACGGAGTGACATGGTCGGACAAATTACTCGGCGAAGAGGGCGAGCATATCAACACCGTCGTTTGGACCGATGATCGCTTTGTCGCGGTCGGGCAGGGAGCCACTTACCTGTCTGCCGACGGTTTGAAATGGGAACGGACGCCGAATACCAACGCCCCTCTGATCGCGGTATTCGGCGCGGGGATTTTTCTAGGTTCCAACTGGCGCGGTCGAATTCTGCATTCTCTCGACGCCATTGCGTGGGAGGATATTTTCCAGGCTGAACATCACGTGGAAGCCATGGCGTTTGGTCAAATCGCCACGAGCACTCCCGAGCAGCGATAAAAATTGCGGAGCACAAAACAAAAGGTGTCAGAGACCGTTCTCCCATAGAATGACGCCAGTTTTTAATTTTGGGTTTGTCCTCAAATAGAGCGGCAGCGGAAGTTTCTACGGCACGTTTGACCAGAGTGGTAAAGTCTTATCCGTGCACCGATCTGGATGGTGCCGCCGGTTCGTCTTGTGGCTTTTTCGGCGGCGGCTGGTTCGACTCTTTAGTATGGTGTCGTCCTCGGCTTGCTTAGACACCTACCCATCGCTGATGTTGCCTTCATCGGTTTTCGTCTCGCAAGTCCGGTCTGAGCCCGGCTCGCAGCGGGTCATAAATGCGTAGAGCCAATCTGTCCGATCGTCAGTTCGGTCAAGGCGCTGGCGTCGGCGTCACGTTGGTTGAGTTATTTTTCTGCACCCTAAGAGCATTTTCCCTGCTATGCTCAGCGTCGAGCGGTCTTGCAATTTCAGTCTACGGTTTTGGGTAAGTCATCCATGTCAAAATCCTCACGAAATCAAGGGGAATCATTGATTTCTCGTGAGACTCATGCTGCAACCGCCGAAGTCGCCGCCGACGCGATGTTTGATACTGTCTCTCTTCGCCCGGATGAACAAAAATATCTCCAAGACCACACGCTCAAAAAGCCTCTGAAGGTTCAACAGATCTGGGCCCTTGGCGTAGGCGTGGTCATCACGGGTGCCTTCTTCGGATGGAACCAGGGCCTGGCAGAGGGCGGCCCGGTTGGCATGTTGCTGGCTTCCCTGTTTGTCTGCGCCTTGTACATGATGTGGGTTTTGGCGCTGAGCGAACTATCCGTGGCCATGCCCTTTGCAGGTGGACCACTTGCCTACGGCCGGCGCGCCATCGGGCCAACCTTTGGCTTTGTTATGGGCTGGTCAATGTTTCTTGAAGCGCTCTTCGCGACCATTGGCACTGCCATCGCCACGGGTGGTTATATCTCTTTTGTCATCGGGCTGGTTTTCGAGAACGTCAGCCAAAACAAGGAAATCCAAAGTCTCATTACTCTGTCTGCTGGTTTGGCCACCGTTGCGATCTTCGGGTTCATTCAGTGGACTGGCAGCAAACGACAAGCCCAATTCATGGATTACATGACCTACGGTGCGATCATCGCACTGGTCTGGTTCTGGATCGCTTGCATTCCGGCGGTGCAACTCGATCGGATTTTAACGACCCCTCTTTTGACACATGGATGGAGCGGTGTGCTCAAGGCAATCCCTTTTGCTATCTGGTGGCTTGTGATGATCGAAACCGTCGCCTTGGCGCCCGAGGAGGCTCATGAGCCGCATCGCACGATCCCTCGCGGCCTGACACTGGCGCAGATGACGCTTATTGTCCTCGTCATCCTGACTTGGTTTTTCGCTTCCGCCGCGGGCAACGATTACAAACAAACAGGCGCTCAGGAAATGTATTTTCCTCTTCCGTTTGTTTATGGTCAGGTCTGGGGCAAGGATTCCTTTCACCTGATCCTGTTCTCGATCGTGGCCATTTTCGGAATGACTGCCAGTTACAACGGCATGATCTACGCTGTCAGCCGACAATCGTTTTCATTGGGACGCGCCGGATATTTGCCGCGTATTCTTGGCCATGTTCACCCCATCCGTCGCACGCCGGATGTTTCCATTTTCTTCTGGAGCTTGGTTGTCGCAGGTTTTGTCATCTACGGGTATTTCAATGCAGACGCGGTCACTATCGCTGTTTTGACATGCAACCTGACAGCACTGATCTGGTATGCGCTGGCCATGGTTTGCTTATTTGTATTGCGATGGCGTGCTCCCGAAATGTCCCGGCCTTACAAAGTGCCGCTGTATCCGTTCCTGCCAGCACTTGTGCTGTTGATGAGTCTTTTTGCAGCGGTTGTTTACGGTTGGCTGAATGAGGCGATTGTGCTTTGGCTGACACTCGGAATGTATGGGGTTGGCATGGCGTATTTTTTGCTTTACTCCCGTAGCAATCTCGTGAGGGCAGCACCCGAAGAGCTTGCCGCACTGGCTGGGCGAACAGAAAAGTGATCGTCGAATCTGGGATCAACCGGAGGCGATTGTGACGGATTGCCGGCATTTTTTTATCAGAGGTTTCAATGAATAGTGTTACTCCACTGAATCTTCATCCTTCAACGATCAGTCCGCGAGTTTTTCATCCTCTCGAACCGCTCACTGCCCACGAAGTGCAAACTGCTGTCGATCTTCTAAAATCGGCGGGCAAGGTGACACCCACGACGCGGTTTGTCTCCGTCTCTCTCGCCGAACCCTCCAAAGCAGAGGTACATAGCGGCGCACGTGATGCGGGTTTACGCAACGCATTTATCGTCCTGTTTGACAACCTCACCAACACCTGTCACGAAGCGACTGTTTCACTCACCAAAGAGCGAGTCACCACATGGAAGCACGTGCCGGGTGTACAGCCCACGATGACCATCGACGAGCAGACCGAATGCGAGCAGGCGGTCATTGCCAGCCCGCTTTTCAAGGCCGCACTGTTGGAGCACACCGGAATTGACGACACCAGCCTCGTCATGGTCGATATCTGGAGCGCCGGAAATTATGGCGATGCCGAGGAGAGCCTTTTGCGGTTGGCGAGGCCTCTGTGTTTTCTGCGAGCAGACTCATCCGACAACGGTTATGTACGTCCCATCGAAGGGATCAGGCCGGTCGTTGACTTGAACCGAATGGAAGTGATCCGAGTGGAACAGTATGGCAAGTGGCCGCTGCCATCTGAGTCGATGAACTATTCTCCGGCGCGAGTCTCCACCCTGCGCACTGACATCAAGCCACTGGAGATCGATCAGCCGGAGGGGCCAAGCTTCGAGGTCGATGGCTACCAAGTCAGTTGGCAAAAATGGAAATTTGTGATTGGCTTCAACGCTCGAGAAGGACTCACGCTGCATCATTTGCGTTATCAGGATGGAGAGCAGGAGCGATCCATCCTCTACCGAGGCTCCCTTACGGAGATGGTCGTTCCCTACGGTGATCCAGGCCCAACCCAAAGACGGAAAAACGCATTTGATGTCGGTGAATACGGCATGGGAATGTGTGCCAACAGCCTGGAATTAGGCTGCGATTGTCTGGGTTTGATTCGCTACTTCGACGCGCATCTTTGTACGAGTCGTGGCGCCCCGCTGACCATCAAGAACGCGATCTGCATGCACGAAGAGGATTACGGGATTCTCTGGAAGCACACCGACAGGCGGCACCCCGATAGCCCCGAGGTACGGCGTTCCCGCCGTTTAGTGATTTCCTCCATCTCGACGGTAGAAAATTACGAGTATGGTTTTTTTTGGTACCTCTATCAGGATGGAACGATCGCGTTCGAGGTCAAGCTTACCGGCATTCTGTCACTGGGTGCTTTTCATCAAGGCGAAAAACCAACCTATGGAGTTCTGGTCGCTCCGATGGTCTACGCTCCAAACCATCAGCACTTCTTCAACATGCGTCTGGATTTTGATGTTGATGGAGTTGCCAATTCGGTTCATCGGATAGACGTAACGGCTGATCCGGTACATGAGAAAAACCCTTTTGGAAATGCCTTTCAGGCCAAATCAACCGTGCTGCGATCAGAAAAAGAGGCCATGGGAAATCTCAACCTCGAGACAGCACGAACTTGGAAAATCGTCAATTCTGGCGTGCTCAATCGGCTGGGAGAACCGGTCGGATACAAGTTTTTGCCTGGCGACAACACCTACCCATTCGCTTCGCCAGATGCTTGGTGGCGTAAGCGGGCCGGCTTTGTGAATCACCATGTCTGGGTGACCCCTTACGATCCCGACGAAAAATATGGCGCGGGAGATTACCCGAATCAAAGTCTGGGTGGCGAAGGTCTCACGCGCTGGACCATGGCTGACAGGCCGATTGAAAATAGCGACATTGTTTTCTGGTACACATTTGGTCACACCCACATTCCCCGACCCGAGGACTGTCCGGTCATGCCAACGGCATACATCGGCTTCACTTTGAAACCCAACGGCTTTTTTGATATGAATCCAGCCAACGATGTTCCTCCCTCGAAGAAGAAACCGGCGAAGGATTGCTGTCACTGAACGCAGTTTTGCAGATCTGTTCAGCACTTTTTTCGAAAGCGACGAAACGAGAGATCGTTCCCGATAGAGAGAGTGTCAGTGATCAAGATTGACGCTCGCAGACAACGCTCACAAAAAGCGTCCTCGCTTCTATCACAACACCTTTTGCTGGCTAGATTATCAGACCGTTTGCCACGTTTGCCCCGTTTTCCAATGCGATGTTCCATCATTCCAAAACTACGATTGAGGCAGTAGATGCGGTCTCGAGATCCCTTGATCTGGCTGAACTCGCCTGCCGGAACTGATTTCCATTCCCTCTCTCGAGAGGAGTCCCAATGACTATCGTGGTGATTCTGTCCCTATTGGCTGGCGGCTTGGCCCTGAGGTAATCCAGAGCACAACTCCGGGGGCTTGACGGCTTCAGACCAGCAGGTGTGTTTACCATCTGATTCGCCAGAGAGAGAAGCGGGCGGTCACGTTGACCGAACGGCTTTCCGGCTCCCTTGATCCCGGGGCCGCAGGTCGATGGCACCGAGGCTCGGAAAGCTGAAGAACTCCGCGGGACCCACTCCATGCCGCTCGGCGGCTCGTTCGAGATAGTCAAGCTGTTCATCGGTGGGATCGCCAACGACACACGACTGTGGATGTCGCTCGGCTGTCGACAGAATAATCTCTGCGAGGCAC
>Ga0209086_10003901_pt1 | contig 11186 bp, 7 predicted proteins | sample M_130207_XF_Meta_FD_187312 | JGI IMG/M metagenome (GOLD analysis project Ga0209086, IMG submission 187312) | Freshwater microbial communities from Lake Montjoie, Canada to study carbon cycling - M_130207_XF_MetaG (SPAdes) (version 2) | ecosystem: Environmental > Aquatic > Freshwater > Lake...
AAGGAGATGGCTCCGCTGTGGACCGAACCGGCCCGCGTCCGTTCCCTGGTCGGAGACAACGCCGTCCATGCCCAAGTAAACGCTTCCTCCAAAAACATAACGTCCTGTTTTTAACTTGAACTGGTATAAAACATGAAAAACTCGATGCATAAGATACCACGTCGTTCGTTCCTTCGCGGCACAGTGGGAGCCGTGCTCGCGCTGCCCTGGCTGGAAAGCCTCGCTGACGCGGACGTCCCGGCCGAGCGAGGCGCCAGACCGCCGCAGCGAGCCGCCTTCTTCTACCTTCCCAATGGAGTTCTCCGCCAGGAGTTCTTTCCCGGGGAACAAAAGAATCCGGAACAGAAATACGCCGGACCGCACGCGCATCTCAGCACGCGCACGCTCAAACCGCTTGATGTCGTCGGAAGTAAAGTGACGCTGGTTACCGGATTGTCCCGCACCCAGAACTCGCAAGCCAGCGACCCGCACGAACAGGGAGGCAGTTGTTGGCTTTCGGAGTTGGCGCCGCTTTCCGACCCCAAGCGGGTTCCGCGAGGCCGCACGTTGGACCATGTCATCGCGGAACGAATTGGGGGCGAGACCCCGTTTCGCACGCTGGAGTTCAGTTGCAACCCCTACGCGGATAACAAGGAGTCGATTCATTTCGATGCGATCTCGTGGGTTGGCCCCGACCACTGCGCCCGGGCGATGCGCGACCCGGCGCTGGTGTACCGCCGGTTGTTTATGAACCGGCAGGCCGCGCCGGATGATCGCATTACCGATCTCGTATTAGCCGACGCGCAGGCGATGTCCCGGCAACTGGGAGGCGCCGATCGGCACAAGCTTGGAGAGTACCTCGAATCGATCCGTTCGATCGAACGCCAGATGGATCGCCTCTCCGCGATGCGCGGCGAACTTGCCCGGTTGAACCTGCCCGAACCGCCGGCCGCTCATTTGCCGCGCGGGCGCTATTTGCAATTGATGGGGGATTTCATGGTCGTCGCGTTGCAATCCGGGCTGACTCGGGTCGCCACGTTCATGGCCGCTCCCGAACGCTGGGATACCGCCTGCCGCTTCGAGGAAATTTCGGACAAATTGCTGCATCATCACGGCCTGTCACATGGAGGTTGGAGTGACGATTGGCGTTTGCTCGACGAATTCTACATGACCCACTTCGCGCAGATCGCAGCCAAGATGGATTCGATCCAGGAAGCCGACGGGTCCACGCTGCTCGACAACACCATGTTCACTTTCGGTTCGGGACTGAGCGACGGCCATACGTACAACAACCTGCCGATCGTCATTGCGGGAAGTGGTTGCGGTCGATTCAAAACCGGCGTCCACTTGAAATGTCAGAAGAGCACTCCGCTGGCGAACTTGTGGCTGACGCAAGCCAACGCGGTCGGCCATCAGAAGCAACGCTTCGCCGACAGCACGCGGGAACTGACCGAGTTGCTCGCGAACCGCTAGGCAATAAGCACGAAACGACCGACGAATGCGATTCATTGCCAGCCTTTGTTGCGGGGTTTCTTGTGGTGCTGAGGATCAGCCCCCCTCCCTCCCCCGACACCCGCCCGCATTCTGACGGTTTCCGGTGCGGCGGGCGCAAAGGCGAATTCCATCTAATGCAATGCCACCCGGAAGATTGATTCACCGGGCTCTCCCTGAATAGAAATCCAGATAGAAATCCAAATCCGCATTTTCATCCATGACTCATATCTCCACACCCGCTGACACCCGCCCGCATTCTGACCGCTTCCGGAGCGGTGGGCGCGAAAGCAAATTTCTTGCAGTAACCTGGGTTACGGCGCTGTTGGTGGGAATATTGGCCACGGGCGCCATGGCCGAGGAGCCGAAGCGGCCCGCCGTCGCGGAAAAGCCGGCCGGCCTGCGAGTGATTAGCGGCGGGCACAGTTGGTCCACCGAAAACTCGGCGCCGTTGTGTCAGGCGGCTGGCATCACCGGGCATATGAAACTCAACAAGCAGGGCCTCAACAGCGGCCGCATTGAGGACCTGACGCCGCTGCTCGAAAAGGGCGAAATCGACGCCTACGTTTGGCAACACAGCGGAGGGATCCCAAATTTCCTGCCGACCCTCGTGGAACTCGGCCCTAAGCACAATCCCAACTTCCGTGGCGTCTTCATTCAGATGCCGTGGCTGGTGGGTGATGGCCGACATGGCGTCAAGTCACCGGAGGAGTACGAAACGACGGACCTCGCGGAATACCAAACCAAGATGGAAAAGTACCGCAAACAGCAGGAGGCCTATGTGGACGAGGTCAATGCCAAGGCCGGCCCGCGAGTCGTTTTCCTCGTGCCGCTCGGGGACGGGATGCTAGAAGTGCGGAAGATGATCGTGGCCGGGAAGTTCCCCGGCGTGACGAAAGTATCGGGTTCGGTGCTAGGAGGCGACATCATGCCGCACCAGGGCCTTCTTGGTAGGCGACTGGGCACTTATATGCACTTTGCGGCCCTATATCGGATGTCGCCGGAAGGGCTCAAGTTTCCGGGTAAGGATGGTGATGGATTGCCCGACGACCAGCGCGCGATCTTGCAGAAGCTCGCCTGGGACATGGTTTCGAAATACCCCTACGCCGGCATCGCGAAGCTCGAAGAATCTCGTCCGGCGAAGGGAGACGAGAAAGCTGCTCCGAACACTGGCAAATGACGAATGGGTCGAACTATCGGGACAAGGGACAATTGAAATGTGACTGTATCTGACCTGTTTTGTGGTGATGCTCGGTGCCGTCAGCATCGTGGTTGCGGAAGAACCCGCCAAGCACAAGGTCACACTAACGCAATGCCACCCGGAAGATTGATTCACCGGGCTCTCCCTGGATAGAAATCCAAATCCGCATTTTCATCCATGACTCATATCTCCACACCCGCTGACGTCCGTCCGAGTTCTGACCGCTTCCGGTGCGGCGGGCGTGGAAGCAATTTCCTGCTAGTAGTCATCCTGACTCTGAGCCTGGGGCTTTTCGTGTTCACTGCGCGGGCGGAGGTCAAGCCGTACGCGCTCTGCACCGACGGCATGGTCTTGCAGCAGCAGACGGAGGCCAAGCTCTGGGGCACGGCGGAGACCGGCGAGGTCGTGACCGTCACGTTTCGCGGCAAGCAGGCAAGCGCGACCGCCGGCGAGGGCGGCCGCTGGGTGGTCGCCATCCCGGCCGGCGAGGCGGGCGGGCCGTTCGAGATGACCATCGTCGGCAAGAACACGCTCAGTTACAAGAACGTGCTCGTCGGCGAGGTGTGGCTCTGTTCCGGCCAGTCCAACATGGATTGGGGGCTGAACAATTGCGACGAGTCCGACAAGGCGTATGCCAACACCGCGCCCTCCAACGCGATGCTGCGTCTGTTCACGACGTTTGCGCATAATGAGGGGGCCACCACGCATGGCCCGGCCGGGGTCTGGGTCGAGGCCAATGCCAAGACCATCTACGGCTTCTCGGGCGTGGGCTACTTCTTTGGGCGCAGCTTGCAGGAGCACCGCAAAGTGCCGGTCGGCCTCATTCACGCCAGCGTCGGCGCCACCCGAATCGAGCAGTGGATGAGTCCGTCGGCCGTCGCGCCTTTTGAAAAGCCGAAACCGGACGCCAAACCGGAGTACAATGCGCCTTCTTTTTTTTACAAAGGGATCATTCAGCCACTGCTCGATTACCGGCTGCGGGGCGTGATCTGGTATCAAGGCGAGAGCAACTCGGGGGATGATGCTATAAGATACCGCGACCTGCTTCCAACGATGATCAATAGTTGGCGGACCGAGTTTCAGAACCCCGAGCTCGCCTTCCACATCGTCGAGCTCCCTCCCATCGGCAATGGCCCGGCCCAACCCACCGTGGACGGCGTTCCCGTGGTGCGTGAAGCGCAGACCCTGACGGCGCTCATGCTCAAGAATACCGGCTTGGCTGTGATCACCGATTTCGGAGGGTCCATCCACCCGAACCCGAAGCGCCCGGTCGGCGAACGGCTCGCGCTGGCGGCGCGCGGCATCACGTATGGGGAGAAGATCGTCTACTCCGGCCCGATGCTCAAGAGCCTGACATTCGACGGCGCCAAGGCGATTCTCAGCTTCGCCCACGTTGGCGGCGGACTCGTGGCAAAGGAAATGGTCCTGACTGCTAAAGCCGACGGGTCTGGCGATGCTTACCGCGTCAAAGAAGGTTCAACCGGCAATATTCCGCTCGTCAGTTTCAGCTTGTGCGGCAAGGATAAGGTCTACCAGCCGGCCCAGGCGGAGATTGTCGGCGACACCGTGGTAGTCACCAGCGGCAGCGTGGCCGCCCCGAGCGCTGTTTGCTACGGCTTTTCGCGCTATCCGGTTTGCAATCTCTACAACCGCGAAGGGTTGCCCGCCTCGCCCTTCCGCACGGATCAGATATGTGCGTCGCTGAAGCTGTTTGCCGGGGCTGGCGGTAAGGTATCGCCCATCAACGCCCTTCTGGCGACCAAAGGGATGGCCATCCCGATTCGCGCCATGCCTGCGCCCAACCACGTCTTCACCGGGTGGACGGTCGTGAATGGCGCGGCGGAAGTTGCGGACCCCAAAGCTGGGGAGACGACCGTGCGGGTCACGGATGACTCGGCGCTTCGGGCCAGCTTCTCGTTCGTGGTCTCGTGCGCGATCACGGCCCCCGCTAACCCGACGCTGGTCAAGGCCGGGTCCAAGCTGAAGCTGGTTGCCACGGCTTCCATCCTGCAGGGGAACAGCAAGATCCGGAAGGTCGAATTCTTTCGCGATGACGTCAAGATCGGCGAAGCTGCGGCCAACCCTTATGCCTGCACGTGGTCCGATGTGCCTGCGGGAACTCACACGGTGACGGCCCGGGTCACGGATAGCGGCGGGTTGGTGGCGACCTCGGTGCCGGTGTGTGTGGTGGCTACGGCCAGCGGCTCGTGGGAAGGGATTCATGCCACGGGTGGCACGGTGGCGTACTATACCGAAGGCGGCAAAAACTGGACCGCGCATGTCTTCACCAACAGCGGTGTGCTCGATGTAAAGGCAGCGGGCGAAGTTGAGTATCTGTTGGTTGGCGGCGGCGGTGGTGGTGGCGGATTCTACGACGGCGCGGGCGGCGGTGGCGGTGGATTCTTGACAGGGCGTATGATGCTTTCGAATCGCGTATATGCGGTCACGGTTGGCCGCGGTGGCGGCGGCCACGGGTCCACGGGCGGCAAGACGAACGGCGGCGACTCGGTGGTTTCCTGCGAGGGCGCAGATGTGGTCCGTGCGAGCGGCGGCGGGTATGGCGGCAGTTCGAGTCCGGCGGGCAACGGCGGATCGGGCGGTGGCGGCGCGCACGGAGCGCCCAAGGGAATTGGGGTGGCGGGTCCGCCCCGGCAGGGCTACGACGGCGGGGCGGCGGGGATGGATGCTGGCGGCGCGGGCGGCGGCGGCGCGGGCGGAGTGGGCCAGAACGCGAGCCCTGCCGCTGTTCGGGATGGCGGACTTGGGCGCGCGTCCACGCTGCGTGATGGCGCCACTGCGGTCACCTACTCTGCGGGCGGTGTGGGCCGCACCCGGCCCAGGGACGTTCCGGTTGTGGATGGGCAATCCAAAGCCGACAATACCGGCGATGGCGGCGACGGCGGCAGTTCCGGCAACAGCAGCGCCAAAGGCGGCACCGGCGGATCCGGCATCGTGATTATTCGATATGTGACGGGCGGAAAGTAATCCGAAGTAGCGCGTGTGAGAATCGAGCCAGCAGTGAATGGCCGAGATAAGGACAAACAATGAAACCAACGAACATCAACCCCCCTCTCCCCCCGGCGCCGATCCCCGCCCTGACCGTTTCCGGTGCGGCGGGCGCGAAAGCAAATTCCAGCCAGCCGGCCAGCTATTGGAAAAACAATTCGTCCAGGTCCGGGGCGACGCCGAAGCTGTTGAGCGCCTCGGAATAGCGGTAATAGACTTCGAGGCAGAGCGCGCCCAGCGCGGTGGTATAGACACGACCGCCTGTCGCGGCCCAATTGTCTCCTTTCGGGTCCCAGCTCCCGGCGAGTTCGCCTTCGCGGCTCTGGTGCTCGACCAGCACGTCCCTCATGCGCTGGTTCCACCAGATGCGGTACTCGCCGCCCATGTTGTGCATCGCATACGTGGCGTAATACCACTCGTAGAAATTCTTTGCCTCCCATCGGGGCGGGCGTTGCCGGGTCAGTTCGGCGCCTTTCACCAGCAGGTGATTTTTCACGCCTGTGCCGTTGACCTGCCGGATGAGCATCCCGGCCGCGGTGAGCGCCGGTGAACCGCGATCGAAGGTGCGGTCGGGATTCATGAGATACGAGACGGCGGCGCTCGACTCCTTGCTCGCGCCCGAGTCCGTGACCGAATCAAGATACGCCAGCGCGCGCGACGAGAGCGTGCTCTCGAATTTCACCTGCGCCAGCTTCGCCGTCTTGAGCGCCTGCAGGAACCACGCGGTGACGGAAAAATCGCTCATCGGACTTTGCGGCTTGTAGCGCCAGCCTCCATCGGCGTTTACGGCCGACGCACAGTAGTCGATCGCCTTCTGGGCCGCGGCACCGATCCGCTCGTCACGGGCGCGCCCGTGCGCCTCGCAGAGCGCAATGGTGCAGATGGCGTGTGTGTAAAGGTTGTCCCCCCCCGCGGTGATGAGCCCGTCGGGCTTCTGCTGGCGCATGATGGCCTCGAGCGCCTTCAGCACGTTCCGGCGGTATTCGCCTTTGCGAATCGTGTTGCCGCCCCCCATGAATGCAAGCGCCGAGAGCGCGGTGTCCGCAAGATCGCCCCCGGGCTGGCCCTCGAATTTCTCCGCCTTCCAACTGCCGTCGCCATCCTGATGCACGGCGAGCCAGTGCAGCGCCGCATCCACCGCGGTGCGCGCCTTCACCCCGCCCGAGGCTTCCATCGTGCGCGAGAAATCACCCGAACCGAAGAGGTTGATGTTCGCCGGGCCGAGCTTGCCGATCGTCGGTGCTTTCTGGTCACCGAAGGCCTTCGCCATCACCTTCACGTCCCGGCCGGGCCGTGGCGCGGAATTCATCGTGAAGACCGCCATCTTGTCGCGCGGCGTCGGATCCTTGTACTTGAAGATGTCCGCGGCCGACTGCGTGTCGGCGGCGATGGGTTGCACTGCATAATTGACCGTCTCCGTCACGAGCGAGATATCGGCGGGGGCGTCCTGGATTTCCATCTGCGTCGCGCTCACGTCGATTTTCGGCGTTTCAACGGCGATGTTGTTGCTCTGGACGATCTCCTGCGTCACGGGCACCTCGACGGGGTTTTGCGAGATCTGGATGTTGGGGCGTTCCTCGACCTGCGTCTTCGCCTCCGGGAGGGTCTCGACGATCTCCTTCACCACATCGCGCACGGGCTGCGTGAGTTTGAACTCCTCGACATTGTGCTCGGCGACGCTGAACTGGAACTCCTCCGGCGGGCGGCGTGTCTCGCTTCCCACGGCGAAGCGCCAGATGAGCGCGAGCACGGCCAGCAGCGCGCAGAGCAGCAGGCCGGCGAGCACGGCGCGCTTGTCCAAAATCGCCGTGTCCGCCCCGGCCTGGTCCAGCTTCGTGACGGAAGGCGTCCTTGGTTCTTCGGTTCCGGTGGTCATGGCGGGGTCCTCCTATTTGTTTTCCTGAATCTCGACTGTCGCCGAGACCTTGGTGATGCCAGCCTGCGCGGCGCAGCCCATGACAGCCGCGATGTGCTCCCACTTCACGTTCCGGTCGCCACGGATGACGACATTTTGATCGGCATTGCGCACCTTCGCGCGGCTGAGATTGGACGTGATCGCGGGGAGCGTGAGCGGCTGGTTTTCGACGTGATAGAGCGCCTGGCCGCCGGGCAGGTAGCGGACGTTGACGATGATGGGACGCGCCGGCGGCTGGGTGACCTTGACAGCCTTTCCCTGGGTGGGGAGCTGGATCGAGAGATCCTGCTCCATGCTGTCGATGAACGACGAGGTCACGAGCAGGAACAGGATGATGGCGAAGATCGCATCGACCAACGGGGTCATGTCGATGTGCAGCGCCTCGAATTCGTCGCGATTGAGTTTCATATGTCAGCCCCGGTCTGTGATTGCGGTTGCCACCCCGGGCGCGCTTCCTCCGTCAGCGGGCACCCTGAGATGGATGGCGTGCTCCTGCGCCCCGGAGGCGGGTCCGCCGGATTTGCGCTTCAGAATCTTCACCTGATGCATGAACTGTTCGATCAACAGTTCGCACCGGGAGATGAGCCCGCCGAGCATCTGGTTGAAACCGAAATAGGCAAACAGCGAGGGGATCGCGACGGTCAGCGCAGCCGCGGTGCAGAAAAGCTTCACGCGGATGCCCGCCGCGAGCGCCTGCGCCTTTGCCGCGCCCGTGGCGCCGGCAACGGCCTCGAAGACCAGCACCATGCCGACAATCGTGCCCAGCAGGCCGAGCAACGGGGCCGCCGCCGCGATCAGGTTCAGCGTCTTCACCGGCGTTCGCAGCCGGTTGATGTGAGTGGCGGCGACGCTTTCCGCCCGGCCTTCGATGTCCTCCACCGTGGAGGTCTCCCAGCGATCCGTCAGCGTCCGGCAAATCGCCGGGAAAAGCCCGCGCTCGGCCTTCGCCAGGCGGTCGAACTCGACGAGGTCGCGATTCTGCAGCGCCTTCCACGAGGCATCGACAAATGCCTGCGGGCATTGCGCCTTGCGCCGGTAAATCCAGAGGCAGTTCAGCGAGAGGATGATGGTGAAAATCCCGAGCAATGCGATCGGGTGCATGAACATGCCGCCGAGCAGATAGATGTCCAGCAACGTGAGCCGTGAGGCAAGCGTCACCGGACCAAGCCCGGAGACACGGTGGAACTTGCGGTCCGGATCGGTGCTTCCCGCCGTGCGTTCCACAACAAAGATGCCGCCTTTCGATCCCTTCGATGGAATCTCGACGATCTTGAAGAATGTCTTCTGGTCATTCCTGTACACATCGTTGATTTCGAGCGGCAGAATGTTGTCGTCGGTCCGGATCGTGAACCGCTTGTTATCGCCGGGCCCCGCCTCCTCCGTTTCCGCCTTCAGCGCGGCGCCCTTGTCTCCGAGCGCGGAACTGAGGTCCAGTTTTTCCTCCTGTCCGTGGGTGAATGGTGTGACGAGGGAGGCTATGGCGGCAATCGCCGCCAATCCGAGCAGTTTGGTTTTCATGTTCTATTTTTTGTTTGCAAGATCCTTGAGGATGCCGGGCAGGAGCGCCCGGGCTTCATTGATGACGCGCGGGTTGCCCCGCGGAAAATCCCGGCCGATTCGTTCGGCCATGGCACGCGCCGCGTCCGGCCTGCCGGCTTTCTGGTAGGCCCTGGCCGCCTCGAGGCAGGCGCGATCCGTGGGAAAGGCCCCGACACTTTTCTCAAAAAACGCGAGCGCCTTCAGAGGCGCGCCGACGCCTGTCTCAAGAGACACCATCCCCGCGTAATATGCGGCATCGGCCTTCACGTCCGCGAAGGTGTCGCCACTGATCAGTCCGTTGAATGTAGTCATCGCAACGTCCCGGCGGCCCTGGGCGGCATTCGCCACCGCTCCGTAAAGATCCATGCGCGGCCGCCGGTCCGAGCGTGGCCACTCGTTGAAGAACGTCCGGCCCACCAATTCGAAGTCCTTCCATTCCTTCGTCTCCACGAGGCCGGCGGCAAGTTTCACGTATGCCTCCTCGATGGCGTCAAACCTTGGATAATCACGCACGAGTGCCTGGAGCATCTTCACTCCGCCCGCAAAATCGGCGAGCTTGTAGCAGCTCTGGGCCGCCATGAAGAGCGCCTTGTCGCGCGACTTGTTTTTTGCGAGCGACCGGTCGGCGGCGAAAGGCGCGAGCGTCTGCGCGCAGGGACCCCACTCCTCGTTTTTCCAATAGAGAAACCCGAGCGCATAACGGATTTCGCCGAGATCCAGTTCCGGGGGCGGCGTTTCACGGATGCCGTCCCAGCCGCCCGTGTTCTGGCGCAGCCATTGATTTCGCGGCAGCGGAACCGGGGCGCCTGTCTTTGCGTTGAGTTCCACCGGGCCATATTCGTCGAGCAAAGTGGCGTAGGCGTCCACTGCGCGCTCCTTCACACTCCCCTTCCCGGCGTGAAAGCCGAGCACCTTCAGCGCGGAAACGCGGAACCGGTCGTCGCGGAAACCATTCAGGTAAGGCGAGTAGGCCTCGACCAGTTTTTCAGTGTTGCCCAGCGCCGCGTACTCCCGTCCCAGCGCATAGCGCGCGATGCTGTCCTTTTCATCACGAAACTCGACCGGCGCGTTCCTGGGCCGCTGCTTCCTGGCTTCGTCAGGATAGAGCCCCAGATATGCGCTGAATGCCCGCGCCGCGCGCTCGTGATCATTCACTTCGCCGAAAAGCTGTCCGCTCCTGAGCATCGCGCTCTTCACATATTTCGCCGCCCCCTCGGTCCCGACCCACGGACGAAGCGATTTCTTGAAAGCCTTCGGGTCGTTATCGAAGGACGATGCAACCAGATCACTCCACAGCGCCTCGGCCGTCTTCCGTTTTCCTTCCGGGGTCTTCCCGGCCTCGCCTTTTGCATTTTCCATCGCCAGCCAGTACAGCGCCTCCGGGAGATGCCGGTTCTCATCCGGAATGTTCCGCACGATCCACTGGTAGGCACGCAGCATGTTTTGGGTGTGCCCTTGCAGATACCATGCGTCGGCGACCCGGGACGCGGCGTCATGGACCAGACGGACGATCTCGGTCTGGCTCGCAGGCTTCCACGGCGCGTCGGTAAGATCGCCCGAGGCGTTCCGGGGCGGCCCATGCACCTTGATCAGCTCCTGAAACGTGGCCGCGGCGGCCGAGTAGTCCTTTTTCACGATCAATAATTCGCCCAGGTAATAGCGCGCATTCGCCGAAAAATCGGAAAGCGCCCCCTTGTCCTCGATGAGCTTCCGGGTCATCGCGATCGCCTTGTCGAGCAATTCGCCGGAGTCCGAGCGGGTGACCAGGCTCTTCATGTAGTCGAGCGTCCGTTGCTCGAGCGCCTTGTCGGCCTTGTTCTCATCGAGCTTCTGCTTCGAGAGCACGAACAGCTCACCATACGCCTTCGCCGCGCGCGCCTTGTCGCCGATCTGATCGGCCACCATCGCGATCCCCTCCAGCGCGGGAATCTGGTAGGGATTTGCCGCGGTCGGATCGGCGGCAATCGCATTCTCGAATGCCGTGATGGCCTTCCGTCCGTTCTCCGGCACGCTGCTGTGCTGCAGCGCGGTGCCGATCTGCGTGTGGATGTAACC
>Ga0209086_10003905_pt1 | contig 11184 bp, 5 predicted proteins | sample M_130207_XF_Meta_FD_187312 | JGI IMG/M metagenome (GOLD analysis project Ga0209086, IMG submission 187312) | Freshwater microbial communities from Lake Montjoie, Canada to study carbon cycling - M_130207_XF_MetaG (SPAdes) (version 2) | ecosystem: Environmental > Aquatic > Freshwater > Lake...
CAGAACAAAATAAGCATATTAATTATTCAATTATCACCACTGAGGTACTACTAAAACCTAACAACTTGATGTATGTAATCTATACGTCAGGTTCAACAGGAAAGCCTAAAGGAGTTATGATTGAGCATATTAGTGTTTTAAATTTAATTAAAACACAGACAATTAAATTTAGTTTTTTAAATAATGAAAATGTTGTTTTATTTTCATCTATTTCATTTGATGCTTCTGTTGAGCAAATTTTTTTAGCGATTTTAAATGGTGGCTCACTTCTAATTCCAGAAAATAGAATTTTATTAGACCTAAATCTATTTGAGGGATTGCTTAATCAGAATCAAATAACTCATTTACATTGTGTTCCTTCCTATGCTAAATCGATTAATTTAAGAAAAGTTAAATCAATTAAGCGGTTAATTTCTGGAGGTGAAATGTTTGATATTGGTGATAATATATCAATTTCTGGTATAAATAAATTTAATGAATATGGACCTACAGAAACTTGTGTTACATCAATAATGTGGAAGATAGATTATCTAATTAATTCTTTTCCTATTGGTAAACCATTACTAAATACAGAAATATATTTATTAGATTCTATGCATAGTTTAGTACCTTATGGTAGCATCGGAGAGATCTGCATAGGTGGTGTTGGTCTAGCTCGAGGCTATTTAAACCGCCCTGAACTTACCAAAGAGAAGTTTATAGAAAACCCATACAAGGCTGGAGAGCGGTTGTATAGAACAGGCGATTTAGGCAGATGGCGCGAGGATGGTAATTTGGAGTATTTGGGCAGGATAGACGACCAGGTAAAGATCAGGGGTTATCGAATAGAGTTAGGTGAGATCGAGCAGGTTCTAAGCAGTCACCCACATTGTGGTCAGGCAGTAGTGATAGCAAGAGCAATCAACAACGCAACAGATAAAGAACTGATCGCGTATACGACTGGATGGGCTATAGCAGAGGAATTAAAATTATATCTAAAAGAGAAGCTGCCAAGTTACATGGTGCCTAATTACTATGTAAAACTAGACAGTATCCCTTTAACAAGTAATGGCAAGGTAGATAGAAAAGCTTTGCCAGGTCCGGATGGTACGGGCTTAAAGCAGGGTGAGTATGTAGCACCAAGTACGGAAAGAGAGAGGCAACTAGTCAAGATATGGTCAGATGTGTTGGGAGTATCAGAAGATACATTAAGTATCAAGGCAGACTTTTTTGATTTAGGTGGTCATAGTATCAAGGCGATTCGTTTGCTTGGACAAATACATAAACAGTTAGAAGTAAAAATAGCTTTAAAGGAACTTTTTACTCATCCAACGATAGAACAGATTAGTAAATTGATTAAGGCATCTAGTGCGCAAGAAGATTACACATCTATCCCCAAGACAGATCAACAGGAAGATTATGTTGTTTCTTCTGCCCAAAGAAGACTATGGGTATTAAGTAAATTTGAAGGAGCCAATGAGGCGTATAATATTCCACAGGTAGTGAGATTGGAAGGCACCATTGATGAATCCGCTTTTAGCAGTGCTTACAATAACTTACTACAACGACACGAGGTACTAAGAACGGTATTTTCGGAAGATGAGCAAGGCAATCCTCGTCAACGAATTTTACCTATAACAGACGAACGTTTCAGTATACACATTAAAGATTACAGCAATGATAATGAGTCTAGCCGAAGTACGGTCGCTGAGCAAGGTCTAATTACAGAACAACAGCGAATAGAATCTATACAAGACTATGTACAACAAGAGATTGCAAATGGATTTGATTTAGAACAAGGTCCACTAATTCGTTGTAGTTTACTTAAAGAAACTGATAATAGTTATGTATGGGTTTTAGTGATGCATCATATTGTAAGTGATGGTTGGTCTATGGGAGTCTTGCATAAAGAGTTTAGTGAGTTATATAATGCAGCTTTAGAACAAAGAAGTCCTAAGTTAGAGCCATTAAGTATTCAGTACAAGGACTATGCTGCGTGGCATAATGCTCAGTTAGATGCAGAAGATATCAAAATCCATAGGGAGTATTGGTTAGAACAATTTAATGGAGAGTTGTCAGTATTAGAGTTACCAGGTGATAAGTCACGTCCAAAGATAATGACCTATAATGGTGCGAGTATCTATAAGGAATTAGACAAGAACTTAACGGATCAATTAAAAGCGTTCAGTCAACAGCAAGGCGGAACGTTATTTATGACCTTACAGACAGCACTGAAAGTACTTTTACATAAATACACAGGACAGGAAGATATTGTTATTGGTAGTCCGATAGCAGGAAGAGAACATCCTGACTTAGAGGGACAGATAGGATTTTACATCAACACATTAGCATTAAGGACTCAATTTAGCAAAGAAGATACGGTAGAAGTACTTTACAAAACGATTAAGCAAAACACTTTAGGTGCATACAGTCATCAGGTATATCCGTATGATGAGTTGGTGGATGACTTAAAGCTGACGAGAGATATGAGTCGTAATCCCTTGTTTGATTTGATGCTAGTTTTACAAAGTCAAGAAGAGGGAGCAAATAATTTAGACTTTTCGAATGCAACGCTAGAGTCTTATACAACAAATGAAAGTGGCTATGAAGTAGCGAAGTTTGATATGAGCTTTGGCTTTGAGGAGCATAGTGAAGGGCTGTATTATTCACTGAACTATAATACGGATATCTACAGCGAAGAGCAGGTAAAAAGAATGCTAAGTCACTTGGAGCAGTTGTTGGAAACCATCAGCACCCAAACTCAGACAAAAATCACCGCATACGAGATTTTAACGCTAGAGGAGAAGACGTATTTACTAGATACTTTAAACGATACGAAAGCAGACTATCCAAAAGATAAGACGATCGTGGACTTGTTTGAAGAGCAGGTAAAACTAAACCCTGAAAACACAGCGCTTAAGTTCAAGGACAAAGAATTAACCTACAGAGAACTCAACGAGCAATCGAACCAACTGGCGCATTACCTAATTAAGAACTATAACATTCAAACGGATGAATTAGTAGGAATAGAATTAGAGCGTGGTGAGTGGATGGTGATCGGGATACTAGCGATTATCAAATCAGGCGGAGCTTATGTTCCGATAGACCCGGAGTATCCAGAGCAAAGAAAGGCTTTTATCAAAGAGGATGCTAGCTTTAAGGTAACGCTAAATCAGCAGGAGCTTGAGAAATTTAGAGCAGTAAACAACAACAATAACGAATACCCAAGTACGAATCCGAACATTGAGCTCAGTCCAAATAATCTGATGTATGTGATTTATACCTCAGGATCCACGGGTAATCCGAAGGGTTGCATACTGAACTATGAAGGTGTAAGTAATTACTTGGAATGGACGAAGGAATACAGCAGAGATATAGCTTACAGTGAAGTCGATTTTTTCAGCAGCTTGTCATTTGACTTTACGGTTACGTCTTTGTTTGGTGCATTAAAAGAAGGCAAGACTTTACGTATTTACGATAGCAAAGAAGATTTATCCCAGCAGTTAAGAGAGATTGTATTAAATCCGGAGAGTGGTTGGATAAAGTTGACCCCTGCGCATATCAATCTGATTGACGAGCAGACTTTAAAGACGTCAAGAAGTAAAGTGTTTGTTTTGGGAGGAGAAGCCTTGACGGTAGAACAGATCAATCACTTAAGAAAAAATGAAGGATGTAGGATATACAATGAATACGGTCCAACGGAGGCAACTGTAGGATGTATAGTAAAAGAGATAGGCGAAGATAATGTTCCTTACATAGGCACGCCTATTCAAAACACAGAGACGTATCTTTTGGATACCACTCACCACCTCGTCCCCTTTGGCAGCATTGGCGAGATTTGTATAGGTGGGGTAGGTTTAGCAAGGGGTTACATAAACCGACCTGAACTCACGAAGGAAAAATTCATCACCAACCCCTACAATCCTACCCAAAGACTTTATAGAACGGGTGATTTAGGCAGATGGCGCGAGGATGGAAATTTGGAGTATTTGGGCAGGATGGATGACCAGGTGAAGATTAGGGGTAATCGAATCGAACTAGGTGAGATCGAGCAAGCGCTCACTTCCCACCCACAATCTGGTCAGGCAGTTGTGATAGCAAGATCTTTAAATACTACGACCGATAAAGAATTAATTGCTTATACGACAGGAGAGGGTACCGCAGAGGAGTTAAAAGTATATCTAAAAGAGAAGTTGCCACAGTACATGGTACCGAACTACTATGTAAGACTGGAAAGTATACCATTGACAAGCAATGGCAAGGTGGATAGGAAGGTGTTACCAGATCCTGAGGGAACGGGATTGCAACAAGGAGCCTATGTAGCACCAAGAACGGATACGGAAAAGAAATTAGGCAAGATCTGGTCGGAAGTACTAGGCATAGAGGAAGATACATTAAGCATCAAAGCTGACTTTTTTGATTTAGGGGGAAATAGTTTAAAAGCCATTCGTCTAATCACAAAAATTCATCAATCCCTTAGCATCAGATTGATGATTTCTGATTTATTTCTGAATAGTGACTTAGAATCTTTGTCGAGAATGTTAGATGGCTTGAATACAAACGTTAAAAGCAATTTTGAGATTGAGTTATGATCGATAAATTAATATATCAATTAAATAAAAAAGGCATTCGTTTTTCCCTGAATGACGATAAACTGAAAGTTTCTGCTGATGTATCACCTTCAGTGGAAGATTTAAAAATCATTAAGGAAAATAAGCAATTCATTATAGATTATATTCAGCAAAGGTCGGTAGTTCTGAAGTCTATCCCAACAATAAATGAATCGTATGACTACGCAGTGTCTTCATCCCAACGCAGGTTGTGGGTGTTAAGCAAGTTTGAAGGAGCGAGTGAGGCGTATAACATACCGCAGGTAGTGAGACTGGAAGGGAGCTTAAATGAGCAAGCTTTCAGCAAAGCCTATCAAACACTCCTCACTAGACACGAAGTACTGCGAACGATATTCACAGAGGATGGAGAAGGCAATCCGCGTCAGCGTATTTTGCCTGTCACACACCAACACTTCACTATCCAGCAAGAAGATTACAGTCATCAAACGAAGGAAGAAAGAGAAGCAAGTATAAAAGAATATTTATCTGAAGAAGTAAGCAAAGGCTTTAGCTTAGCCGAAGGCTCATTGATACGTTGCACTTTGCTGAAGGAAACGGAGAATAGTTATATCTGGGTATTGGTGATGCATCATATAGTGAGTGACGGTTGGTCCATGGGTGTATTGCATCGAGAGTGGAGTGAGTTGTACAATGCGGAGTTGGAAAACAGAGCAGCAAACCTACAACCACTTAGCATCCAGTATAAGGATTATGCAGCATGGCACAATGCGCAACTACAGAGTGAAGAGATTAACCTACATAAGAACTATTGGTTAGAGCAGTTCAAGGGGGAGTTACCGGTATTGGAGTTACCGAGTGATAAGTCACGTCCTAATGTAATGACTTATAATGGGTCGAGCATCTATAAAGAATTAGACAAGAAATTAACGGATCAATTAAAAACCTTCAGCCAAGCACAAGGCGGAACCTTGTTTATGACCTTGCAGACGGCCTTGAATATCTTGTTGCATAAATATACAGGCCAGGAAGATATTGTAATTGGTAGCCCGATTGCCGGAAGAGAGCATCCTGATTTGGAGGGGCAGATAGGGTTTTATTTGGGTGCATTACCCATCAGAACAACTTTTAGTAAAGAAGATACAGTCAGCGAACTCTATAAAAAGGTCAAGCAAAACACTTTGGGAGCCTATAATCATCAGGTTTATCCCTACGATGAGTTAGTAGATGCTTTGAATCTTACTAGAGACTTCTGTCGAAATCCTTTGTTTGATGTATGGTTGGATTACCATAGTCAGGAGATAGAAAGTAAAGGGGTAAGTTTTAAACAAATCGAGCAGAAGGATTATTACTTATCAACTGAAGATCATAAAACAAAGTTTGATCTAACCATATTAGTGGAGGAGAAAGATGATGGGAGCTTAGGACTAATTTGGGAATTCAATCGGGATATTTATTTTGAGTTTCAAGTTAAAAATATGATGAATCACTTCATAACCTTGTTAGCTTCAATAGTTGCGCATAAAGATAAAAAAATCACAGATCATGAAATCTTAAGTGAGAAAGAAAAAGTTTATTTTTTAGAAAACTTGAATAATACGAAAGCATATTATCCAAAAGATTTTACGATTATAGATCTATTTCAAGATCTTGTAGAAAAGACACCAAAAACCATTGCAATTAAGTATAAAGAAACAAATTTAACGTACAGAGAATTGAATGAAAAAGCTAACCAACTAGCCCATTATTTAATAAAAAACTTTGATATCAAACCCGATGACTTGGTAGGAATTGAGTTGGAGCGCAGTGAGTGGATGGTGATCGGGATACTAGCCATCATTAAATCAGGCGGAGCATATGTGCCGATTGATCCGGAATATCCTGTGAAAAGGAAAGAGTATATTTATAAACAAACATCAACTAAAGCAATTTTAAATTTAGAATTTATTGAAGAGTATTATTTAAGTAGAGTATTATATCCTTGCACCAATCCAAAAACAGATTTAAAACCTACTAATTTAATGTATTCAATATTCACCTCAGGTAGTAGTGGTCTTCCGAAAGGGGTTATGATTGAACACAGTCAAATAATAAATACTTTAACATGGCGGCTAAAAGAATATAATTACACTGATGCAAATATAACATTGCAAATTCCTTCATTTGCCTTTGATAGTTCAGTTGAAGATATTTTTACATCACTGCTATCAGGCGGAAAATTGATAATAGTGGATAAAAAGGACTTGTTTGAATTAGAATATATCAGCAATTTAATTAATAAAGAACGTGTAACAAATATTCTAGTTACACCCAACTATTATAAGACAATTTTGTCCGGTATAACACAAAATACTCACTTAAAATCTGTAACTATCGCGGGAGAGCATTTTACATCAGAATTAGTTGCTTTTCATTTTAACAGACTGCCTAATGTGAAATTATACAATGAATATGGACCTACAGAAAACAGTGTTTGTGCTACCTTCTTTCAATTTACAATGGAGAAGCATCGAGTTACAATTGGTAAACCTATTCAAAATGTTAATATTATCTTACTTGATAATCATCTGAATTTAGTTCCTTTTGGCTCTAAAGGTGAAATATGCATCAGCGGAGCAGGCTTGGCAAGAGGATACCTTGATGATATTGAACTAAACAGTAAAAAGTTTATTGATAACCCTTATAGGTTGGGTGAAAGACTCTACCGTACGGGTGATTTAGGGAGATGGCGATTGGATGAGAATCTTGAGTACTTAGGAAGAATAGATGATCAAGTAAAGATTAGGGGATATAGAATAGAGTTGGGAGAGATTGAGCAATGCTTAAAAAGTCATTCAAAAGTAACAAACGGCTTAGTTTTAGCCAAATCGCTTGGTAATAATATTGAAAAGGAACTAATTTCTTATTATTCTGGAGAAGCCAATCAAAAAGAATTAGCGGATTTTTTTAATGAGAGATTGCCCAACCATCTGATACCCAATTATTTTATTCGTTTAGATAGTATACCTATTACAACAAATGGTAAAGCTGATAAAAATAAATTGCCATTACCAGAATTCGACTATGAAATTGATGTTGATTTTCGTTTAGGAAAGTATATTGAAAAAATATTAAAAAACATTTGGTCTGAATTATTGAATATTGATAAAAACAAAATTTTAAAAGATGTAGATTTTTTTAAAGTTGGAGGGAATAGTTTAAAGTTGATTACACTTACTTCAAGAATAAATAATTATTTTGGTAAAAGTTTCAAATATAGAGATGTGCTACAAAATTCCACAATCAATAAATTGAAGAAATTACTATTTAGTAGTAATGTTGCAGATGGAAAATTATTTTATAGATTAAATTCTCAAGCTAACAACGAACCACTCATTTTACTTTTTCCTCCAGGTGGTGGTGAAGGTTTAATATATAAACAATTAGCAATTCAATTAGATAATAAAATTGAATTGTGGACATTTGATTATACAGAAGATGTTTATGATGATTGTCAAAATTATATAAATTATATTTTTGAGTCAATTTTAAGTGAGTTTGATGACAGGAAAATCATTATTGGGGGGTATTCATTAGGATTTAGATTAGCATATTATATATGCTTGAAGGCTGAAAAACGATTTGAATTTTTTATAAATCTTGATGGAACTATCTTTAGGAATATTGAGGATAAGAAACGAATTGAAGATATTAATATTAAAAATATTAGTTCTATTGAAGTAATTGAGCAAAAAAATAATGAAAATTTTGACGATAACGAAGATTTATATTTTGTTGAAGAATTACCTATAAAAACTATTCATATAGTAGGATCAGAAAGTCATAATAAATTTAACATTCCAACTTACATTTCAAAAAACTATAAAATTATTTTTGTAAATGGAGGACATGGAGATATGATGGAAATAGAAAATAATAATTTTGAAATTGGTGCAATACTATCTAATCTCATCAGTATGAAACCTGAATAAAGACTTGATTTTATAGGCAGATAAAATCCATTTATTCGGCCAAATCCTAAGTAATACTAATAATGTATAGAGTTTAATAGCAAAATCGTAAAAATTCAGTTTAACTAATTTCACAATTATCCCGAATAAATATTTTTTTGATGAATCTTTCCAAAGTAAATACTCATTGGCCAAGTTGTCTAAACGGCTTAATTTTTTGCAACTTTGTAATTGTGATTCAAACTGTTTAAGAGCCGTTTTAATTACTAGTCTTGATGGCGGCATATAGTGTTTAAAAAAAAGTTCAGCAGAATACCATAATTTAAAACCAGATAACACATGCCAAAGGCAAATTTCAACATCACCTCCTGAAGATAAATCAGTTCCTTTTCGATCTGTTGTTATGTGCCTAAATCTTGAATACATTTCCAACATTACGTTCTTGCGAACAACCATTCCTGCACCCCAAACCCACTTTCTTGATGTGACATCGCCGGATTCAAGAGACAAAACACCACATGCGTATAGGCAATAGTAAGTGTAAAACCAATTAGGTATTTCAATATCAGAAACAGCAATTGATTGACCAGCCAATACTCCAATATTTCTATCACGATTCATTATTTGAAAGGCATTTAATAAATAATCCTTGTCTAGCCAGTTATCATCATCGCAAAATATAACTATATCTCCTTTCGCTGCTAATAATCCTGTTTTGCGGGCAAAGGACAAGCCGGGATTTGGTTCATTTAAATTTATAAAAGGAAAGGGTCTATTGCAGTTTGTCCATACCTTTTCGGAAATAATTACAGTTTCATCACTGCAATTATTATCGACAAGAATTAATTCGGCTTTTAAACCAAATAACTCTTGTTGAGCTAAATGCTCTAAAGTAGATTTAATTCGAGTTGAGCTATTATAACAACAAATAATTACTGTTAAATCAACTTCATCCATAAAATTTAATTTTTAAATTTAGGTAAATTTCAATTAAGTTTCTCATAAAAATTTTATCGAAAAACTAAAGAACGGGCTTTAGTTTTGTCTTATACAAACTTGATTTATTTTATGGTGTTAAATTAAATAGTTATTTATAATTAGTCTCTTGATTTTATACTATTTTTATGAATAAATTTATGCTGTAAAGTGACGAATAAAATGCTAAAACATAACACTTATTCCTTCTTCACCCCACACAAACAAGAGTTTCCTATCAATAAACTCGTCTTACCCCCCAATCACCAATTTTCCTCAAAACGCTTGGCCGATTTATCTACGGGTCGTTATTCTGCTAATAAAGCTTTGGAGCAATTGGGTGTAAAAGATGCAATTATTCCAATTGGTGAAGATGGAGCACCCATCTGGCCGGAGGGAATTGTAGGGTCCATAAGTCATTGTGATAGTTTAACAGGAGCTATTGTCGCCAAAAGTTCGGTTCATATTTCCCTAGGGTTGGATATCGAAGAAATTGGTAGCGTAACCGTCGACTTATGGGATTTGGTATTTACAGAAAACGAAAGAAAATATTTATCAGTTCTTACGGAAAAGGAAATGCTCGTTCAAAGCACAGCTATTTTTTCTATTAAAGAAGCCTTCTACAAATTTCAACATCCGTTAACAAATACTTTTTTGGATTTTTTAGATGTGGAAGTATCCCTGCCATACTTTGATAATGTGGTTGTTCTCTCTAATGAGATTTCAATAGAATCAATGATTAGAAAAAATAGAATAAACTATTTTTTTGATAACGATTGTGTGATATCAATCATAACAAAAAACTAAAGTTAAGCTAATGAGCAGGTTTGCACTGGTCAATTTTGGCCGGTTTCAGGTGGTCAGTTTAAATCGTTCTGGGGTGGTCAACTTCATCGGTTTTTGCAACCATACCGCATGTGGAAGACGAAGACGAATGGGCAAACTTAACAACAGGCGCTTGGTGTTATTACGAAAACAAAATATCAAATGGCACTACCTATGGCAAGTTATATAATTGGTTTGCGGTAAACGACCCTCGTGGATTAGCACCCAAAGGTTACCACATACCCACAGATGCAGAGTGTACCATACTAACCGATAACCTAGGAGATAAAGCCGGCACAAAAATGAAAAACACTTTTGCAATGCTTCCGGGCGGTTATCGTGTCTACGATGGGCGTTTCGGCTTCATTGGCTCTTTCGGTTACTGGTGGAGTTCGTCAGAGTTCAATGCCAATTACGCTTGGAACCGCAACTTGGGCTACAGTAATGGCAGTGTGAACAGGCACCACCTTGAAAAGCTCTCTGGGTTTTCTGTGCGTTGCCTGAGGGATTGACAATTTGACTATTTGATTATTTTTTTTCGCGGGTGTTTTTGCGATTTTTTTTGGATAAAAATATATTTCAATTAAACCAATTGCAGTTTCTAAAATAGAATAGGTTTATAGAGTATCATCATTAAAACAAAACGCCACACCAAAACTAAAATAAGCCATGGGCAAGCGTTATAAATAATTATGTCCTTCAATTGCTTCAATTGTTAATCCAAAATCTCCCTTTATTATTCTATAATAAATAAATGGTTTATGTTTATCGAACATTAAAACAACAGGGCCTTTTACTTCTGGCCAATAATTTATTAAAAATTTTTATTCTTAGCGTGGTAAGATGCAGTAATACTGAAACTCTTAGCACCTTTTTTTATCACAGTT
>Ga0209086_10003906_pt1 | contig 11181 bp, 6 predicted proteins | sample M_130207_XF_Meta_FD_187312 | JGI IMG/M metagenome (GOLD analysis project Ga0209086, IMG submission 187312) | Freshwater microbial communities from Lake Montjoie, Canada to study carbon cycling - M_130207_XF_MetaG (SPAdes) (version 2) | ecosystem: Environmental > Aquatic > Freshwater > Lake...
TCCGTTCTTCCGCCCGAAGTCGCCCGCAAGCTCCTCCACAAGGATCTCGCGAACCCGGTCAAGCGCGTCCACGAGGGCAAAAAGCTGACTGCAAGGAATTTGCTTTCGCGTCCGCCGCACCGGGGACGGTGGGAACGGGGAGCGGCGTCGGGGAGTGAGGGGGTCTGTTGAAGGGAGGCGCGAGTCTTTTTGCCCCTCGCTCCGCCCCTCGTTCCCAAACTCCGAGACGGTGGGAAAACCCAGGCGACTTCGCGAAAAAACGCGAAGCACAGCATTGACCGCCACGCGGTTTTTCTTTGCCGGGAATGGTTGGGCAGCGGGCATTTTTTGCGACTTTTCGCGTGGGTTCGGAGTTTTCACACAGTCTCTCCGTTTGGGCACGCCCTGGCGGGCGAAACTCTGTTTCGCGGCGGTCAGCGCCACGGGCCGCGCCGCACGCGTCAGCCCCTTCAACCACGGCGCCCCGGTCTGCGGCCTCAAGACCCTTTCCCGCGAAGTGTCCGTCTTCAACAACATCGCCACCTGACCCATGTCCGTCCGCTGTCATGATCGTGCGGAAAGCGAACAGCGCAGCGTGCTGGCGACAGCTTTTGGAGTGCGCCAGTGTTCTGGCGCTTTGCGGAGGAGGCGGAGCCGCGGTGGGTGCGCGGTGGCGTGGCGATGGCCGCTTTAGGCGGAGCGTCCGGCCGGGCTGGCGGACCCGGAGGTGACCCGGCGCTGGCGGCGGCCGCCGGCGAGGCCGAGGAGCGCGGTGCCGAGCAGCGCGGCCGTGCCGGGTTCCGGGGCGGGGGTGAATTTCACGACGATGCTGTCCGCGGTCCGGTCCACGCCGAAGGTGCCGCCGGCGAGCGGATTGTTGGAGATGAAGCCCGCGGCATGGATCGAGAATTTCGCGGGGTCGAATCCGTTGATCGGGTCGGCGAGGTTGCCGGTGACCCCGGCGATCATCCATTCGTAAGGGAGGGTGTTGTCGAAACCGGCGACGACGCCCGGCGCGTTGCCGGGCGTGAGGCCGGCGAGTTCGATGACGAACTGTTCCTGTGAGCTGGCGGCGATGGTGAGGCTGCCGGTGATCTGCAGCAGGTCCCAGCCCGAGTCGAGCCCCGGCACCCCGTTGGCGTTGTTGATTTCCCAATGATAAATGCCGCCGGACATCCACGTCTCGGAGCCGGTGTGCAGGGCGCCGGGGCTGTGGCCGGGCTCGACGATGCCGCCCGGATCGACGATGAGCGCGCCGGAGATGAAGCCGCTGCCGCCGAGGATGGCGCCGGCGCGGACGGTGACCGCTCCGGTGCCGGTGCCGCTGCCGGTGGTGTTATCGACGACGAGCCGTCCGGCGACGATGAAGGTGCCGCCGGTGTAGGTGCTCGCGCCGAGGACCGTGAGATCGCCGAGGTCGTCTTTGGAAAAGCTGTAGCCGGGCAGCGCTTCGGAAATGACTCCGTGGAAGACGCCCTTCGTGCCGGCGCTGACTTTCATCGCGTAGCTGCCGGTGAGGAGGACGTTGCCGAAAAGGTCGAGCGGAAAACCGCCGGTCAGCGAGGAATCGGCGGTGATCTGCACGGCGTTCGTGGCGCTGCGCGGGGCGCCGGACGCGGCGAGGGCGCCGCCGTCGAAGTAAAGCGTGCCGCCGCCGAGGGCGAGGTTGTCGCCGATGGCGAGAGTGCCGGCGAGGAGGTGCGTGCCGCCGCTGTAGCCGTTCGAGCTGGTGAGGGTGAGCCGGCCGCTGCCGGATTTGTTCAAGGTGCCGACGCCGCCGACGGGGCCGGTCAGCGTGAGGTCCGCACCGGCGGTGTTGAAGTATCCGGAGCCGGCGTTGAGCGCGACATTGCGCGCGCTGGTGAAGGTGGCGGTGTTGCGCAGGGTGGCGCCGGGGCCGTTGAGCGCGAGGCTGCCGGCGACGTCGCCGAGGTTGCTGTCGGTGCTGACGCTGAGCGTGCCCGCGGTGACGACGGTCCCGCCGGTGTAGGTGTTCACGCCGCTGAAGACCTGGATGCCGGGGCCGACTTTTTCAAAGCCACCGGTGCCGCTCATCTCGCCGGAAAAATCCGCGAGCAGTCCGTTGGCGCCGGCCTTGAGCGTGGCGGTGCCGAGCGTGACCGAGCCCGAGCCGGCGAGGGCGCCGACGACGTCGAGGAAATTGGCGAGGTCGAGCGTGGCGCCGCCTTGCACGACGACGCTGGAGCTGTCCGGGATGCGGTTGAGGAAGCCGAGGCGCAGCGTCCCGGCATCGACGATGGTGGAGCCGCCGTAGGTCGCGGCGACATTGAGGATGAGCGTGCCGGAGCCCTCTTTTTTCAAAGTGCCCGCGCCGCCCATCGAACCGTTGATGACGAGGTTGCCGGCGTTGACTTCGAAGGTGCCGCCGCCGGTGTCGAGCGTGATGGCGCGCGAGGTGGTGAGGGCGGCGGTCGTTGCGAGCGTGCCGCCGTCGAGGGTCAGCGCGCCGGAGGGATCGCCGAGATGGGTGTCGGAGGCAATGCTGACGGTGCCGGTGTCGATCTGCGTGCCGCCGGTGTAGTTGTTGCCGCTGGTCAGCGTGAGGGTGGAGAAACCGGTTTTGCGGAGCTTGCCGTTGAAGATGCTCGCGGAAACCTCGAGCGTTTTCCCGACGCTGAAAATGCGGGTGCCGCCGCCGAGGTCGAGGATGCCCCCGACGGTCGAGCCGTCGGCGGTGCTGGAATAGAGCGTGCCGCCGAGGCTGAGGATGCCGGCCCCGCTGGTGACGGCGCCGCCGCGGACGGAGAGCGAGCCGATGGTGTCGTCGAAGCCATCGAGATCGAACTTGGCGCCCGCCTCGACGGAGACGTCCGAGGCATCGGCGATGACGTTGCTCGCGGCGAGCCGGAGGGTGCCGTCGTCGATGGAGGTGTTGCCCGTGTAGGTGTTCGCGCCGCTGAGGGTGAGACGCCCGCCGCCGGTCTTGGTGAGCGAGCCATTGGAGATGACGGCCGGGATCTCGAGGCGGTGAACGGGGAATCCGCCGGTCACTTCGAAGGTGCGGATCACACCGCCGAGGTTCAGTTTTCCGCTGATCGAACTCGCCGTGGTCACGCCGGAGGCGACGACATCGCCGCCGAGGGTGAGGGTGCCGGCGCCCGTGGTGACTTCGCCGGAGCTGAGGGTGAGCGCGCCGATGGTGTCGTCCGAGCCATTGAGGTCGAGGAGCCCCGTTTTGTTCACGGTGACGCTGGAGGCATTGGCGATCTGGTGGCTCGCGGCGAGGCGCAGCGTGGCGCTCGGACCGGTGGCGGCGCCGACGGTGATGTCGCCGGCGATCGCGGTCACGCCGGCGGTTTTGTTCAGGCGCAGGATGCCCTCCGAGACGGTCGTGCGGCCGCTGTAGGTATTGGCATCGGGGCCGCTGAAGCTGAGCAGGCCGGACCCGGTTTTCGTGAAGGTCCGATTGCCCAGCGTCTGGCCGATGGCGCCGGAGAAGGTGACGGCCGCGGAGTTAGTGATGTCGAAGGTCCGGCCCCCGCCGGGGGACGGGTTGGTGAGGGTGATCGGCCCGCTGAGGGTGAAGCCATCGCTGCCCGCGATCTCGACGTCGCCTTCGGCGCGGACGTTGTTGCCGAGGTTGCGCGTGCCGCCGTCGGCGCGGATTTTCGACGCGCCGAGATGCAGCGTGCCGGTGCCCGCGGCGTTGTCGTGGCCGAAGGCCAGCGTGCCGGTGCCGCCGTCCTGATCGACGGTGAGCCCGCCGCTGAAAGTGTTGTCGCCGGAGAGGATGGTGGTGCCTGCGTTCGTATGGACGGTCAGCCCGTGACCGGGGGCGTCCTGGCCGAGGTCGCCGGAGAACTTGGTGGTGGCGGTGTTGGTGACGGTGATGGTGTGGTCGGCGCGGAGGGTGCCGTTTCCGGTGAAGGTGAGGTTGAGCCCGAACCCGCCACTGACCTCGAAGTCGCCGTCGATGCTGAGAGTGTTGCTGAGGGTGCGGGCGAGGCCGTTGGCGCGGATCGCACCGGAGGAAAAAGTGAGCGTGCCGGTGCCGGCGGCGTGGTTGTGGCCGATGGCGAGCACGCCGGAGACGGTGGCGACGGTGAGCCCGCCGCTGAAGGTGTTGTTCCCGGAAAGGATGGTGGTGTTGCCCCAGTTTTGCACCTCGAGATCGCCGGTGCCGTCGATGATGCCGCTCAGGGTGAGGTCTGCTCCACTAGGACCAATTCTCGCATTCGTTCCGGTGAGGTGAATGGCGTTGGCGATGGTGCGCGCGCCACTGGCGTAGTAGGCGCCGAAGTAGCTGTAGCTGCCGGCGACCGTGATGTCGCCCGTGCCGGCGGCGGAGTCGTCTCCAAAGTAGGCTGAGGAGCTGATGGTGAGGCCGCCGGAAAAGGTGTTTGCGCCGAGCAGAGTCATCCGGTCGCTTTCCACGGTTCCTGTGCCGGAAATGATTCCCGCGATGGTGGTGCCACCAGTGCCCGGCGGGCTGTAATCGCTGAGGGTGTGGCTGCCGATGGCCACGTTGCCATTGACCCGCAGGTAGTCGCCTTCCACGGTCCATGTCTGGTCGCCGGTGAGGATGAGGTTGTTATTGACCTGATGGGTGAGGCCGACGGTGGCGCTGTCGCTCACGTCGATCCCACCAGTGCCGACGCTCAGCGTGCTGCCGCCGAGCGTGAAGGCGCTGGTGCCGCTGCCATCGAAATGGATGCGGCTGAGCGACCAGGCGGAGTCGGCATTCGGCGTCAGCCGGACGTCGCCGGCAAAGACGAGCGTGGCGGTGCCGTCGTTGTCCGGCACGCCGTTGGGATTCCAGTTGGCGCTGCTGCTCCAGTTGTCGTTCGTCGCGGAGCCGCCATCCCACGTGAAAGTGGTGCTGCGCGCGCAAGGCGCGAGGACGGCGGTGAGGGCCAGCACTGCGGCCAGCGTGAATCCAAGTTTGTGGGAGGTCGTTTTTTTCATGGCTGCTAGGAATTTGCTTTCGCGTCCGCCGCACCGGGGACGGCGAGAACGGGGATCGGCGTCGGGGGATTGATGATGTCCCGGCTGATATTCGGTCGCAATGAAATGGATGCGCTCATGGGGTTGTTTCGGAGCATGGCCGTCCGCTCCGCTGCACCAAGCATTTTCTTGGCGATAATTGGCGCGCACAGCACCACCCCAACGCAAGAAAGCCCCGGCCCTTGCGGACCGGAGCCCCGACAACCTTTCAGTTGTCAGACGCCACGGATTTTCTTTCGAATCGCCCCAGCGCTTTGTCGCATTTTTCGAGATCGAATCTCACGATGCCGTATGACGGTTTCCAGAACGGCAAGATCCCGGAGGTCATCCAGTTCTCGATCGTCCTGCGCGATACACCGTAGCGGACGCAGAGGTCCGACTTTTTGACCATGTTTGTAATGGTATTTTGAAGGTTCTCCGCAGCCCGGAAGGCCGAACTGCAGAGTCGCCGACCGGGCATCGCTGCCCTGTGAGCTTTCAAATTACTGCTGAGCGAGCCGAACGAATCGGCCCCGGTCCAATGGTCTGGTGCTCCCGACGCCCCGCCCGCGACGATTGCTCGCCTCGGGCCAGGATCGAAATCGGTTGGAAGTTTAGCAGGGGACAGGATTACGGCAAATGTTCCGGGGATTGGAGGAAAACCGACCGGAAAAGGCAGGACAAAGCAGGACAAAGTTTTTGCGTTTGGCTGCGCGACCGTGCGCCTCATTCGAAATCAGGAAACGCAAAATACAGAGAGAAAGCGAAAATTGGCGCAGACTGGCGCAAGACGCAGACGTATTCGAATCCCGTTAGCGCTACGTGGAATCGGCGGCCGCAAACCGGCGGGGGGAAGGACCGAAGATTCGCAGATGACGCGGTGGGGCGAATGGTCGAGTGGTCGGAAAGACGCACTGAACGGGTGAGTGCGCCGCGTGTTGCCGGTGCCTGTCCATCCGCGAAATCTGCGCCATCGGCAGTTCCTCTTTCGGGACGATTGGCCGCGGAGGGCGATGGCCAACCGCGGGCGGGAACGGCCACCACGCTTCCGTGGCGCGCTACCCCGTGGTCCGCAACCCGGCGGCGATGGCGTTGATGGAAAGGAAGAGGTCCGGGAGCATCGCGTCGGCCTCAGCGGGCGCGGGGCCGGCGAGGAGGGCGCGCCATTTTCCGAGCAGCGCGATCTGCTGCCCGTGCAGCACGCGCAACGCCTCGGCGCGGAGTTCCAGCGTCTTGAGCATGCGCGGGCGACGCTCGGCCATCGGGCGGCCGCGGAGGCGCTCGAGCATCTCGGAGGTGAGCGTCCACTCGCCGAGGATCGCGCCGAGGATGCGCTCGCGCACGGCGGCATCGGGCACGAGTCCGGCGTAGGCGGTCATCAACTCGCGGTCGGTGCTGGCGAGGGAGCTTTCGATGTTCGTGAGCACGTAGTGGAGAAACGGCCACTCGCGCACATGCGCGGCGAGCGCGGCGAAGTCGGTGGCATCGAGCGCGGCGAGTCCGCTGCCCGCGCCGAACCAGCCGGGGAGGTAAAAGCGCGACTGGTTCCAGCTAAAAACCCACGGGATCGCGCGGAGGTCGGCGAGGCTGGCCTGCCCGGTGCGACGCGAGGGGCGCGAGCCGATGCGGCTGTGCTCCAGCGCGTCGATCGGCGTGGCCGTGCGGTAGAACGCGAGGAAGCCGTCGCTCTCCAGCAACGCGCGATAGGCGCGCTGGCTGGCGGCGGCGAATTTGTCGAACACCGCGGCGAGCGCGGGGACGAGTTAGCCGGGGCGTGCGTGCAGGACGGTGGTGGCGGTGACGCCGGCGAGGAGGAGTTCGAGGTTGAAGGTCGCGCCGCCGGGGTTCGCGTATTTCTGCGCGATGGTCTCGCCTTGCTCCGTGAGCCGGAACTGCCCGCCGAGCGTGCGGTGCGGCAGCGAGTCGAGAAAGCGGTGCGTGGGCCCCGCGCCGCGGCTCACGGTGCCGCCGCGTCCGTGGAAAAAGCGCACGTCCACACCGCAGTCCACGCCGACCTGCGAGAGCCGCGTCTCCGCTTTATGCAGCGCCCACTGGCTCGCGACGATGCCTCCGTCCTTGTTGCTGTCGGAGTAGCCGATCATCACCTGCTGGAGCAGCGCGCCGGCGCGGCCCGCGCGCTCGGCGTGGAGCGCGAGGCTGCGCCGCGTCATCGGCTGTTCGAGGAATGCGCGCAGGATGTCGGGCCCGTGTTCGAGATCCTCGATGGTTTCAAAAAGCGGCACGACCGGCAGCAGGCACGCGAGGCCGTCGCGCGAACTGACGACGAGCCCCGCTTCCCGCGCGAGCAGATAGACGGCGAGCAAATCCGACACGCGGCGTGTCATGCTCACGATGAGCGAGCCGATGCCGTTCGCGCCGAAATTTTCGGTGTGCGCCGCGAGCACGCGGTAACAGCCGAGCACCGCCTCCGCCTCCGCACCCGCGCTCGCGCTCGCGTGGAGGAACGGGCGCGGCGAGCGGAGTTCGCGTTCCAGAAAGCGCAGGCGCTCCGGCTCGCTCCACTCGTCCCACGGGTCGGAGGAAAGCCCGGCGGCGCCGAGAAGTTGCGAGAGTGCCTTCGCGTGGAAGACGGAGTTCTGGCGGATGTCGAGCTGCGCGAGGTGAAAGCCGAAGACTTCCACCGTCCGCCGCACCGGAGCCACGTCGTGCGTGGCGAGGCGCGCGGCTTTTGCCTCCACGAGCGTGGTGTGCAGCAGGTCGAGATCTTCGCGCAGCCCCGCCGAGACGCGATACGCACCCGCGTGTTTGCGGAGGCGGGCGTCGGTGCCCGGTGCGTCCTCGATGGGCAGGCGGGCGAGCAGCAGCTCCACGCAGCGCCGCCACGGCTCGTCGCGGCGGGACGGTTCCGGCGCATCGGCTCCGAGCGCGGCTTCCAGCCGGGCGATGATCTCCAGCAGACGCGGCGGCGCGGGTTCGAGCCAGGTGGAAAGCGAAAGCCGCTCGGCGAGCGCGGCGAGTTGGCGGCGGATCACGACGAGCGCGTTCACGCGGAGCTGCGTGAGCGTTTCGCGCGTCACGTCGGCGGTCACGCCGGGATGTCCGTCGCGATCGCCGCCGACCCACGTGCCGAAGCGGAGGCGCGGCAGCGCGTCGGCCGGGGCGAGCAGCGCGGCATCGAGGCCCGCGTCGCCCCAGGCCTGGCGCAGCCGCTCATCGAGCGCGGGGAGCACGGCGGGAAAAATTTCGCGCAGGTAGTGCAGGACGTTGCGCCGCTCGTCGGCCAGCGTCGGCTTCTCGATCAGGATTTCGCCCGTGCGCCACAGCCGCTCCAGCGTGGCTTTCACGGCCTCGCGATTGGTTCTCCGCTGCGAGGGCGTGAGGTTTTCCCCGCCGCTCTGCACGAGCAGGCCGAAGAGCACGCGATGCTGATCAAGCACCGAGAGACGTTTCGCCTCCGTCGGGTGCGCGGTCAGCACTGGCTCGACGCGCACCTTCCGCATCGCGGCGGCGATCTCCTCGCCATGCACGCCACTCGCTTGCAGCCGCGCGAGCTGGCTGCCCCAGCACCCGCGCTCCGCCGCCAGCCCCTCGTGCCGTTCGCGCAGCGCGCGCACCTCCGCAGCGGCGTTTTCCTCCACCATGTTCAAAAGCTGGAACGCCACCGAATAGGCCAGCCCCAGCCGCGCGGGCGCTTCGACGGAAGTGGACGAAATCCACGGCAAATTCGCGGCGAGTTCCGCGTGGCCGAGTTCGCCGAGCACCTCGGCGAAACACTGCATCAGGAACCGCAGATCGCGGTCCATTTTTTCAAAGCCAATCGTGGTGTAGTCGGGCGTGCTCATGGTGAATCATCCAGCCGTTCAACGAGGACTGCGACCTCCAACTGGCGTTCGAGCGTGCCCTTGTAATGGCCGCGCAGCGGCGGCACGTCGGCGTAGTCGCGCCCGACCGCCATCTTGATGTCGCGCTCGTCGGCGGGCGCGTGGTAGTTGGCGATCAAAGGTTGGTCGTGAGCCAAAGTGGCGGGCATGGAGGGCAGTCGGTTTAGCGGATTCGCGGGGCGGCGGCTATCTTCGCGGCGGTGGTGGTGAAGCGCGCATGCGGCGGGATCGTCCGGAAAGCCCGATGTCATCAGGGGGGCCGCTGTTGGGTACGGTTTGTCTGAGGGCGGAGGGGGTCTCCCTGGCCTGGCGTTTTTTGTCCTTGGTGGGCGAAGGGTGGCAGCGGCGGGTTCCTTTCTCAAACTCCACCGCTCCCCACGAGCTTGCTTACCTTCATCTGCCAAAGGAGTTTCCGGCGCATGAACTGCAACGACCACGCCTTCCTCGCGCTCGCGCGAGACGCGCAGCAGCACCTGACACGGCGCACTTTTCTCCAGCGCGCAGCCGGCGGCATCGGGGTGGCCGCGCTCGGTGGCTTGCTCGGGACTCGCGCAGATGCGGCGGCGACTCCGGGGCTGCCGGGGTTCCCGAATTTCGCGCCCAAGGCGAAGCGCATCATCTATCTTTTCCAAAGCGGTGCGCCGTCGCAGATGGACCTTTTCGACCCGAAGCCGCAACTCGCGGCGCGGCGCGGCGAAGACCTGCCGGCGAGCATCCGCAAAGGACAGCGGCTCACGACCATGACCAGCGGGCAGTCGAAATTTCCGGTCGCGCCGAGCATGTTCAAGTTCGATCAGTATGGCCAAAGCGGCGCGTGGTTCAGCGAGCTGATGCCGCACATGTCCGGGCTCGCCGACGAGTGGACGATCATCCGCTCGCTCCACACCGAGGCGATCAATCACGATCCCGCGATCACTTTCATGCAGACCGGCTCGCAGCTCGCGGGCCGGCCGAGCATCGGCTCGTGGATGGCCTACGGCCTCGGCAGCAGCAATGCCGACCTGCCCGCGTATGTCGTGCTCACGTCCTTTGGCAGCGGGCGCAAGGACGACCAGCCACTCTACGACCGGCTCTGGAGCGCGGGCTTCTTGCCGGCGAAACATCAGGGCGTGAAATTTCGCAACACCGGCGACCCCGTGCTTTACCTCAGCAACCCGCCCGGCATGGACCGCGCCATGCGCCGCGAGACGCTCGACGAACTCGCCGCGCTCAACCAGCGCCGCCACGACGCGCTCGGCGACCCGGAAATCCAGACCCGCATCGCGCAGTACGAAATGGCCTTTCGCATGCAGGCCAGCGTGCCCGATCTCACTGACCTCTCGAAGGAACCGCCGAGCGTGCTCGACTCCTACGGCCCCGACATCAAGCGCCCCGGCAGCTACGCCGCAAACTGCCTGCTCGCCCGCCGCCTCGCCGAGCGCGACGTGCGTTTCATCCAGCTTTTCCACATGGGCTGGGATCACCACGGCGGCCTGCCCGGTGCGATCCGCGGCCAGTGCAGGGACACCGACCAGCCGACCGCCGCGCTCCTCCGCGACTTGAAAGCGCGCGGCCTGCTCGACGACACGCTCATTGTCTGGGGCGGCGAATTTGGGCGCACCATCTACAGCCAGGGTGGGATGAGCGAGACGAACTACGGCCGCGATCATCACCCGCGCTGCTTCACCGTCCTCCTGGCCGGAGCGGGCGTGAAAAAGGGCCTCACCTTCGGCGCGACCGACGACTACTGCTACAACATCACCGAGAATCCCGTGCAGGTGCACGACCTCAACGCCACGATCCTGCACCTCATGGGCGTGGAGCACACCAAGCTCACCTACCGCTACCAGGGCCGCGATTTCCGCCTCACGGACATCCACGGAGAACTGGTAAAAGCAGTGCTCGCGTGAGGACTGAATCTTCCGCTTAATCTTCCTCCCTTCCCCCGTGGCGATTACGGAAGAGGAAGATTTGGAATTCGATGCCCTCCGCCCCTTTCAACCAGTCACAACCTCATGAAACATCTCCTCCTCCTGCTCCTCGCCCCTGTGCTGGTCTTCGCCGACGACAAGGCCGACCCCGTCTTTCGCATCCAGCGGCTCGACCCGGCGCTCGACGCGGTGCTGCCGCCGGACGCGGTGGTGGAAAAACTCGCGGAAGGCTACCGCTGGGCGGAGGGACCGGTGTGGTTCGACGGCGGGGTGGTGTTTTCCGACGTACCAGAAAACATCATCCACCGCTGGGAGCCGGGCGCGACGGGAGCCAAAATTTTCCGCCAGCCGAGTGGTGGCGCGCCTTCGGCGCCGGCTTTTCGCGAGCCGGGATCGAACGGTCTCGCGCGCGATGCCGAGGGGCGGCTGATCCTTTGCCAGCACAGTATGCGGCGGATCGCGCGGCTGGAAAAGGACGGGAAAGAAACCGCGCTCGCCGACCGCTA
>Ga0209086_10003907_pt1 | contig 11179 bp, 7 predicted proteins | sample M_130207_XF_Meta_FD_187312 | JGI IMG/M metagenome (GOLD analysis project Ga0209086, IMG submission 187312) | Freshwater microbial communities from Lake Montjoie, Canada to study carbon cycling - M_130207_XF_MetaG (SPAdes) (version 2) | ecosystem: Environmental > Aquatic > Freshwater > Lake...
CCCCCAGCAGATCCAGATCCGGGGAGTTGAATTCCACCGCCATCAGGAAACCCGTTTCGGATAAATCCCTGCCCTGAAACTGTAAATCCTCCGCCTCCTCCTGCATCAAGAATCAAGTAAGGATTTCCGGGGTTCGGAACATGTACCGTAGAGCTGTCTCCTCCTGCCCCTGCCGATCCGACCTTTACGACAATCGTTGTCTCTGGTGTGACTGCATATACATTGGATATGAATCCGCCCGAAGCAAATGAACCTCCTGCTCCCCATGCCTTCGCTACAATCGTTTCTGTAGCCAGGGTCGTAACGCTGTAGACTCCAGGATTGCTGAATGTGACTGTTTGATTCGTGAGTCTTGACTTATCTCCGAGTGGAAATCCATTCGAGTCAAAGATACGATACGGTGCATTGGGACCGTTTGATACAGCTGCATTCCAGGTGAGAGTTGCTACCATTCCATCAAGTGTAACCGCTGGGTTCGTTACAGGGTCCACTCCCAAGAAAATAGGTCCAGGTGCAGTTGAAATACTCATAATACCGTTATGACTTGCTGAAACCGCAAAATTATAGTATTTGTAAAGACTTGAGTCGACCATAGTTATGTATACCTGAGTATCGGTCGCCCCAACGTATACTGGCGTAGGATAAATATTACATAAATCTACGATCATATACCCTCCGTTCGGAGGTATACTGCTCAGAACTGTAGGGGTTTCGGGGAGGTAGACACTCTGCGATGCCGTCAGCCAAGTTACGAGAATTCCCGAGCCTATCGTTGTCTGAGTAACAGCGGGAGGAGGAGTCGTTCGCAATGAAATCTGGTTTGCGGCCGTGGGTGAGCTGGACACTCCGTAGTAGTTGGTAATAATCGAATACGTAAATGTCCCTCCTAGTCCAGGAAAAAGGCCGCTGACTGTTTGTGTAGCTGGCGTCCCACTGGATGTGAACTTCACACTTCCGCTCTGATCAACAATTGTCCAAGTATACGGCGGCGTGGTTGTAGGCGTGATTCCGTCGAATTGCTGCGGAGTTTTCCATGAAAGCGTGACGTTACCACCAGTGTACGTCGCTGAAAGGGTAGACACCGGAATTGTTGACAATCTGAATAGCCCAGTAATCGCATTGCTTCTGCCCGAATATAGATTGCTATTCAGTGCTTGGACCGCAAGGTTATAATTGCTACCCAGTGTACCTCCTGTCCAGGTATACGTATTTTTGTAGATATTCGATGCTATGACTACTCCGCTGCACAGATCGGACAGTGTATACCCGTTCGTCGGAAGTGCCGAAGGGTTTGTGATAAACATTACAGCATTTCCGTCATAGAGCGGGAGACCTGCGATGGTCGAGTTGGTAAATTTGTATCCGGGGATGCCAGGGATTGGTGGAGAATACGTAAGTATAGGCAATGATTGTCTGTATGCGGTGGAACCTATACTAGACAGCGTAATCACAATTGGATGCCCGAGTGCCACTGCCGTTGTGATAGTAGAGTATGTAGTAGAACTCATGATATTGATTCCAACGGTGATGCTAGGGGGTCCGCCCGCAGATGTAATAGTGACACCGCTTGCCGTTGTGGACGAAGTAGATGATACCGTATAGACAGTATTTGAAGGATATTCTGGCTGGAATGCTGATCCCCACGACAGAGTTACAGTTCTGAGTGTGCGTCCATACCTTAAGGTCGTTGGCGGATTCGTGAATACATACGCAGACGCAGACTCAATGGCTGTGCTAGACACTCCATTGATAAAAGAATATACACGTATTTTTGAAGTGCTTCCGTAGTTAAGAGAAATTTGGCCGGTTGTTAACGTACTGTTGTTTACATACGTTCCACCATTCACCGAATAGTAATACGAAACATCAGATGTCGCAGATTGCCCCCATGCGATGGTGGCGGGGACTTGGCTTGGATTGAGCGTATATACGATACGGACAAAGCCCGACTGTCCAGCAGCACTTCCTCCGCCCGTAGTGACTACTCTTCCAGCAGGACCGTCTCCGCTTCCTGACGTGGCAGCATTTGTCGCAGTCCCACCAAGTCCTCCGCCATCTTGATTAAAGTTATTACCTCCGCCATGCCCGCCTGTGAAGGTGGAACCAGCTACACCCGTTAAATTAGACAGAAGGTCGGGATCTGTAGAACTACCCCAGGGGAAGCCGCTGCCGCCGCCGCTGCCGCCGGTCACACCTCTGCCGCCGCCACCGCCACCCGCAAAAACAGATAGATCGTAAATACTCACAGCAGACCCTGCTCCTCCTCCTCCTCCGCCATCTCCTGACGGCGATCCCCCGCCGGCTCCAACGATGTAGTAAATGGGAGTACCCACATCAATATTAGAAAATGTATAAGTCACGAGTCCTCCAGCTTTCCCAGTTTCGCTGCCGCCGGCTCCCCCGCCACCTCCCGCAAGTGTGACCGTATAATTTCCATACTTTGTGGTGGTATACGGAGAATTAGGCTGTGATCCCTGGGGGGCGGTTACGTATACCACTTGTTCGGAGATCCCACGAGGATCTAGGACATTCAGATCTGGTGCTGGTGACAGAGTAATTGTAGGGTTCAGAGGGGGTGCTGGTGGGACTACGAATCCACTTGTTGGAAACAGAGATCCAGTTACCTGGTTTTTGACTGCATAGACACTTGCGTAATACGTGTTTCCGGTTTTGACAGGAACTACAAAGGATGACACAGTCATTGTGGAAAACGTATACCCTGCGGCACTGATCGTGACATATCCGTTGCCGCCGTAAGAGCTAGGTAGACCAGTAGGTGTAAGTCCACCTACGCCACCACCGCCTGTAGTAACTATTCCACCGCCTGTAGTAACTATTCCAATCGGTCCTCCACTACCATCTTCTCCTGGACCAGTTCCTCCAGCTCCACCGAAGGGCCCGCCGCCATTTCCTCCTGGTATACCATTCCCTGCATCTCCAGCTCCGCCAGCACCTCCACCCGCCGTAACCCGTAAGTTATCGATACTCACATATGAAGATCCACCGCCTTCAGCAGCTGAAAATGGATAACCATGCTGTCCACCAAGTCCAACATTATAAATGATAACGGTCCCTGCTGGAACATTGGGAAACGTGTATGTTACGAGTCCGCCAGCTCCTCCAAACAACCCCCCAGTAGTTTGAGCGATTGCACCTCCTCCCGCCCCACCACCAGCGCCTGCAATAATAACGTCTACATTCCCCGCACCAATCGTTGTGAATTGAAATAGGCCAGGTGTGCTGAATGTCACCGGAGCTGGAACAGGCGTAAACGCAGAGGATATATTGATGTAATAGGATGTATCTGCCCAGAGACCCGTGACACCCCCACATCCTGTAAAAATCACTACTTGTAGAGATACTGTTTGAGTTAATGGATTGCCTAGGATGCTATACGTTATATGCGGAGATACGGAGGGGCGTGGACCTCCAGCATTGAACGTTCGCAGATCCGACCACGCTCCTCCATACGAAATTCCATTTGTGATCGTATGTCCTGAAAATGTATAATTCGACAAAGCAGTAAGACCCGTCAATACAGCAGTATACGTGCTTGAAATGCTATTGTATGGGATTGTAGCGGATCCAGTGTTGGGTCCGGAAAATAAAAACACATACGTATCTGGATTCACCCCTCCCAACTTGGACGCAGTGTTTGCTGCTGATACGGATACATACGCAGTCGTATTGCTTAGAACAATTGTTGGCTGTCCGTTGGGTGTGAGCGAGCCAACATAGTAATTGTAGGTGGAGGGGGCGCTATACACTTGATTGGCAAACGCAGAAATCGTGAACGTATACGACGTTCCGAGGGATAAGTTTGCCAATGTATACGTTGGACCACCAGTGACGTTCGTATACTGCGTTCGGGTATTTGTTTTTGTTGTTGTATACCCTGCTGTCCCGCTGACGTTCAAGAATACATCTATAACCGGGATGTATGATATCGACGACAACGCTGTGCTCAATGTCGCAAACGCTTTTTGCGTGCTGTTAGATCCGAACGACGGAACAAAATTCGGAGGATTCGGGCGACCAGGGAAGACAACAGGAGATAACTGGCTAGGGGCACTGCTAATTCCTTGGGCAAACGATGTGGCGAAAAACGAGTATGCGGATCCAGTGACACATTGACCAAACACAAACGCTGACAATGTCGTTGTTCCGCTTATTGTGCGTCCATAATTGTCAGTGACTTCATAGTATTGAGGAGGCACCGATGTCGACGGTGGAGGTGCGAATGTGACTGTTGCACTCGCATTGTTTGTAACGACCGATGGCGTTCCAGGTGCGGCAACATACAGATCGATGATGACAGAAGCACTTGCACTGATAAGCGTATCGCCTCCAAGAGACTGAATATCGTAGCGGTACGTCCCCCCTGTGAATGGTCCTACCCCAGAACACCACGTGAACTGTAAAGACTGGGCAGCATCAAATACTGTTGTTGGTTTCGTAGTCAGCGTCGTTCCGTAATCTAGGTTAGGGGAGAAGGTCGAAAAGGTTGTTACTGGGAAGGTTAACGACGACGTAGATTGTGTAAGCCTGAGCGTAACTAAATTCGGGTATGTGTTCAGTGCGAGGGTATCGTCGGTAGTAGATATAAGACTGAATTGAGGTGTAGTTCCAGTAGTCTCCCGCCATTGAAAATTGCCTCCAGGCACGACTAGTGAATAACTTGCCGTGAATAATCCCGAGATAGTTTTTGTAGCGCTTGGGGACAATCCTGGAGTGATCGCCGGCACCACATAGGTCCCACCCGTAGGCTGGAAACTACCAGTTACAGTATTTTTGTTGTATTCTGTGATCCTGAAATTGCTGATCACCACCGCACTCTGGGGAGACACCGATAGCGAAAACACAATTGAACTGCTTCCGAGCGTATACACAATAAACGGAGCAATCGGCGGACCTCCCGTTACTTGAGGTGTTTGTACAAATGTGCTGCTCGTGACTCCGCATATCGTCTTGTAAATCGCAAACTTATACGCAAATCCTTCCGCTGGATACGAAACGGGCGATCCAGGAACGTCAACACGTGTACCTCCACCCCCAAACGGTGCTTGTAACGCTGAAATTGTATAAAAATCGGTTGTACTCGGCGGGAATGTTGTGCCTGTAAATGTAATATTCATAATTCCACCGTTGTTCCCCGTCATAAACAGATTTGGGGACGTCGGAGGCTGGGGGTTGAAATCGAAGGTCGGACTTATTACAGCCGTTCCACTTACATTGTTTCCGAACGGAGTGATCCTGAATGTATAGGATAGATACGCCGACAAGTTCGGGAACGTGAATTGTAAATCGTAGTTGGGGAGCGCAGAGGCAGTGTAGAGGTTTCCAAAATTGTCAGAGATGTTATACTGTGCAACAGTGGGTCCGAATCCAGAGACGAGACCACGAGACGCAGTTAACGTCAAACTTACAGTTGTTATGGCTCCCGACACTGATCCTAGATAAACTCCCCTGACGTTGGATGGCTGGAAGGGAGGACCCAAATAGTATATTCCAGGTGCAGCGGCCGATAAGTTGTTCGGAGAGGGTGTCCCAGACGTTTGAGTATACGCAATGAACTGGTATGAAACCGACTGTAACCCAGATATGACGGAAGAAATGTAGGATGCACTAGAATCTGCGACGGTCGTCGTAGTCCCACCTGTTCCTGACGCCACAATGATATAGCCGAACTGCGACCCTCCCAGCGGGCGACCAATAGAGAGAGTAACTGTATTGCTTGTAATATTTGTGACGGCCAAAGATACTGGAGCTGCGAATGTGGGGATGAGATTATCTGCGCTTGTCGGCGGTCCAGTTACATTGTTCGCAAATGCGTTTACAGAAAGTTGATACGGGATGCCATTCGTAAGTCCGCTTACTGTTCCTGTCAACGTCGTCGTGCTTATGGTGGTTATCCCGGAGCCAAAAAACGTGTAGTATAACGGTCGGGGACCGAACGCACGTTCTACCGTCCAGCGGAATGTCTGATTACCAATTTCGGGACCATTGCCATATCCTGGTGACAATGGAGGCCCAGCAAAAATAGTGCCATAATCAGATCCGACACTGAATACCCTGTTCGCAAATGTTTGCGTGACAAAGGTCGTAAACGTATCAGTTTGAACAGGTGAGACAGTAAAGATTGCCCCAGAAGGATCAAACGTTGTCGTTACACCGTTCACAATGACCGTTGACCGTACTGTTGCTAACGCAGATACTGTTGAAATAACACTCGTTATGCCGAGCGTATTGAAATTCACAGTAAATGATGGTCCAGTCAGCACGGTTTTGCTGATGTAAGGATTCGTGAAGGAGGTGTTTCCACCCGAGACACTGATATTGGTCACACGGAACGAATACCATAGTCCTGAGACGTTCGTAATATCCGCCATCAAATTACACGACCCAACCCCTGCAGATAAGGTGGAAAACAGACTCGGTGAAAGACCAGAGATAGAGAAACTGGCATAGGTTGTGCTAAGATCATTGATCTGTCCAGACAACCCCGTTATCGTCGTAATCGGAGTGAGCGTTGATCTACACATCGCAACCTGGTAGTAATCTGGAGTTGGGTGAAACGCAGTGTCCGCACACACTGAAAACGATACGGTTGTGTTATCAGCACTGATCGATGTGACCTGCGGAGTTCCCGGTGGACCTGGAATGAAATAGTTTGTTGGAATGCCTGTCGGTGTACCGTAGCGGTAGATTCCACCGAGGACCGTTACAGGTGTAATCTGGTATTGGTAAGATGAACCGTCGGTATACGGACCAATGACAATAGTTTTCAGTGCGGACGTCACATCTACCAGCAGTTGGGGGTTCCCGAAATTGTCGTTGACTGCGATCTGATTGGGAAACGGGGAAGACGGATACACTCCCGCAAACTTTATCACAGCAAATGATCCCGAACCGGTTAATACCGCTCCTTGAATGAGTCCTGGAGCGGTTGCAGGCGATGAAAGGAATGACGTTGTCGCACTGGACGCAGTAAACAGTCCATTGATGACTGGGGTGACGTAGACAAAGTAGTTCGTTCCTGGATCAAACTCACCGATCGTATACACGTTTCCCGACTGCTGATAACTCTTGATCGTAGAAATTCCGGTATTGGAGTTCGTGAACGTGAATTCGTAGTGATCCGTGCCTTTCATTTGGTACCCAAAACTAACATCCAGTGTCACGGTCAACTCTGTGGCATTCGATGATACAAACGACAAGGAAAGATTGGGGATCTGCGTGATCTGATTCGTATACAGAATCGGAGTCGGAGCGCCAGGCATCTGGTGAGTCGTACGGTTGGTTGGGACTTGTGGAGCTTGAACAGGTGCCCGTGGGAAACGAACACTTGCCGTTTCCAACGGTGGATTGAATCTGTTGTTCCAGCGGTGCCCACTCATTATATGAGTTTCATACTTTTTCCACGAAAACCAAAACGGATCTGAAAGTAATCTAGAATAGAGACAGCCACGACAACCATGACGATGACCTTTACCTATGACGATTACACCGATGAAGATTACGACAACGGCATCCTCGAGTATATGGGTATCCCTCTGGACTATTATGATGAGCAGGATCCGTGCCACTGGTACGTAGCCACGCTCTTCGACCTCTCCGACGAATAAATAAATAAATAGATACAGATTCAACCAAAACGGATATTTTTAGCCTGGTGTAGACCAGATAGCCAAAGATGACCGATTACGACCACATTCTTGCGCTTATCAATCTCTCTTTCTTATCCTATCTCCGCCGCCGCATCATGGAACTCAACGGAGACTGGCCTCCTATTTCTGAAATGTATTCTACCCTCTCCCGCATCTTCACTGAACAGTTCCCACAGATCACGCTTCGAACCGAGGCTGCTCTCAAGCTGTTCGCCGAACGGATCGACGACAATCTTGAGAAATATGTAGAGATGAACCCCGAATATGACATTATAACGTTCATCGAGTATGCGGAGAAATACGTCAGGGGAGAACTCCGCCAGGCACATCGGTGGGCGAGTCTCCACTACGACTGATTAAAAACAAAAAGGGCAACGGGGTAATGGACCCTCTGACCAAACGTATCCAAGCACTCCCATCTGAACTCATTCATCTCATACGGACTTTTTTACCTCCACACCCTCCTCGACCAAAGCCAAGAGATAACGGCGTTCAAAAACAATTGGACGCTCTGGCTAGATCTCCTAAGATGACAGCCATGGGCCTCTATAAAACGGAAAAGGATGACTATTAAAGTAAGGAATGCAAGAAATGATCGGACTGCCAGTTGTGAAGCTTGTGGGCACTCTGCTCCTGACCTACTCCACCCATTACGGTGCGACCAAGATGTATTCTGCACTGTGCGTCCCCAACGGTATGTGGGGATATGTCCAGGGTATGTTCACTACCGGCAGCCCCATCTGTGCCGCCACCCTGACCTACGCCTCCAACTCCCAGGCTTCTTACGCTGCCATCATCACCATGACGATCTCACGTGCAGTGATGGACGCTATTCTCCCAGGAACCGGAACGGCAACGTAAACAAACACAAAACGAATTTAATTCTCCCAGTCTTTTTCAATTCAAAACACAAAAGAAGAATGGCGGGAATAGTGTTCAAGACTGAAACACATGTTCTTATGGGATACCAGCCCGATAAGGCGATGATCTCTGGCATCGGAGGCAAGCCATTTGAACTGGAACCTCTTATCCACACGGCCTTCCGTGAAACCATCGAGGAACTGTTTGGGGTCAATCCCCCCTGCTCACTTCTCGTCAGTCTTGCCGAAGTCTTCAAGACCGCTGGATCCGTCCAGAACGGTGGATATACGATGTTTGTTCTCTCATTCGACGATCTTCTTCGTTTCATGAACTACGTCCAGGCATCTGTTCAGACGTCCCCATACTATGCCGAGTTTCCTCAGAGCCTCGACGATCTTCTCCTTCGTCGTAGGACCCCCGCCGACGCCGAGATCACCCACCTTGCTATGATTCCCATGGTCTCCGAATACTTTCGTGTAGACCAGCGGGATATTCCCCTGATTATGTAACGTGCTGTTCGCATCCTCCATCCAACAATCCTTACAGAACCAGTCCACGTCCGGAAGGTCCATCCGGCATTTTTGGCATGTTTGCATTGTCCTAACCTGCCTAAATTTAAAAATTATTTTTCAAGTTCTCTACCCCTCCCCTCTCTCACCGATTCACGACCGGACTCAGATTGCCGATCCCCTCCGTCGGCGTGCTGTTGTGTTCAAACACCGCACGGTTCAGCTCGTCTTCCGCCTCCATCTGCCGCTCGTTCTCCTCCGCCATCTCCTGCCGCCGATCCCCTGCTTGCGAATCCGTCTCCTCTCCCTCGTAATCGTCAGCGAAATCCGGATACCCCCCAGGGTGAATGGCACGGGGCGGCTGGTTTCCGTCATCGTAGTCGTAGTCTTCCTCATCTTCACGGTCCACGCAACAGTAGCAGGTTGTGTGAAGGATCGCCGAATCCTGCTTCGCCAGATCGCACATGTCGCACACCCGCCCGCCAATGCCTGTCCGGACATTGCCGCACTGGTCGCAGTTCGGACCCGCATGTGCCGTCACCCGGCCCTTCCACGCTGTCTCAGCCCGCTTGAGATCGGCGAATGCCTTCATGCTCTTCTCCATCTCCCAGAAGAAGTTCGACTCTGTCACCGCCTGACCCGCATCGTCGTCCTCTAGGAACTCGTAGAAGTCTTCACGCAGACTATTGTCAGCAGGATTGCCGATAATGAATGTAAACATCGTCAGGATTCCCATGGGGTCGCTCGCCTTTAGTTCTGCCACCTTCGCACGCAGGTTGTCCACCATGATGCGACTGCAGAGACCATTGTTGTCCTTCATCCACAGTTTGATGAACTCCTCCGCCACCGTCGGCGCCAGCTCCATATACTCCTGGACCGTCATCAGGCGCTTCTCCTCCACACACTCGTGCCAGCCCTCGGTTGCGATCTTAAGGGCACACCGATCCTCCGTGCCACAGCCGCACTTCCCCTGCATACACAGCTGTGCCATCCTCTCCTCGTTCTCCAGCTTGATCTGATAATGGTTGATGCTCTTGATGTTGTTGATGTTCTGGATGCTCATGATGATATGTGATGTGTGATGTATGATGTATGATATAGCCCGACTGTCCAAAACCTAGAGCCAAAACCGATCCGTTTTGGTGACAAAAACGGATCGGAAATGGATCTAGAAAGTAGATGGTGCCCACCCATACGAACATACACACAACACTTACAAAAGTCTTGTGTCTCTGTTCCCCCCTACCTACGCATTGAATAACGCTTGGATTGACCCCTTGCACAATGTCGTACAGCACGAAGATCATGAACGCACTGGAGGCCCTTTGGCCAAAGAACGTGGAGACGCAGACGGACCTTATCGTCCAGATGCTCTCCGACGTGCCCGCTGAGGAGCACGAGACAGTCATGCAGGAGTGCGCAGTCTTCTGTGTGCTGTCGAACTCTACCAACTACATGAAGGATGTGAGTTGGGGAGATGTTGCGGTTCGCACCGATGAGGCGAAGGCGAACCGCTTTGTGACGATGCCTACCAGCGAGTGGGAGCACGTCAAGATGCTGGCCAAGGGCGACCGCTGGAACCGCCCGTGGTTTGCGTCCTGGGCTGAGTGGAAGGAGTGGGCAGATCGCATTAACGGCAAGCGCCGTGCGGCGCACTCTCCTCCTCGCCTGGTGATCGAGCGTGAGCCCGACCGTGTCAAGCAGCTGCTCGAGGACCGTGAGGACGTCTTCCGCTACCCTCAGCGCTACGTGAAGACGGAGGCCGAGACGGTCGCACTCATCTGCGAGATCGAGAACGCCATCGTCCGCTGGGGCGGCAAGGCACGACTCGACAAGGTGATCGACGCCGAGTGGGACGAGGCGGTGGTGGCTGGGCAGGTGTCCGAGGAGCAGGTGGCTGCGTCTAAGGAGCTCGAACGCCGCGAGGCCGAGTACGCCGAGTTCCCCGGTCTGGCCGCCTTCATCCAGTCCTGCGGCGAGCCGTGCCGGATGGTGATGGAATGAAAACATAAAAACAAATAAAAAGAGCAAAACCCAAAACAGCCTAAAAAGCGCAAAAGGCGAAAGCCACAAAAAGAAAGAAAAGTCTATGCACGGTTAAAGGCACTGGTCCCCCTTTTTCCATGTGTCCCCCCCTCCGCC
>Ga0209086_10003909_pt1 | contig 11174 bp, 11 predicted proteins | sample M_130207_XF_Meta_FD_187312 | JGI IMG/M metagenome (GOLD analysis project Ga0209086, IMG submission 187312) | Freshwater microbial communities from Lake Montjoie, Canada to study carbon cycling - M_130207_XF_MetaG (SPAdes) (version 2) | ecosystem: Environmental > Aquatic > Freshwater > Lake...
CCGCTCCGGCGATGAGGAATTGGCGACGATGAAGGAGGGGGAGGTTCACGAGACTGATGGTATTTACCTAAGGTAAGAAACTGTTATGAGCCAGGTAAGAAACTGTTATGAGCCGTGTGAACAGCTGATGTGAGTTCAGTTACTGACCGTTCGCGACTCGCCAATGACTTCAGCGCAGAGTGCTTCAACATGTTGCACATCAACCCCAATTTGTGGGCGATATGAACTGACCAAATGAGTGATTGAAGGTTTGATTCAAAATCAACTTGCGATCGAGTCTCCGAACGTGCGGCTTGCCGGTTTTGACTGACCATTACAAATGTTGAGAGAAAGATCGCTTCAAGACTCACGATCATCGTCAGTAATCCAAACGGGAACTTGTCGAATTTGGCTGAAGCACCGACGAGTCCGACGTTGATTGCGATCCAAACGACGAACCAGACCGAATGCAAGTACACAAAATTGAGTGACCCGGCAAACTTCGTCACTCTGTCGGCGGCCTTATCTTGAGCGGTGTAGAAGCGCTTGAAATGCATGCGCGCATTACTTACGCCCCAATGGTCGAGTTTGAACATTTTCCCGTCAACGGTGCCGTCAGCTTCGTCGATAATGCGACAGGCATCGCATGAATGATGGGTTGATACGTGTGTTTGGGTCATGGGCAAACTGTAGGGCGCAAAAGTAGACCGAAAGATGAAGTTGACCTATTGTCGGGTTCACTCTTTATTGATCGGGGGATCATCGTGAAGATTCGTGCCTTATTAATTGTTCCGATTTTGACTGTGGGTTTGGTGAGTTGCTCAAGTAGTGACTCGAAGAGCAATTCTTCAACTGTTGATTCCGCAGCCCCAGTCACTGATGCTGAAGTCCCTGTTACTGAGACGCCTATCGAACCTGGTTTTACTGCGGTGACGCCAACGACAGGCGCTGTCGGTGAGGTCAACGTTGAGGGGCCAATTACCGTGAGTAATCGTGTGCCACTACCTGATTTCTTGGCTGGGGTTCCCACGTCCCCCGTGGTTTTGGCCGGAGTGCCATTTGAAGCAGAAAAATTTGGATACATAGAAGAAGAGTTCTTTATTTCGGGAACTGCCAACTCTTATGGTTCAGCCGATGCATTGTCCGCCGATGGTGTTTGGAACGTCACAAAAATTGATACGGCTGAATATAGAACACGAATAGTCGTCCGTCGCCCAAGTGATCCCGCAAAATTCAGCGGCTCGGTGATCACTGAGTGGTTCAACGTAACTGCGGGAATCGATTCGACTCCCGCATGGAGCGCATTGTGGCCGGAGATTGTCAGAGAGGGCGGCGCTTGGGTCGGTGTCTCCGCGCAGCGCGTGGGCATCGAGGGCGGGGCAGGTTCAACGGCTCCTTTCTTAGTGTTGAAGAATGCTGATCCGGATCGCTACGGCGTACTCAATCATCCGGGGGATAACTACAGTTACGACATTTTTAGTCAGGCCGGTGCTGCCGTATGGCGCCAACCAGAAACTATTTTGGGAGGTTTAACACCCGAAATCGTGTTGGCAACTGGGCAGTCTCAGAGTGCGAGTCGCTTGACGACTTATGCCAATGCTTTTGGTTTGGCTGACGATGTGTACAACGGCTACTTGCTAATTAGTCGTGGACAAAGTGCTTCAACGCTCTTTTGCCCAAATGCCGTTCTCTTAGAAAATCCGAAGAGCTGCCTTGATTCCACCGTGCCAGCGGCAGTCCCAGGACCTGATGGCGCACAAATACGTGCTGATCTCACTCGACCAGTTCTTATTGCCGAAGCTGAAACTGATGTTCTGCGCTATCGCCCGGCTACACAAGACGACACCGATGTTTTACGAATTTGGGAGTCTGCGGGAACTTCGCACTCCGATGCATACACCTTGGGTATCGGCGATGCTGATACTGCAACTGGTGACGGCGACGTTGCTCTCTTCGAGGCTCAATCGGCACCACCCTCGTCTGTTTATTACGGCATCATCACGTGTGGGTTGCCGCTTAATGTTGGTCCGCACACCTACATTTTGCGTTCGGCGTTGCACGGGCTTGATTATTGGGTGCGTTCTGGAGAACCTCCGACCTCAATGCCCAAGTTGGAAACCAATGCTGATCTTTCCGCTTACCAAATGGACGCAAATGGAATTGTTTTGGGTGGAATTCGAACACCATATGTCGATGTTCCGTTGGCTGTTCTCAGTGGGCTCGGACAAGAAAGCGGAAGCTTCTGCGGACTATTCGGAACGACGCGCAGTTTCACAGCAGATGAACTCGCGGCTTTGTATCCATCCTCTGACGATTTCATTGCGAAGTGGAATGCGGCAACTGATGCTGCGGTCGAGAGCGGAGCGATTCTTGCTGTAGACGCTGAAAATATTAAGGCAGCTGGAGCAACATACGCCGCTCGGTAAGGATTCGTTTTGTTAGGTTGAACGAGTGAATTCTTCTGTTGAAACCAAATCAGCACGTAATCCGATGCTGGCCATTTTTACGACTGTCTTTATTGACATGCTCGGTTTCGGAATCTTGATTCCGGTGTACCCATTGTTGATTAGTCCAGGCTCGCCATTTCGTGTGACCCCTGAAGGTTGGTCGTTCACTCAGGGTCTCATCATGTTGGGCTGGCTACAAGGGATCTTCCCATTGTGCATCTTCTTAGCAGCCCCAATTTTGGGTCAGATGTCTGATCGTTATGGTCGCCGACCAGTCTTGGCATTTTCCATTTTCGGGACTGCTATCGGATATGCAATTTTTGCCATTGGTATCAGCACCGCGAATATTCCACTTCTGTTTATCGGTCGCGCATTAGACGGTATAACAGGCGGAAATCAAGCCGTTGCACAAGCAGCAATTGGCGATGTGAGCACTAACGAAAATCGCGCCAAGAATTTTGGAATGATTGGTGCTGCATTTGGTCTTGGATTTATTTTGGGGCCGTATATCGGTGGTCGATTAAGTGGCCCGAATAAAAGTTTCTACGGACTATTCCACACTCCAAGTTGGTTCAGCGCAACAACACCTTTTTGGTTTGCAACGATTTTGTCATTGTGTAACTGTGGTTTGATCTTGGCCTTATTCCCAGAAACTTTGAAGCAAAAAGTTCATAATGGAAAACTCCACTTTGGTAAAGCGGTCAGCAACGTTGTCGATGGATTCAAATCAGACCGACTGCGAGTCGTTTTAGGATCTGCATTTTTGTTCAACGCCGGATTTACCTTTTTTACAACATTCTTCGGAGTGTATTTGCGGAACAATTTTGGCTTTGACGAAGGAAAGACCGGTGACTACTTCGCAATAGTCGGACTCTTTATTGCCTTCTCTCAAGCTGTCTTAGTAGCTCGCGTTGCGAAGACTCTCGCTGACTGGAAAGTACTTCGATTCAGTTTGTTCGGCACGAGTCTGGTGATGTTTATCTATTTCATTAGTCCGACTGACACCACACTTTGGCTGTACATGACGATTCCTGTTTTCACCTTCTTCAATGGTTTGTCGATGGCGAATATGGGAAGTCTGGTCAGTCGTTCGGCTGAAATGGGTCGTCAGGGTGAAGCAATGGGCATTTACAGCAGCGTGCAGAGTCTCGCTCAGGTGCCCGCCTCGGTATTGGTTGGCTACATCGCCACCAGCATCACGTCGGCAACCCCACTAGTTGTGTCTGGTAGTTGTATAGCTGCTGGCGGGTTGCTCTTCCTGCTTGCCTTTAAACCGAAGTATGTCAGCAGTACTCCAGCTGCTCCAGGATCTGCTCCGGTCCACTAATGGCTCGTTTGCTTTCGCTTGCTGCCGGGGTGCAACTTGATGTTGCCCCAGTTGACATGGCGACAGTTGCGGCTCAATCTGGTTGGTCAGCAGTTGGTATTTGGTTTGACGGCAAAACATGGACAAATGAAACATCTCGTGAAGTGCGTCAAAGACTTGATGACACGGGTGTCATTGCCTTAGATATTGAACCGATCATTCCCTCAGAAGACGGAAACGATTTTGCGGAACAACTGATTGAAGCGGCTGCAATCATCGGTGCGCGACACATTTTGTTTACGAGTCGTTTGAAGGATCAAGCAAGAACAACCGCCCGATATCAGCAAGTGTGTGAGATGGCTCGCCCGCATGGAATCAAAGTTGTTTGTGAGTTCTTGCCTATTTTCCCGTTGAACTCTCTGCCCATGGCAAAAGAAATTGTCACAACTTCTGCCGCGTCAAACGGGGGAGTACTCATTGACAATTTGCACTTGTCACGATCGGGAGCATCGGTTGAAGAAGTGCGAGCGATGCCCACAGAACTCTTTCCGTATCTTCAGATTTGCGATGCACCTGCGCAGCGCCCAGCCGATTTCGGTGGATTATTAGATGAAGCACTCAACGGGCGGTTATGTCCTGGCGAAGGATCGTTACCAATTGCCGAATTGTTACGGGCGGTCCCAGCGATCCCGTTGTCTTTTGAAGTTCGCTCAAAGTTCTTGCGAGACATCAGCGATCCCGTTGCTCGGGCAAAGTATTTGTTGAAGTTTGCCCAACAAACGTGTGGCGATCTTTAGTCAACGAATAGAACGCGCAAAATAGATTTCAGAGTGAGGTCGTCCCATGCTCGTCGATCTAATTGGGGAGAGCCAGCTTCTATGAATACTCGACTGTTGATAAGTCCGAGTATCCAATATGCCGTGGCCAAAGTATCGAGAGTTGGCTCGATCCAACTGTTTTCTTTAGCTCGCTCGAGGGCAACCTGAAAACCAAGGCACATACTGTTGTGACTATCGGTCAATGCAGTCGTTAGTTCACGTCGACCATACGCCGATCCAAAAACTCCTTGACGACTTTGGCGGATTGCTGAATTGATGGGAGCAATCTCCGACCTAACCATGCGAATGACAACAGCGCGGAAGTCTTCTTTTGTTCGGGCGATAGCTGTGGCAACGTCGAACTCTTCAATCATGGTGGCTAGGCCACGCACGTAACGTTCAATTTGCGCCGCCCTGATGAGTAAATCACGGTTGCCGAACAAATGAAAAAGTGTTGTGACTGCCACGCCAACATGTTTTGCGATATCGACAACACGTACGCCTTCTTCGCCATCGGTTTCGATAACAGCAATCGTGCGATTCAGCATGTCGCGGGCTGTGGTGTCAGATTGCATTGTTCTACTAGTTCACTCGGTTCGGTCGGGTGTGAAGTAATCGGAGAGCGCAAAGTCGGAAGGTTGATCAAAAAATGAACGAATTCGTACTAAAAGTCCCGAATCGTCGACGCTAAAGATCTCAATGCTACGAATCGTGACCTTTTGGCCGTTGAGGTCACCTTCGTTACGCATCACGACCGCAGCCTCATTGCCAGTCGCAACAACATGTTCGGGGTGCAGAGTCCAACGTCGCCCTGGTTTGAAGGATCGGTCCCACGATTTATACACCGCGTCGAGTCCGACCTTCTCGGGCGTGCCCACCGGATCTTCAAAAACCATCATGGCTGAAAACAGTTTGATCCACGACTCTCGATCCATGGCGTTCCATAATGCGACGTGAGATTGAACTGCGTGTTGAACCGGTGTCATGGTCATCTATTCGTCTTCTCCTATGCCGCCGGTGTAAAGAAGTCACCGACAACCGTGCGTGTTCGTTCAAGCGAAACATTGAGTTCGGCCTTAATGTCGTCAGGCACGGTGGGATCGGCGAGATCACTCAATATCGGTCGAACGACAACCCCATTCTTTTTGTCAACCCATGTTGGATACACGACAGGTTTTTCAACCTGAACGGATCCATCGGGGTTGAGCGTGATGTTGGTGGCCACGATCATGCCATCTTGAGTGTTCGGGCTGAATGCATCAGTAGTCGGCAGGTAGCTAATGAGATTGCTGAGTCCGAATATTGTCCAGACGCCATTGACTTGTTCAATTTTTTGCACGACGTGCGCATGATGACCGATCACTAAATCAATCAGACCAGATTTGGTAATTGCATCAGAGTTGGTGAGTTGGAAATCGCTCAAATCGGTTTGATTTTCGCGTCCCCAATGCATGCTGACGATGACTACCTGTGCACCCATATCGCGAGCCTTCTGGGCATCGGCAATAATTCGGGCTGGATCAATGAGCGCTGAGTGCCAGGTTTCGCCGTTTGGAGCTGCGATGTCGTTAAAACCAAATGTGTACGACAGGTGGGTGACCTTGATGCCTTTGACATCAAAAACCGTTGGTTCAATTTCTTCAGGAGTTCGTGCCATGCCGGCATGCCCAAGCCCGAGTGCATCAAATTCGTTGAGGGTTGCCTCAATACCTTTGACGCCCTTGTCATACGAATGATTGCTCGCGTTTGAACAGCGATCAAAACCCATCGCTTTGATCGCCCAAGCAATTTCGGTCGGAGCCGAATACAGCGGATTAGTAGTGGGCTTTTCACCGAGGGTGACTAACGGAACTTCAAGATGACAGATCGCAAGATCAACGCCTTCGATGAGCGGTTTCACGCGAGCAAACATCGGCGTGAAGTCGTAACCAGAACCACCGGCATTGACGGTGGCGGCCTTCCAGACTTGGCTGTGAATCAAGATGTCGCCAGCGAAAGCAACACTCATCGTGACTGGCGCGGGTACGACGGTGGTGGTGTCTGCTGGCAAAGTCGTTGTGTCAGCAGTTGGAGCGATGGTTGGCACCAATGACGCATCGGATGAACTTGTTGCAGTGGGGCTACTTTGACCGCATGCTGTGATGCCAAGGCATAAACCGAAGAATGCGACTAGTCCAAGGCGTTTGCTATACACGATCTGAGTTTAGGCATGAACTAGTACTTGACGGGCATGCTGTGAATGCCCGCGATGAAACTGCTGTGCATCCGTTCAAATTCGCCGTCAGATCTAATATTTGGCATCAGCGTTAATAGTTCTTTGAACATCACTGCCAGTTCAACTCGGGCGACATGCATCCCAAGACACAGGTGTGGGCCACCAGCACCAAATGCGACGTGCGGGTTGGGATCACGGGTGATGTCAAAAGTATTTGGACTTTCGAAAATGTCTTCATCGCGGTTGGCTGAGCCATAGAACATCACGACACGTTCACCGGCCTTGATGCTCTGCCCGCGAATAATCGTGTCTTCCATGACTGTTCGTTTGAAGTGCGAAACTGGACTACTGAAGCGCAACATTTCTTCAATTGCGGTTGCGAGGTGGCCATCGAGATTTGACATCAACTTGGCTCGTTGATCGGGATGATCAAACAACAGTTGCAATCCTGCGGCGAGCAAGTTGCGAGTTGTGTCTCCACCAGCGTTGACGAGTAACAAGAAAAACCACTGGAAGTCTTCATTAGTTAGTCGATCACCATCAACTTCGGCGTTGACCAAAATTGTTGCTAGATCATCACCTGGAGTCTTGCGCTTGATATCTGCCACTGATTGTCCGTACGCGAGCATTTCTCCGACAGCAGCCATCTTGACTTCGGGAGGAGCGACTGCATCATCGTTGGTGTGCATGATTTCGGTGAGGTCATACAGGCGCTCGCCATCTTCACGAGGCATGCCCATTAATTCGGCAATGAGACCCGAGGGTAATCGACCAGCGATTTCACTGACGAAGTCCAACGAATTCTTCTTCATTGCAGAGTCAAGAATTTCGCGGGCGAGTTCTTCGATCCGCGGACGCAGGAGTGGTGCATTTTTTGGAGTGAAGCCACGCGAGACCAACAACTTGAATCGATCGTGTTGAGGTGGATCCATATTGAGCATCATCAAACGTTGTGCGTATAAGCCCATCGGATCGGGGTCGGGCAGCATGACTCCGGTTTCGTACGAACTGAAGATTTTTGGGGTCCGACTGATAGCGCGAATGTCGTCGTATTTAGTAATGGCCCAAAATCCGGGACCATCTGGTTCGTCATGCCAAAAGACCGGAGCATTGGCACGTAGCCATTCATACTGATCCCACGGATGTCCATGTTTGGCGAAGTACTCGGGATCAATGAGATTGATTGCTGGTGCCATGATTTGACTCCTTAGTTTTCGCCAGGGCCTTAATCTTCGCCAGGAAATGAATAGGTGACATCGCTGAATTTGTCGCGGGCGAACATGTACAGCAATCGCAACGGTTCAGACCCGGTGTTGTGGGCGTAGTGCTCGAGGCCTTCGGGTATCCAAACGGCCGAGCCTTCACGAACGGCTGTCGCAGTTCCTTCAATCACGACATCGCCCACACCCGACAAGATCACGTAGATCTCGGTGGCGTCGTGTGAGTGACCCCGAGGCGGGGGAGTCGAGCCAACAGGAACTTCGGCGATTCCGATGGTCATTTCGTTGGTTGCGGTGGCGTCGCCGCCGAACAACTCCCACCAACGAACCGAACCTCGCGTTGGGCTGGTCCATTCTTCGGTCGGACAGTCGCTGACATGGCGAAAGACGGGAGATTCCATAGCCGAACCGTAGTGCGTCCGCGAGTTGGGCTCTCGATTATCGGTTCTCAATTATGTCGTCTCGGTTATGTCTGGATACTGGACACAATGGCAGACTGTTCTCATGAGCAACACAACTATTGACGATGCCCTGAACCCCGCCGAAGCCGAGGCTTTCCGCGCCGAAGTTCGCGAGTTCTTAGAAAAGAATGCCTCAGGCATTGGCCGCCGCAGCGAAACGTCGATTCAGATCGGCAAGACCTATCAAGCAGCCTTAGCTGAGGCTGGCTTGGCTGGTCTGGTGTACGGCAAAGAACATGGCGGAGCCGGTATGACCCGTGCTCACGACCGCATCTATCGCGAAGAGTACGGCAAGTACCCCGATATGACTTTCGAATTGACCATCAGCCATGGCATGTGCTTGCCGATGCTCAACCAGTTTGGTACTGAAGAACAAAAGCGTCAGTTCATGCCCGACAACATTGCGGCCCGCACCATGTGGTGCCAGATGTTCTCCGAGCCAGGTGCTGGCTCGGACGTCGCAAGTTTGCAGACCAAAGCCGAACTCGATGGTGATGAGTGGGTGCTCAATGGTCAGAAGGTGTGGACCACGCTTGCCCACGTCAGCGATTACGGAATTGTGATTGCCCGTACCAACCCCGATGCACCAAAGCATGCTGGTATCTCGATGTTCATTATTGACATGAAGGCGCCTGGTGTTGAAATTCGTCCGATTCACCAGATTGATGGCGGAAGCCACTTCAACGAAATCTTCTTGACCGATGTTCGTACTCCTAAGTCGTGGTTGCTCGGTGAGTTGAACAACGGTTGGAACCAAGCAACCGCCATGCTCATGTTTGAGCGTGTCGCAATCGGTACTGGTTCGTCAAGTGGTGTTACTCACAACTTGGCCGATCGGTTGATTGACGTTGCGAAGAACAATGGCAAGTTGAGCGATCCGGTGATTCGCCAAGAACTTATGAAGCTCTACTGCGAAGAAACCTGCAAGTCGCTCGTTTCAATGCGTACCCGCGCCGAAATGAAGGCCGGAAAAGTGCCCGGTCCTGGTGGATCTCTCGGCAAATTGCACGGTGCCGTTATCGCTCGTTTCAGTCGCCCCTTGATCAACCGTCTTGTCGGTGCAGATTGTGATGCATGGGAAGGTGAAGGTCGCGGTGAAAACTGGGCGCGCTACATTTTGTCGAGTTTCCAGTCGAATATCGCCGGAGGAACCGACGAAATCCAGCGCAACATCATTGGTGATCGTGTTCTCGGTTTGCCGCGCGAACCAATGGTGGACAAGAATATGCCGTTCAAAGATCTCAAGGTCGGTACCATTCGTTCATGACACAACTTCGGCTCTCACAGATTTGGGTGTATCCCGTTAAATCAATGGTGGGAGCAACAGTTGATGAATGTTCTGTGAGTGAGTTAGGTCTCGTTGGCGATCGCCAATGGGCTGTTCGTGATCTTGAAAACGGTGGAATTCGCGGCGCCAAAAAATTTGGTGGCTTAATGAAGCTGTCGGCCTCGTTCGTTGGCAATTCAAATGTCGTCGAGATTTCGTTGCCAGATGGCGCTGTGGTTCGTAGCGATGATGCGCAGGTGAACGCGCTCATCAGCAAAGCCATTGGAGTCTCGGTCCAACTTGAAGAATTGCGACCGGCCATCGACCTCGAGCACTATCGTCGCGGCGCCCCGGGCAGTGACGACATGATGGAAGAACTACGCAATGTTTTCGGTCGCGAAATTGACGAACCGCTTCCTGACTTTTCGGTCTTTCCGCCAGAGGTCATGGAATTTGAATCACCACCAGGCACCTATTACGACTGTTGGCCACTGATGATCATGAGCACTTCGGCACTGCGTTCAATGCAACAAGCTTTGCCAGATTCACAGATTGATATTCGACGTTTTCGTCCGAGTTTGGTGATTGATACGGGCGATCAAACTGGCCATCCCGAATTTTCGTGGGTTGGGAAGACTGCACGAATTGGCGAATGCGAAATTGAATTTCAGTCGGCTTGTCCGCGTTGCGTCATGGTGACCCGAGAAGTTGGCGACGATCTACCGGCCGATAAAGCAATCTTGCGGCACATCGTGCGCGATCTTGATCAAAATGTTGGTGTCTACGCCAAGGTCACCAAACCCGGTGCCATTAAAACCACTGACCAACTTACGTTTCTATAGGGACCCGAGAACTATTTTGGCGACTTGGGCGGCGGGTTCGCCGTTGTAATGCAAGCCGTCGTAACGGAAGATGCGATCGCAGTCATCGGGGTATGACGGGCACACGTCATCATGCAGATGTACGACTTTGATTCCAAGCTCGGCACCTACATCGTCATAAGCGACAATCTCGCACTCAGTGCCTTTGACATCTTTTGCGGTCTGATCTAAACGGGGGACTGGTGCAACCAAGATGATGTCGGTTGCAACTCCATCAAAATATGCCACGAGACGACGAATGCGCTCACGCGTGAGTTGTTGGGCTTCGGCTTCGCAGAAGTAATACGGCGTTCCGTGTTCAACGAAACCCACGCCAGTTCCTCCCCACCAAATGATTGCCGTATCGATATCAAGTTCTTGGGCTCGGGCTGGTGTTCCTTGTAAGAACGTCACGCACTCGGGTTTACCGTATTGATCTTTTTTATCTTCAGAAGGCACGCAACCCGGATCGGCACGTACCTCGATTTCAACGCCGAGTGATTTCGCTTCGGCCTGTAATTCATCGGCAGCAACTGCGGGTACTGAATCGCCAAAGACCATGACACGTTGTGGATGTTCAATGGGAATTGGATCAACCGAC
>Ga0209086_10003910_pt1 | contig 11170 bp, 9 predicted proteins | sample M_130207_XF_Meta_FD_187312 | JGI IMG/M metagenome (GOLD analysis project Ga0209086, IMG submission 187312) | Freshwater microbial communities from Lake Montjoie, Canada to study carbon cycling - M_130207_XF_MetaG (SPAdes) (version 2) | ecosystem: Environmental > Aquatic > Freshwater > Lake...
TGGGGGAGGAGCACAACCAATCGTGGGGGGCGGAAGTGGTCCTGGTATAGACGGTAAGGTTGAGCTAACACTGACGACTGCGTCGCTTGCCAGCTCTATCTATACGTCGGCAACATCTATATCGTTCACTATTGCGAACAACACGACATACAATCTTCAAATTGAAAGCTCGAGTAATGGGCTAACAAAAACTACAAGCATCACTCTGAGGACGACTATAAACCCGCCAACGGCACTCAAAACGTCGTTCCGAGGATTCATTCTTTCGAATGAATGGAATCCTGGAGCAGGAGTGCCAGAATACTTCATCACAAATTTGACGACGGGAGATTACAACAGCAATGTATTCGGTTCTCCTTCCCCGTTCTCTGTCCCAGGAGTCCTGAATACGACCTACCGATTCTCGATATATTCAGTAAGTGGAGATATCCCATCATCACAAATCACCAGCGCATCACCTGTGACTCTGTTTTGTCCAGTTCCAACAAACTTCAGATCCAGCTATTTGGGCACAACGATTTCATTTTCAGTTTCGGCAAACACGGCAGCCGACTCCCAAACGTTTACACTGACAGATGGATCGGGGACAATTCTTCAGTCGAATATTCCAAATTTTACTACTGGTAGGGGTCCGCCAATCGCACCTATATTCGGTAATATACCTGGACGAACATATACGTTCAATATCTTTGGTGTCCTGAGTGGTCTGTGTAGTGAACCCGCAACAACAAGTATCACACTCACAATCCCCGGAAGTATAAGACTCGGACCACCACCTTATATTGAAAATGGTGCTAACGATCCCACAGTAACAGGAAGTAATAATGTATATATTTACGATTCTACTCCGGTACAGGATACTTGGAGCATTGTTCCCACGGCTCTACAGACAACTTACAATTCGTATCAGGGTGTTCCTGGTCAACAGTATTGGTTATCTGCTGCGATGGGTTCAAACGGGTGCAACGTTATTGCCGCAAATAATATTACGACTACCGGGTCAAACTTGTGGGTTAGCGGTAACGGTGGACTGAACTGGACATCCGCAGGGAATACGGGATCACGTATAGGATCCTATGCTCAATCCACTGCTCTTGCTCTGAATGGTACAACAGGTGCGTTAACAACAGACCGTGGTCTTTTCATGTCGAGCAATGTATCTGGGAACGCAACGTGGGTTCCGGTGAACACGCCTGTGATCGGAGGAGCCGTTGCTATTTCCCCAGATGGATACAGAATTATTATTGCACCATTTGAGACAACGGGTACTCTATATTATGCGACGATGGATGGGTTCCCCACCCTCAGTTTTTTCGGAGCAAACGGACCCACCGGGTTTTCCGCAAACGTTTGGTCATTAAATTCTCTCAAGTGGTCGGGGGATGGCACAACGATTATTGTAGCTGGAGGGTTCAACCCGAAGGGGGTTATTTATAGAAGCACGGACAACGGACAAACATTTTCTCGGCTTCCTACAGTCTCTTACTTTCCAGCATCTGAGAGAGGCAACCCAACTCCCGCACGGGCATACACGAGTATTTCAATCAATTCAAACGCTAGCATAATTTTGGCAAGTTTCAACCAGTATACGGCTATATCCACAGCGCAAAATCTCTTTACCTACAAAACTGGACAAAATGGATTTGAAACATCCTGGCTCGAAATTTCTGTAGGAGTCGACACGGTCGGAACATCTACAGGACAATGGAGGTGCACACAATCCTATTTTGGAGATGTGATGATAGTATGTGACACAGGCAGTTCAAAAGTTTACGTCTCGTATGACTCTGCGTTTTCTTGGTACAAAGAAACTAGATATCAAGGCACTGGATTTGCGGCATGCGCAATATCGTCCAACGGTCTATCAGAAGTTCTTATGGGGGATCAGACATATCTCCAAACAATTATTGCTACGCCCCAATCAAGCACAACAACTATATTGAAACCTGGCGCCGGCAACGGGGCGAAATATACTGTACCTGCTGGCGCAGACGGGTATACGATCACACCATTATTGAAAAATATACCTGGACCGCAGCAGTTTGTATGGATAACGCCTCAGGCAGGTCCCGACGTATTCCCTCAGACAACAGGACCAGCGAGTTTTGTAGTGCCTTATGCGTCTGGTTTCAGTCTCTCTCAGACTTACTATTGGGGGTACTATGTCATCGACGCAAGTGCTACCTGGGTGACGACTACCTCTCAGATTTTGGTCAAACCAGGGGGGTATACTGACTCACCTGTCCTATCTGTGTACACGCCCACACCTGCTTTCCCGTCGACGCCCCCGCCTCTCAAGTCGTCTCTACGCATTGCGTCTCCAGGCTTGACATCAGACCTTATTCCAGGAACATACGTTATCAATGTTAATACCATTGGAGGACAGATAACGACCGCAACAATCACAGTTCCACTTCGTCCTCCACCTGTACCGACCCTGGTCGGGCAGGGCGGATCAAATATCCAAGCGAAGTGGACACCGACAGTGGGAGTTGCGTATACCACTGTGACGTACAACATCTATTCTAACGGAAACTATTACTGTAATACTACAGGGGGGACTGCGACTGAGAAGTTTGCGGACATTCCCAATACTGGAATAAGACCGACTACAATAAGCATAGAAGCATCAGCTGGGGGGATCACAAGTGCGAGAGTATCGGCTCAAATTTCTCCTCCACCCCCTCCGACTGGACTAACCGTAACAGGATACGCCACGTCTACCAGCATAAAGGTCTCGTGGAATTTTGTGACAGGTAATACCTATACGTTATCGTACGGATCAACATTGGTTACAGGGAAAGGGGAAACAGATATTCCGTATACAATAAATCTTGCTCAAGGAAGTAACATCGTAATCGGTGTAGCGGCTTTGTCGAATAATCTTCTGAGCACGTATTCGATTGTAACCGCAACAAACAGGATAACTGGGTTTAATGCTCCAGGTCTAACTGTGACACGAATTATACCGTCGCAATTCGTTATTACAGCGATGTCGATTATCGGGGGAGGCGGGGGAGGCGGAGGAGGAGGGTATGCGATCGGAGGCCAGACTAACGGTCGGCAAGGAGGCGGCGGCGGCGGCCAAGGAGGAACCCTGTTGTTTACCGGGGGAACTAATCCTGTACAGGAACCATCCACAATCACACTTATTCCAGGAAAGGCAGGGACAGGAGGATTATATGGAGGTGGAGGGCAAGGAGGTCAAACATCTTTCATCCAGATCACAAGTAACTCTGTCCAAACTATAGCCTGGGCAGGTGGCGGTGGCGGTGGAGGAGGAGGAAACGGTGGTCCTGGTGCGGCTGGCGGGCGGTTAGACACGAGTGGAAACACTGGCAATGGTGGAACTGGCGGCGGAACCGGAAACATCAACGGCGGAGGAGGTGGATTTGGCGGATGGGGAAATTCATACCCATCAACAAATCCCAACATAACTCCTATCCCTTCAGGCAACTATACTACGATTACCGGAATCAGTGGCGACAATCGACAGGGAACACTTAATGACGCAAGTACAGGTGGAAAAGGTGGAGGCCCTGGAGGCGGTGCCGCCCAGTCTACCCCCAATACACCTGGAAATGCTGCTGCTGGAGTTGGGTCGTATGGATCTGGTGGTGGTGGAGGAGCGCCGTCTTCTTCGGGATCAAGCGGTTCAACGACTGCTCCAAGGGGAGGATCAGGAGCCGATGGGTATATTTCAATCAGTTACTGCTTCTTGACGACTTGATGAATTACACAATCACGACATCATCCACCCATCCTGCACCTTGAGAAATCAGTTCCTCCTGATCTTCGACGGACACGATCTCTACATCCGTAGCCTCTTCGTTGTCTTCCAGGGATACCCACACACGGGTCCCGGTGTAGAATGTACAGGGGAAGGAGACGATACGAACCCAGTTGAGTCGGTTCTGGAGAGCTACGATACACTCGTCCTCGGCCTTCTGACGGGAATAGGTGGCCATGCGGCAGTTCAGGATATCGTCATCACGGATAGTAAACACGAAGAATAGAGGGGCCATAGGAGACATTTCGGCAGTATGCTGTACTCCTCTCACCAACAATCATGATTCGTTTTCGTCAAAACGGATCATGAGGGTTTTACGGTATTTTAGGTCATACAAAGATGAACGTCAACAATCTCACCGAGTCTCAGATCAATGCCGAGCTGCTGGCCCGCCACTCCAGGACGTCGGGGACACTGGAGTCTCGTCGCCAGCGTCTTCAGCGGTTCCTGGACTTTGAGGATCAGAAGGAGCGTCGTCGGAATGCGGTGAATGAGGCGAGGATCGAGGCACAGATGAATCAGGACGAGTTGGACCGAACTTTCTATATTGAGACGGATACTGAGGTTGAGCGTGAGATGCTGGATGAGTGCTGCGACAGTAATTGCCACTGCGATGCGGCTTTGGCTCTCATGTCTCTTCGTAACAGCGAGAACACAGAGATTGCCCGGCTCAAGCAGATGGTGGAAGCCCTGGATCGTCGGATCACGGAGCTGGAGACTGCCGATATGCCCGCTCTAGCACCTATTCTCCAGGACTCCAATCCCAACTGGGTGTACGATAACAGTACTACTTCTCCGTATGCCTGGGAGTGTACCCAGCTCTCCTAAGCAGGGGCGCTCTTGTACCGCTTAGTTAGCTCCTTCAGAATATAGATATACTGCCAAATTGCCTCCTTGCTGGGTTCCGTTAGAACACCCCAGCAGCTCTTAATTTTTGCCACGATATCGGGCGTATCAGTATACTCCGCTGTAACATATGTCAGGAAGAACGACTCGTCACGAGCGGTGATCTTGTCATCGTACTTGAGCGTCACGTATTCGTGGAACGAATCAATGACCATGCTAGGATTGGTGCGCTGAAGCATCGAGACGTAGGTCTGAAACACCTTGAAATCCTGGTCTTCGGGAAACATTTCAGCGAGCTCGCCTACGACCTCCGATAGCTGGTGGAAAAAGCTCTTGAGATAGGTGGAGGCTGAGGCCGACATTGTATATTAATACAAGAAATCTGTAAATTAGTTTACTTATTTACGAGCCGTAGGGTTGAATTCGGCTTCACGCATGGCCTGCATAGATTCCATACGAGATGTCACGTCGTTGTTACGGCCCGATTTGCTTCCTCCCTCACCGTCCATGGTCGTGGGGTTAATCACCTCCTGTCCCGAGGTCTTGATCTCGCCGTCGAGATACGAGTATCGCAATTGGTCTTCAGCCACCTTGGTTGTGCCGTCAAAGCTGGAGAATCCGGTGGACATCCCTGATTCATTGAAGGACCAGAAAAGAGGTTCGGCAGGGGCGGTTGGGGCGACACGGGGGGTAGGGATTTCACGGCGGCTCTCCACCGGCTTAGACAAGTGGGCAAAGATATTGGCCTTTCCGACTACCAGCTGTTTGCTCTGTGGGAACAGGAGGGTGGGAACGCTCTTGAGATCCGTGGGCAGGAATTGGCGGGGCGTGGTGAGAACGTCGACAAAGCGGAAGAGTGAAGCCTTGTTGAGGGCTTGGATCGTCCCTACCACCTCCTTACAGTTTGGACACTTGTCACTGTAGAAGAGAACGGGGACATAGGCGTTTGTGGACATTAAATTTCATGTAGATAAAAACGAATACTTCAATAACGAACAGATGTCAGAAGCAATTCAAATGGAAATGATCCCTTCCAAGTCTACTCAGTTTGGTGGGTTCGGGATGACGTTCCAGATCCGTGGCGTCCCTATCCAGTTTGTGAATGCGATCCGCCGAATCCTGCTGAATGAAATGCCGGTCGTGGAAATCACCGATGTCCAAATTCCAGACAATACGACTCTGATGCCGCACGAACTTATGCGGCACCGGACGGAGATGCTGCCGGTTAATGTCCGTCCAACGGAAGAGGATGTGATTCGTGATACTCGGATTGAACTGCGATTCCCTCTGGTGACGGAACCCACGGTGGTAACGACGGACGATTTCGTAGTGAGCGGGTCTCGGTCGGATATCCTGATGAAGGGGCGGGATCTGGGAACGCCACTCTACTTCCTGAAACTCAAAGCTGGTGAATCAGTACATCTGACTGCCCGTCTCACGATCAACCCTAAGGCGTCGCATGTCTGTGTAGCAACCTACAATATCCATGTGGACGAAGAGAAGGCAGCACTGTTGCGTGAAGAGCACCTCGACAAGCAGACGTTCGATGTGTTTCACAAGCAGCGTGTGATTCACAGGAACGAGAAAGGACGGGCAGACTGGTTTGATTTCACGGTGGAAAGCATTGGTGTGATTCCTGCTCGTGATCTAATCCGTGAAGCTGTGGGGATTCTGCGGGCCAAGACGATTGCATGGATCAAGGCGGGCAAAGACTCGATTGTCCGTGAGCCGGAGCCCAATGTCTACCATATCGTGTCGGTGGTGGAAGGACATACGATTGGAGCCCTGGCGCAGATTGTAGCCTACGAGATTCCCGATCTGTGCAGTGTGGTAAATTACGATGTCCCGCATCCTCTGCGCCCCGAGATGAAGTTCCGATTCTTGACGACCAAGACGCCGGAGGAAGTTCTAGAAACGGTCGGCAAGACGATCGTGGAGTTGTGTGACCGCACAATTTCTGGTATTGATAAGTAAGGTAAAAGGATGGCAAGTGCCGAAGAATTGGTATTCCAGAAATCAGAGTACCAAATCATCGAAGAATTTGAGTTTGAAGAAGAGGTACAGAGACCCGAGGCTATTCGCTTTTTTACCTATGAAGAACAGGCTTCCGATTTCATTGAGAAACTCTTGCCTCAGACTGGCAGGATTGCGAAGGCGGCTATTCGGAAAGCCGAGTATGAAGTGGATTCGTTTACCGTTCTTCACAAGCGGGTTGTAGAAGAGACGGCGGAAGGGTATACCCACCAGACATATACTCGTCCCTCTGCGCTTCCGTGGGTGCACTACAAGAACACGAACCCTGTCCAGTATACGGATTATGCGTGGAGCCAGAAATGGGGCCCACTCTTTACGGATGCGTCCCGTCTCAGTCCCAATTACTACCTTGTGCTCCTTGACTCTCTCCCGAAATCCGCCATCTACTATGCAGCTGGAGACGGTGTCCCGGTGTATACAGACGGAAAGGCGCAGATAGAGGATCATCAATTTCTAGATAAGTTTCCGTATACCAAAACCACGTATCGTGACGATGGAACGTATACGACCACTCGGATATACCGTGAGGATACCCAGGATATTGCGAAATTCACGAACTATATTGTAGACAATCCTCCTATAACACCCCCCAACCCTCTGGCCGATCATCCGTTCCTTTCGGTACACCCTGATCCTATGGTCATTGACTCCACGGAACCCCTGCCGGAACTCTTGCCAACACTCGATGCGATTTTCACCCATGCCGTTCCCGAAACGTCGAAGCCGTATACAGAAGGACTGCGCTACCTCAAGATCTACGATGTCAAGTTGCGAGATGTTCCCGATAAGTTGTGGACATCTAAATTCCCGCCGGAAGCTGTGGTAGATGAAATGCCCCCTCCGCAAGATCTTCGGTTCCCGGAAGGAAATGCGGATGCGCCGTCCAAGAATATCCTGGACGCATACAAATCCAAGTGGTTTCCTGCGCTCTCGTCCCGCAAATGGCTAAATTCCCAGATTGACGGGGGCACGCTGGTGGCACGTATGCTGTTGTCCCAGGCGGGTGGAGTGGGGGTAGCTGCTATCCCTCCCCCCGTCGTATTCCCGGAATCGGGAGTCATCGAAGGAACGGCGGATGATTGCCTGCCTCCCGAGATCACCGAGTTCTCTGATTTCCTGACTCGGGGAATTTATCGTGCGCCCAAGTGTGCGAGCTGTGGAGCGGTAGGTCACCAAGGGAAATCGTGCCCCGACAAGGCCGTGAAACTAGAGTACAAACCTGGACACGGTTGTTTCCCCATGTCGTTCGTCCATAACGAACGGTCGGATGCACCATATGCGAACAAGGCACCGTGGACGCCGGGAACAGACGATCAGATTCTCAAAGATCACCAGATAACTCTCCAGAAATTCAAAGAGTATTTTGTCCCTGCGTATACCAAAATCATCCCTGCCACCCCCGCTCAGTCGCACAATGAGACTCGCTTGATGATCGTATCCATCTTGGACGATGAGACCAAGACACCCGAAGATCAGCTGTATGAGATTGAAGCCCTAATAAAGGATGCGCCGCTAGAGAACCACGTATACGCCGACAAGGAGACGGGGGCATTCTTAGTGTGTGAGCACGAATTGGAGATTCTGCGTGGATCGTATGCGAAAGACCCCAGGGCATTCCTGAAGAAATGGTGTGCTCGTGAATCGGGCTTTTACGTATGCCAGTATTCAGGGGAACGGATCTCGGAAATCTTGGAAGCCCAGGATGAATTTGACGAGCAGGGACGGGTGACCAATCGCCGTGATCAGATTGGGGACAAGGAGAAAGAGAAGCATCTGACATTTGCGGAGTCGTTGAAGGGACTTCAGGTGGCGTTCAAGACTGCGAATCCTGGCGAGGATATCATGTACCTGCTTCTCTCCCTCATACAAGTCATTCCAGAAGACGGACAGCTCAAAGTCTACCTGGATTACGTCCGCCGGGAATCTGATAAATTGCGATCACGTATCGCAGGAAAGAAACTGTCAAGCAAGCAGACGTCGGATGTGGACATGGCTCTCGCAATTTTTGGATTCAATGCCGTCATCGTTCTCCTGCAAACACACCGCCCGCAACTCATTCCTCGTCGGTCGTTTGGGTCCAAGCCGCTCGTCCTGCGTGGATTCCCGAGAGATACCGATGATATCAACGATTCCCCCCTCGTCGATTCGCTGTTGAATGCTCTTATCCAGACATTTGAATCGTATCCCTCAACGTTCCGTGGTGCCTCGGTCATCTTTCTGCGGACGCTCTTGAATGATAAGAAAGCGACTCGCAGGGTTGTCTTATCATCTCTGAAAGGCCAGTTTGCCAAAGAGTTTGCGACGCAACTGTCGGATGCGAAAGATAGTTTGGAAGCCAATCCTTTGTTCCATCTCCTGTTCTTCCTAAGAAATCAGTCGCATACTTGCCCCCGACTGATTCGGTGATGACAGTTCCCGAGATGCGGTATACGTGTATGATCAATACTCCGTGGCTCATTCCGTCGACTCGTTTCTCCTTCGTCCAGGAACCGTTTGTGATTACAGAGCCGCTCAAACCTTCCAGAAAAGCACGCCCGGTAGAAACACTCCCACCTCCAGTCGATGTCCCGATGGTAAAAGCCGATATTGCCCGCCGCCTGAAGATTGGAGGCACCACAAAATTGGCAGCAGATGCCAAGAGCAACGATACACCGGGTATTCTGCTCAACCTACTTCTGCGATCACTCACGATTGTGGCAGAGGAAACGGTTGCGGGGGAAGCTCTGCGTAACTATATTGGAGATGTGCGTGAAGCCGTGACACTTGCCGACGGAAATCCATCAGACCTGCGTGATCTGTTCAAGGGATACATCTATGAACTCAGTCAGAAACTCTCGGACAACCAGGCAGTCCTCACGCAGTTCGAGCGATCGTACAGGATCGATATGGCTGTGCGTGCACTCGTCTCCACTGCCGCCGAGAATCGCAGGGCCGTAGATGCCCATAAAGCCCGTGAACGTGACGAGTTCCGTCTACGTCTCCGCCGCCTGCCCGACGCCCTGCGTGATATCACGACAAAACTTATTGATCTGGGTCTGGCGCCTTACCTGATTACCAAAGACGATCGTGAATCGTTCATGAAAGAGTTGCAGACACGTCTGGGCGAGGAGGAACCGGAACCGGAAGCTGCGCCGGCGAGCGATGCCCCAGAAGATGCGGGGGATATCCCAGAAGAGGGATTGAATGCTGAGAGGGATGTGGGAGCGGACGGTGAAGTTCCTATGGTCGGGGACCAAGAATTGGAAGTAGATCGTGGAGATTACGGAGATCGTCGGGCTCGAACGGCTGATGGCGAAGAAGCCCACGATGGAGCGACCTATGAAGAAGAATAACAAAATGTTGGCGTAGTATAAATGGACCTGCTCCCTTCTAGCGAACCCGCATGGATGAAGAGCATTACGAGTGCGAACGTGTGCAAGTATTTCTACTTGATGTTTGGACTCGTTGCTCTCCTCGCCGGCTTTGTGGTACTGTCTGACGTATTTGTGATTGTATCGTCCAAGGGCCGCACGGGTTGGGGTCTACTTGTCCGCAGCGTCCTGGCGTTTGCGATCCCGGTGATCAATGCCCTGTTCCTCTACATTCTTTGCTCCCGTTCTATTCTCTCCAAGTAGTAAGTTGAATCATAATGAACCTAGGCTGGTTTCTTTTTGAAGCACACCAGTTCGTCTTTGTCTTATTTCTGGCTGCATTCCTTGTGCGCCCTGAACTGCGACGTGTCCTGATTCTCATATTTATCCCGGTGTTCCTGTTTCATATCAGTGGGTATGGATGTCCGTTCACTCGGCTGGAACGGTATTATCATGGACAGGATGTGACCATTATGGATCCTTACCTGAACATGTGGGCAATACCAATCAATCGAAACAATCGGGAAACGTTTCAGGCGTATTTCAGTTCCCTCCTCTTGTTCTCAATGGTTTTCGTGGTAATGGTGTATCCATCTAAATAAATGACCGGAAAAGCCTTTTTCATTAACCACACCCGCAAGTTCATTGTTCCCACTGAACTTGATGCTGTGTTCAATATTTCGAAGAATCTGAGGGAGGTGATCCGGCGGTTTCACTGGAATCTGGAGGATCACATTGAGTTGGTGGAGTCTGAGGATATCTCACACACTCGTGGGGTGCAACTCATTGTCCTGGAGAATTACGAACTATCAACGTGGATTCATGATCTAAAGTATTTCATCGCCGAAGGAAGCGTCGAGTGGAAGGCCGTGACACTTTGCGACTACGAATTGCCCGGCCCCCTCGGCGTGTAAACCGGCGCCGGCGGCCACCAGGCATGTATGGTCCCTGTGCACGAACTGGGGTCTTTCCACGGGGAAGGGGGTATCCCTTGCTCGAATAAGGGTTGATACGAAATGCTTCGGGGGATGTCCGCATTTTTAGGCGAGAAGGGTCAAAGATGGTTATACCAGGTGCCTTGGGCTTGGCTGGAGCTACTGCCGAACTCTTCTTTGCAGAAGCAATAGGCTGGGGGCTCATGAGAGGGCGG
>Ga0209086_10003911_pt1 | contig 11169 bp, 11 predicted proteins | sample M_130207_XF_Meta_FD_187312 | JGI IMG/M metagenome (GOLD analysis project Ga0209086, IMG submission 187312) | Freshwater microbial communities from Lake Montjoie, Canada to study carbon cycling - M_130207_XF_MetaG (SPAdes) (version 2) | ecosystem: Environmental > Aquatic > Freshwater > Lake...
ACCGCTGCAGATGATTTTCGCGGCGCAACAGGCGGCGAGACAACGCAAGCATTTCGTGCAAATGCTGCAACAACAAGCGCAAGATCTCTCGCTGCAATTCCAATGAACGATCGCTTCAGCGTTGCGACTGGAATCGGCGCAACTGCATATCGCCGCGATTTCGTAACGTCTGGAATTGGCAGTACCGCGGCATCAGGCGCAGTCTCGGGTACGAGTCGTGCTGGATGGGACAGTGCATTGACCACTCCAACTGCTCAATATGCTGCGAACAATTCCAGAATGCAATTGGACATGATGACAAGACAATCTGCTACAGCAATGGATCTGTCATCGATGTATCAACCGACCACGTTGTCCATGATGCAGACCGCTGATCGACGTCCCTTGCGAATTATCGCAAGTCCCTTCATCGGTATTGTTGCTGTTCCAGGTAGCGACATGATTGAGTCTCTCAATCTTGGGGTGTATGGCAGCGCACTCATGCGCGCGGATCTGCGTTCGGGTCGAGTGAATAGTAAAAAACTTCAACGCTCTTATTTATCTGGACTCGTGAGCATGAATAGCGATGAAGATAGCGCGATGGCAACTGGTGCAAAATTGGATACCCAAAGTCCATCAAGGGCAATTGGAGCTCCCACTGAAAAGATTGACACACGACAAGGGATGCGCCAAATCACACAAGTTGCTCAAGTAAAAACGCCATACGACCGAATCTTGACCGGAGTTGGAAATCGATACAAGAGATCGCAGGGTGAGAATGTAGAAGAAGAGACTCCTGTTGACTCGAATTCTTTGCGTGAGACTGGAGCGATTATCCAAAGTCTTCGTGACGGATTCGATATGAGACCTGCTCTGCCTGTCGACGAGACGGAGCGCATACTTGGTTCGCGAACGGCAAAGTCGTCAACTGGTCAAGAATCCAATCCACCACAAACAACCGAAACGGTTCCGCAGTCTGGTGCAACTGATTCGCCGAATACACCGAATGCACCGAATGCACCGAAGATTGACAACGCAAACCCAGCTCAATCATCGTCGGCCGACCCATCAAGGCCGCAGTCGAAGCCGACTCGTCGATTGACTGGTGACGAAGCATATTTGATGTTGGCTCATGGCCAGACAATGTCTCAACTCGATGGCGGCACGAAAGAAGCGCTCGACACGATGCTTCGTGCGGGTGATGAATCAATGCGCAGCAAGCATTACCTCACTGCTGAAAGAGCTTTTATTTCAGGCGCTTTGATCGCTACTTCCAATCCTCTTCCGATTGCCGGTTTGGCAAATAGCCAAGTTGCTGCTGGGCTGCAAATTTCTGCGGCGATGACGCTGCGCCGTCTCTTTATGACTTGGCCCGAGATGATTGATACGAAATACAGCCTCGACATTCTTGGTTCTAAAGAGCGCTTGCAAGAAATTGCTGCGGACTCGCTGAAGATGAGTGAAGGGTCGAAGTATGCGACCGATTATGGTTTGGTCGCTGCGTATATTGGTCATCAACTCGGCGATTCAACTTTGATGGAAAAGGGGCTCACAATCATGGCGCTGAATCCAAACGAACAGGGGCTGATCGATGCTTTGCGCGTGATTTGGATGCGACCAGTCAATCCTTCGGCGCCCGTCGTACCTGCGGAAATTGCGCCTGTTCCGGCGCCCGCGCCGGTTCCCGCACCGGCGCCCGTCACTGGCGAAGTGCGTCCGTAGAACTGACGCCAAGATTTTCATAGATCTTTCGCGTCGCATCGCTGCGGTTGAGTGTGTAAAAGTGAATCCCGCGCACGCCGTGATCCAACAAGTCCCGACACTGTTCGGTTGCCCAGTGAATTCCGACTCGACTCACAGCATCAACATCATCTTGCGCACGTCGTACTGCACGCAACAGCGCTGCAGGAAACTTCGTTCCGCCAGCCAACTCGGCCATGCGCTTCAGTCCAGTCACTGTTGTGATCGGCATAATTCCTGCAAGAATCGGCGTCTTGATTCCGGCCAATTCGCATCGTTCACGCCAATCATAAAACGCATGATTGTCGAAGAAGAGTTGTGAGATGATCAAGTCGGCGCCGGCATCACATTTCGCTTTTAAGTGATCCATTTGCACGAGAGTGTTGGGAGTTTGGGGATGTCCTTCCGGATATCCCGCGACTGCGATGCCGAATCCGCGCGGATCGGGATGTCGACCAGATTGAGCGAATGCACGAATGGCTTGAACGAGATCCGATGCATGCGAATAATCGCTCGCAAGCGCACTCGTCCCCTTTGGTAAATCGCCACGTAGTGCAAGAATATTTGAGACTCCAGCCTCGGCATAGCGCGACAAGATTTGGTCGATGTCTTGCGCCGAGTGATTGACACATGTCAAGTGAGGCATTGCATCGAGTTCAGCCTCTTTCCCGATTCGCACGACAAGATCATGAGTGAATTGTCGCGTTGATCCACCAGCGCCATATGTCACCGAGACAAATGATGGCTTCAATTTGCCAAAATCCGTGATGGTCGTGAAGAACGAATCCCAGCCAGCTTCGTTCTTCGGTGGGAAAAACTCAAAACTTGCTGTGAATGAGTCGCGCGCAAGAACATCAATGAGATGCATGCGGACACTCTAGCACTAGAATGATTGAGTGCCACCAACTGTTCGACGAATCCCACGACCAACTGCACAACGACTCAGTTTGTACTTGCGCGAGATTCAACCATTGATCGCTCAAGGTCAGCCGACACTCAGTTCACGCGAATTGGGCGAAAAGCTTGGTGTTTCCAGCGCGCAAGTTCGTAAAGATCTTGCATGGGTGGTTCAATCAAGTCAAGCCACCGAAGCCGGTCGATCTGGTGTGGGTTACAACTGCGTCAAGATGAACGAATCGATTCGTCAAGTCATTGGAGCGCATCGTCGGCGGTCCACTGTCTTAGTAGGGGCAGGCAATATCGGTCGTGCGCTGTTGGCGTATGGCGGATTTGCACAAGAAGGTTTTTCAATCACTGCCATTTTCGACTCGAGCTCACGGATGCAAGGAAAGCGGATCGGCACTTTGATGGTTCAACCGATGAGCGCACTTCGCAAAGTCATTCGAACAAATCGGGTCGCTATTGGTATTCTTGCAGTCCCTCGTTCTGCTGCGCAAAATGTCGCCACACAATTATGCGAAGCAGGGATTCGAGGAATCCTGAACTTTGCGCCGATGAGAATTTCAGTCACACCAGGAGTCAGCGTGACCAATATTGACATGAGTGTCGCGCTTGAGCAACTTTCAATGGACATTTCAATTCACGATCAACTGCGCATCAATTCAGAAGGGGCGGCATGAATTTGACACAACAACGAACCGTGGTAATTGTCGGACTTGCCGCAATTTTGTTCGCATTGGGTTGTAATCCAACTGTCTTTACCCCAAATCAGAATGATGAACTGAGGCGCCAAGTTCGTGATTTGGATGAGCAAGTGAATGCAGCCAAGGCGAAGCAGGTCGAACTGGAACAACAACTTGCTCAATCGGCGAAGTCGGCGGAAGAAAAGTCCTCGATTGACCCTGCGATTCTCGCAGCAACCCCACATGTTGTAGCGGTGCAAATTGGGAGTTCGAGTGGCTATCTGGCATCGAAAGTAGGAGTTGAGAAAGGCGGATGTACAGCAAGGATTTACCTTGAACCATCCGATGGCCTTGGACGCTTTCTTCAGATCGTTGGAAGCGTGCAAATTTCAGTCTTCGATTTGAAAGCCGGTGGGAAATCCCAAACACTTGGGAAAGCCGAATTTTCTCCCAGCCAAGTTCGCGATGCCTGGCGTGAGGGGATTCTTGGAACCCATTACACGTTAGAGATTCCACTCGCAGGGTCTGATTGGAACTGTCAGGGAAGCGTCACTGCGAAGTTAGAATTTCGCGATGGAACGACTGGTAAAATATTCACCGCTGAGCGTCAACTGATTCAGCAGAAGTAGTCCAATTGAAAAGTAACACCACAAGCAATAGACAGCAATTGGTTCGAATGACTCAATCAGTAGTGTGCGCAGTGATTCTTTCGATCATCACTGCGGCGACAACTGGCTGCCAGAAGCCGCTTTTTAACGAGAAAACTGCTCGAAATCAATTCGACACATATGACACACTTCGGCAGCAAAATCAACCCTTGCTCGTACCTGATGATTTTGGAAATCCCCAGCCTGCGTTGCGAGCTCGACTTTCCCCGCAAAATTAATTCACGGTTGAAATTACAAAATTTACTCACGGTTCTGTGTTTTCCTTCCGATAAAGATGATCGGAGCAAACGCAACTGTGACTACTCAAACCACCAGTTCCATCCATGCGAAGACCAACCAGTCTGTTTCGGTGTCGCCATCTGTCGGCGGAGGCTCCAATGAAATTCGAACGACGCGCCGCCGCTTCACAGTTTGGGCGAGTTTCGTTGGCGGGATGACCGCAGTCGCAGGAATTTTGCTCGCCGGTGATCGAGGCGCTCCTTCCGTTCATGCAGCTGTCAGCGTCACCGTTGACGGTCTTTCGCCGGCGACTGATTCGTCGCTCATCCTGCCTCGAGATGCGAAGCCAATATCTGGACAGTGGCAAGCGATCGTCATCCATCATTCAGCAACTCCGGCGGGGGATTCGATCACACTCAATAGGCAACACACTGCATCTGGTCTTTCTGGGCTTGGATATCACTTTGTGATTGGCAATGGGCAGGGTCTTGGCGACGGGCTGGTGGAAGTTGGATATCGATGGAATCGCCAACTCGCGGGAGCGCATGTTGCGAGTGCGAGTGCAACAGAAAGTCGAAATGGTTTGGATCGAACCAGCCTGTCGACGGCTGATGCGGATCAATACAACCGACATTCCATAGGAATTTGCATGATTGGAAATGGGAATCGACGAGAATTCACAGATCGCCAAATGCATGAATTAATCACGCTTGTGCGTGCATTACAGGCACAATTTCGGATTCCGGGGTCTGCGGTCTATCTGCATTCTGATTTGTCAAAGGTCACCAGCCCAGGGAAATTTTTCCCAACGGCAGAGTTTGAAGCCCAAATTCGTAGACCGTAAATGTTTGGATTTGGTTTAATCCATTTAGGGGACTATCCGAAATTTATTTGTTCAAAAATGCAGATTGCAAATTGCTTTTACATTGATATATTCTGTATGGCTCACTGGTTTCAATGCAATTAGGTATTGTTGCTTTTGGGATGTTTTTGAGTTTTCAGTCATTCATTACAAAGCGAAAGTTTCCCAGTGAGTTCTAAAGTCACTCTTGATGATCTGTTTGGATACAAAGTTGTGGCCTTGCTTGGAGAGGGCGCACGCAGCAAGCTCTATGCAGTCAAAGATCGTCAGACTGGCGCGACGTACACACTCAAGCATGTTGTCATTGACGAAGCCCGAGATAAGGACGATCGTTATCTGAAGCAGGTTGAAACTGAGTACGCAGCTCTGCGCGAATTGGATCATCCCGCAATCCGAAAAATGATCGCTTTGAAGCGTGCTCGACCAATCGTGAAAGTGATGGAAGTTGCGCTTGTGCTGGAGATGATCGATTCTTCGACGCTCGAAGAAGATCCACCGAAGTTGCTTCGTGATTATGTCCGCATATTTGCGGAGATCGCGGAAGGTCTTGCGCACATGCATGAAAAAGGATTTGTCCATGCGGATATGAAGACCGGCAACATCATGATGCCTGTTGGAAGGGATTCCGAGAAGATCGCAAAGATCATCGACTTGGGACAGTCGTGCAAGATTGGAACAATCAAGCCGCGATTTCAAGGCTCGCCTGGATACATGGCGCCGGAACAGTCCGCGAAAGAACCGATTGTCGAGCGAACGGATGTTTATAACTTTGGCGCAACGATGTATCGGGCGTTGGTGCGGGATTATGCGGAAACAGTTCTTGTTCCAGGCAAATCCAAATCGAGGGCGCCAGAAGAAGTTCCCGTCACAATTCCAGCATCAGAAAGAGTTCCAGGTTTGAGTAGCGAATTATCGCTTCTTGTTTCGGAATGCTTGCATTTGAAGCTGGATCGACGCATTGATTCGATGCGAAAAGTTGCCAACAAACTGCGATCCCTTGAATCAACAGTGAACAATATTTCGCTTTGATTTCGCTTTTCGTACAATCATTTCATGCTTTGGTTGATCAGCCACGCGATTCTCTTGAGTGCTTTGGCTTTCGATCCGCCAACTCCCTTATTTGTTGATCAGTCAATCAAGGACATCGCTGCTGCGCAAGCTCTTGAAGTGCGAGTACAGAGCGCTCAAGCAAAGGTCAGGGGAGCCTGTGTTGGGTTGGAAATCTTGGACACGCTTGGACCAAAGTCCAGCGGGAGCGGAACGATCATCTCGAAGGATGGCTGGATCATGACCGCTGGACATGTCTGCGGTATTCCAAATCTTGATGTGACTATCTATTTCATGGATGGCACAACAGCAAAGGGAAAGACCGCGGGTTTGTACTGGGATGGACTGAAAGATTGCGGAATGATTCGGTTCGATCCAATCGGGCGCGATCTTGTCGCAGCCGAACTTGGTTCGATGGAAGGACTCGAAGAAGGGGATTGGATCATTTCATTCGGTCACACTTATGGAATTGAAAAAGATCCTTTTCGTCCACCCGTATTGCGGCTTGGGCGAATGCTCGGGGTAAACGATGGAGTGATCCTTTTGGATGCCCCTCTTTCTTCTGGTGATTCTGGCGGAGGAGTCTTTGACTTGGATGGTCGCCTGGTTGGAATCAATTCAACTGCAGGTCAAGAGCCAAGCCAGAATTCTGCAACAACGATCGATTTTGCCAAGAGTCGAATGACAGACATGCAGCAAAGTGCCGCACAGGGGGAAGATGCTGATCTGGAGCGAGAAGGAAAGCACGAAAAGTCCGGCCCAAATCAAAGGCAGGTCGTGATTCAGATGCCTTCGGGAAAGGCGCTCTTTAAAGGAGAAGAAAAGAATCTGCAGGGAATTGCACATGCAGTTGATCAGGCGATCTTGATGACAGTTGGCGTCTTCGTCGACGGAAAAATTGTGTGTTATGGAACTGTCGCTGATGCGTCAGGATTCATTCTCGCAAAAGCGTCGGAAGTCGGAAAAACGAGTAAGGACTTGATGATTGCTCTGCCAGATGGATTGATGGTCTCAGGAAAGCGATTCGCAGTCGATCAAGAATTAGATCTTGTCTTGATTCAAACATCAGAACAACTTGAAGTTCCAAAATTTTCTATCGATACAACTCCGGCTCTCGGAGCAATTCTTGTAACGGTTGGCCGTGATGGAAGTCCACTTGCGTTTGGTGTGCGGAGTTTGGATGAATATCGTCCAGGTCGCAGCGATGTCACTGCTTCATATCTTGGAGTGCGCGTAAGAGAATCGAGTCCAGAAGAGCGAAGTCAGCATGGCGATCGCAGTGGAGTCATCTTGATGCAGGTCCCTCCAGGAATGCCGGCGGGACGTGCGGGACTTCGTGCTGGCGATTTTGTAACGCGCATCGCGGGAATCTTGGTCGCAACACAAGCGGATCTCGGCGAGGCCGTGCGAAAGCACGCAGCTGGCGAAGTGATTGAAGTCATTCGAACCAAAGATGATCAGGAAGAAGTCATTCGAGTGCGACTCGCAGCGCGGCCGAGGGAATTTGGTCCACCGCCGTCCACTCCAGATTTCCCTGCAAGTAAACGTACAAGTGGATTTGGGCCTGTCATTCAGCACGACACAACACTGCGCAGTGATCAGATTGGTGGGCCACTTGTCGATTTGAACGGCAACATTGTTGGCGTGAATATTGCGCGTGTCGATCGCACAAAGTCATACGCACTCTCATCCGCTGTTGTGAAAAGTGCAATTGACCGATTGATGTCGCAAGCGAAAGATCGAACCGAACCATTACCGATCGAAGATCCGCTGATATCAGGAATCGCAATACTTCAAGATGGACCACTCATTCGCCTTGATGCGAATAGTGCAGAAATTATTGGCGCAACGTTGCGCTTCACGCAGGTTGAGGACACGCCGAGTACGTTGGATGCCTGGGTTGATTCGAATGACTCTGCAAGATGGTTGGTCGAATTCACCAAGCCTGGCGATTATGCCGTGACAATCATTCAATCGTGTGCGGAAGATTGTGCTGGGCAAGAATTCGAAGTGACCTTTGGAGAAACGACTCTCAAAGGCAAGACCGAAGCAACAGCGGATTGGTCTGATTTCAAGAGTGTTGGCATTGGATCGATTCATGTGGAAGCGATTGGACGTGCGATCATCGAAGTGAGGACTGGTGGATGGCTGAAGAGTCCGTTGATGAATTTGCATGGAATAGAGTTGAAGCGGACAAGCTGAGCAGAACGAAATAAAATGACGAAACAACTTCCCGATCACTGGCATGTACGATTTCTCGAACTCGCGGGGCGAATCGCAACTTGGAGCAAGGATCCATCGCGCGGAGTCGGCGCAGTGATCGTCTCGCCATCGAAGCAGATCATCAGCACGGGATTCAATGGATTGCCGCAAGGAATCGCAGACCATCCCGAACGACTTCAGCGACCTGTGAAGTATGACTTGATTTGCCACGCCGAACTGAATGCGATCGTGCAATGCGCGCGTAACGGAGTCAGTCCAGTCGGATGCACGATGTATGCCACCTTCAGTCCCTGCGTGCAGTGTTCGCTGGCGATCATCCAAGCAGGGCTTGTCGAAGTTGTGACATACGAAGTTGTCGGTGAAGGCGATGAGCATTGGAAGCGATCACATGATTTGGCGTGCGAGTTATTCGCGGAAGCGGGAGTGCGATACCGCACATTTCCCACTTCGGTAAACTCTCGTTCATGATCAAGAATTCAAATCCGTTTGTTGCAGGTGTCGCATTTGGTATCGCTGCAAGCGCAGCACTTGTCTGTGTTTTCGCAGCTTCTTCGCAGGGTCAATCACCGCCGGCCGGGAATTCTGTAGCGACTCCAACTGCGATTCAATCAACTCCTCCAGCCGCGCCCGCGCCAACTGGACCGATCACTCCAGCTGGCGCAGATGATGCGCAAGCCTTGGCGTTGTTCACTCAATTTGTTGGAACATGGGATGTGCAAGGTGTCGCAACTTCTGCTGACGGAAAAATAAGCGGACCATTTCGCGGCGAGTCTCAGTTCGGTTGGATACTTGGCGGAAATTTTCTCTCGGGAGATCATGTGCTGTGGAATACAGATGGCGCTGCGTTGCAATCAATTGATTTGATGGGATTCACTCCTGGAGTTGGATTTACGCGCAGCGAAATCACCAACGGCGATCGATCGATGTTTCTTTCGGCAGGGATGAATGATGATGCTGCTCGTGCGTTGACATTTGTGACATCGAATCCTTTGACAACTGTCGGCGGCAAGCAGCGATCGATATCAACAACATTTATGTTTGGATTTGATGGTTCGATTACTTGGGACACGCAATTTCAAATCGACGATCAGCCTGCGGGATCGGTGAAATTGACGCTGACTCGAACGAGCGCTGTTCCTGGAATTTCGACTCCAAATACGCCGTATGGCGCTCCAATGACAGCGCAGGGCGCGGGCGCAAATGCTGGGGCGAACGGTGGAAGTTTCATCGTGCAGACTCCTCAAGGTATGGCGGTGACTCGTGCTCCACAAACAGCCGCTGAAAATCAACAGTTGATGTCAGCGATGATGAAGCAACGCCAACAACTGCAGGCGCAGATGAACACGATGCAAGGTCAAGTACCTGACATGTCTAGATCGATGACTGGAATGGTTCAGTAAAGTACTCAATTGATACGACTCGCATTTTTTATCGCAATCGCTTCCGCATGGACTGCTGTCCTTGTAGTCGTTGGCGCGTATGCGGGATGGACATTCGTTGCGATGAAGCAAGTAGGCGTGGCGAGTCTGAGTGATCCTGCGCTGGCGACTATCGAACCGGCACTTCTCTCAAGATATGTCGGCGGACAAATCACACGAATGCCATTCGAAGTAATCAATATCACAAGTATTTTCTTGCCCGCAATTCTCGCTTCGTTGATCGGAGGTCGGACCTTGAAGTCGCAGCAAGTGGGATCGATGCTTTGGCTGCACAGAGGCGTACTTGTTGTGCTTGCCGCTGCCATTTGGTGCGCATTCGTTTCGGTACAACTGGGATTCCAATTGAGCGGCGCATCGGAGCAATACTGGTCAGCTGTCGTTGCTCACGATGCTTCTGCGACTTCGATTGCAAAGGATGCGCTTGATGCATTGCATGGTCGTGCGCAATCGACCTATTTTTCGTTGATGGGACTCGCCGCATTGTCAACGGTTTTAGGCGCGACATTCCTGACTCGGCGCAGTGCGTTAATCTCTCGCACATGAACAGCAGTAACGATTCAAATCACTTCTCACTCCATTCGCGTCACGCTCTTGTTGGTGGTGCAACGCAAGGCATTGGGCGCGCGTGCGCGGAAGCCTTCGCAAACGCCGGCGCATCTGTCACACTCGTTGGGCGAAATCCCGATGGACTGAAGAAGGTGCTCGCAGAACTTCCGTCACCGTGCGGATCTTCGCAAACGCATCGAATGTTGCTGGTGGATTATGCAGATTGGCGTGCAGTTGGAGTCGCGGTCGACGCACATGTTGCTGCGCATGGTGTGGTGCATATCGTCCTGCATAACACTGGTGGTCCAGCGCCAGGTCCCGCAATTGATTCCAAGCCAGAAGATTTCGCGCGCGCATTCGAACAACATGTGTTGACTGGTCAAGCGATCGTGCAAGCGTGCGCTCCAGGAATGCGTGATGCAAAGTATGGACGGATCATCAACATCACAAGCACATCTGTCTTAACGCCCATTCGTGGGCTTGGAGTTTCCAACACAATTCGTGCGGCAGTTGCGAATTGGGCACGGTCACTTGCTGGCGAACTTGCGCCACTTGGTATCACCGTCAACACGATCTTGCCGGGATTCACAAAGACTGCAAGGCTTGACGCAATTTTCAAAGGTCGTGCATCTCGTTCTGGATCGAGCATTGATGAGATTGAACGCGGCGCGATCGCGACGATTCCGATGGCACGACTCGGCGAGGCAAGTGAGATTGCATCAGTTGCACTTTTCTTAGCTTCGCCAGCGGCGAGTTATCTCACCGGCGTCAATCTTCCGGTCGATGGTGGTCGAACGGCGATGCAGAGTTGAACGATGGGTGCGCATGGAGAAATCTTCGATATTTCACCGCGCATTTCACCG
>Ga0209086_10003914_pt1 | contig 11163 bp, 6 predicted proteins | sample M_130207_XF_Meta_FD_187312 | JGI IMG/M metagenome (GOLD analysis project Ga0209086, IMG submission 187312) | Freshwater microbial communities from Lake Montjoie, Canada to study carbon cycling - M_130207_XF_MetaG (SPAdes) (version 2) | ecosystem: Environmental > Aquatic > Freshwater > Lake...
TGCACCAGCAAGAACAAGCAAAGGGCCTTTTGAGTAAACAACGGCTTCGTGTTGAGAAGGATTTAAGCCAGCAGACATGTATGGGGCGTGTCGATAATGAGAGTAAGAAAAAATGGAATATGATCAAGCAATAATGATCGATACAGACCACGGCATAAGTTGTTTTGGCATCAGGTAGGGGATTTTGCCAGTCGATTCAACTCGATTTCAGTTGGATCTCAATGGGCGCGTGCAGTTTTGTCTTGTGGTTGACTCAAGTCTTCCATCTTATATCGATTTGGTGCTGAATATCCTTTACAAAATTTGACCCGTCTAATTATTTTTCTCACTCTGTCTTTTATCTGTCTTATGAGGTGGGGTGGTCTATTCGCATGACCTTTCAGATCAACAATCCAGTATAGGGTTTGATGCACCGAGCTAGAATTCAACCGGTTTGCTTATGAAAAGTTGGGTGCAAATTGGCTGTATGTGACATCGATTGTTTGGGTGTCTACAGGTTGGTCTTTTTGAGCATACAAATGCTCAAGAGGATGTTTTAATTTGCCTAAAGTGTATGCGGATCAATATCAATCACCCATCTGATCACCGAAGTGAACGCTTGACTTTTTAAGTGCATCGATTCTTTGAGTTCAGTCAAAAAAAGCTGTAGGTGTTTTCTGCTTAAGCTTTCAATCAACAATTGAGCGCGTTCAACATTGGCGATTTTGCGCATATTCATGGGAACAGGCGAGTAGACGAAAATATGCTCAAGGGAAGGCAAATGTCCACGTGTCATCATGGATTGAAGGATGGAGTCTGTGAGAGCTTTGATCTCATTTAAAAATCTTTGTGCATTTTCTTGAGAGCGAGACTCTGCTTTGATCAAGGCTTGAAAGCAAAAGGGAGGCATATTGGCCGTTTGCCGTTCAAGAAGTTGATTGTTTGCAAATCCAGGGTAGTCGTGGTTTTTTAAATATTCAAAAACAGGGTGCTTGGGGTTAAAGGTTTGGACCCATAATTCACAAGCTTGAGCAGCATTAAAATTGACATCTCGCCCTGAACGCCCCGCTGCTTGCATGAGCAAAGCAAACAAGCGTTCAGTAGAGCGAAAATCATTGGAATACAAGGCGGAATCAACTTCAAGTGCAGCCACGAGCGTCACGCGGCGAAAGTCGTGTCCTTTGGCAATCATTTGAGTCCCAACCAGCACGTCGATTTCCCCACTGTGGACCAAATCCAGCTGAATCTCAAGGCTTCCTTTGGTTTTTGTTGAGTCTGCATCGATCCTAAGTATTTTGAGGCTTTCATGGTCCGTTTTCCTGAGGTCTGACAGAGCTTCGAGAAGTGTCTCTTCAAGCCTTTCTGTCCCCATCCCAAGCATCATGATGTCTTGGTTCGAGCAGGTAGGACACTTTTTAGGGACTTTTTGAGTATCCCCGCAGTGATGGCAGCGAAGCGTTCGATCGGCTTTGTGAAACACTTTAAAAGCACTGCATTGATTGCATTGACTTTTCCATCCACAACCACTGCAGTAAAGCACAGGCGAGTATCCGCGCCTGTTCAGGAGAATAAGCACTTGCTCGGAGTTCTCGACTCTTTGTTTGATGGCCTTGATCAATGGGGGCGAGAACAGGGTGTATTTGGGCTGAAAATTCATGTCCACTCGGTTGAGATCAGGCAGACTTGCGCCTCCAATTCTGGTGGGCATTTCAATTCTGAGGTAACGTGCTCTTTTGGCCACGCTGTCTTGATCTTTGTTGGCCACGGGCAATTGGTCTAGGCTGTGGTACCAACTCTCGAGTGAAGGTGTGGCTGAACCCAGGATCACTTGGGCTTTAGACAGAGCGCCCCTATAAACTGCAAGATCTCTTGCAGAATATCGAGCCCCTTCTTGTTGTTTGTAACTGGGGTCGTGCTCCTCATCGACAATGATCAGCTTGAGGTTTGGAATTGAGGCAAAGATGGACATTCGTGTGCCTAGAATGATCTTGGCATACCCTTGATGGGCAGCAAGCCATGCATTGAGCCTTTGAGCCGGGGTGAGCTCACTGTGCATCGTTGCCATTGCATGCACACCTACGCTCTTTCGAAACCGCGCTCTGATTGTATTTTCAAGCTGAGGTGTCAAGTTGATCTCTGGCACCATGATCAGTACTTGAGCGCATGGGTCTTTGGATAGCAATGTTTCAATGCATTTCAAGTACACCTCGGTTTTACCACTTCCAGTTGAGCCAAAGAGTAAAAAAGGTCCTTCATGGTGCTCAATGATTTGGATCGCTTTTTCTTGCTCTGGGCTCGGTGCTTTTGACTCTACAGGGGCGAGATCTTCATCCAAATGGGCCGATTGTTTCAAAGCAACTTCTTGCTTGGATTGCCACTTTTGAAGTCTTTTTTGAATTTGCTCTCCCGTCAACGCTTTTAATTGCGTTGGCAAGGCCGCAATAGCAACTTCACCCAAAGAGCGTTGATAGTAGCTTGCGGTGAACGCCACCAGCTCCAGCCAATTGGCTTGTAGCGGCCCTAAACCTTGGACATGTGAAATGATGTTTTTGAATTTGATTTCAGGCGTGTTCAGTCTAGGGTCCGAGAGCTCTTGCGCCTGCGCATAAACCACGCCGAGGACTTCTCTTTTGCCAAGCGGGACCTTGACAATGCTCCCCACGGGGAGCGGCAAATCATAGGTATAGCTCAAGGGGCTTGGTAAATTGCTATGCGCTGGCGTATGGATCAATACCTGAAGGATGTGGGTCATGGAGAGGGCAATGTTACGCTTTAAATCTCGATAATTTATTTGAAACAATAGATAAGTCTTTGATTTTTTTGTGCTTTTAACGCGGCAATCAAATCTGTGGATAACTTTGTTGATAGAGAAGATCTAAACATCAAAGATTGAGAACTTTTTAGCAGATATCAAATCCATGCGATCAAGCTTAGATCTAAAAATATCTATATAAAACATATGCTTAGCACGCAAATAAAGCACCCATGCCATCAGAGAACTTTAGACCTCTTTTTTTAAAAATGGGGATTTAAATGTGCATAAGTCAAAAAAGCAGCTGATATTCTTGACATTTTAGACCGCAAGGGTCTGATGAAAGCTCCTAAGCACCTTCAATGCTGACAGGAAGTGAGCGTGGGTGATTTTTGATCAGTCATGAGTCCAGAATGGCTCATGGGCTGACTTGAGAGGCCAGTTTTCTTTGCTGTTTTGAGTAGTCGTGAACAGTTTGGACAAGGGTTGAGACGTGTTCAGCTGGGGTGTATTGGCTTATGCCATGACCTAAATTAAAAATATGGGTCGGTCCAAGCTTGTCTTTGTTCATGTGAGGGGTGCCAAAATGATCTAAAAGGGCTTTGACCTCTGTTTCAATCTGTTTAGGTGGCGCAAACAAGACATTGGGATCCAGGTTTCCTTGAATGGCTTTACCCGGTCCACCTACCTCACCTCCAATGGCGTTTCTGGCCTTGGTCAGATTGACGGTCCAATCCAGCCCCAGAGCTTGGCAATCCAAATCTTTCATCTCATCAAGCCAAATCCCGCCTCCTTTGGTGAAGACAATGCTTGGGATTTTTACGCCCTCATGCTCTTTGAGCAGTTTGGAGAGCACGCGCTTGGTGTAGGAGAGGCTGAAATTTTGAAATGCGCCATCGGCCAAGACGCCGCCCCAGCTGTCAAAAATCATCACTGCTTGTGCGCCCGATTGAATTTGCGTATTCAAATAAAGTGCGACTGCATCCGCATTGGTCGCGAGCACTTGGTGCATCAAGTCAGGCCTGCTGTACATCAATTGCTTGACATGCCTGTAATCGTCTGAGCCGCCACCTTCAACCATGTAACACGCCAATGTCCATGGACTTCCAGAAAACCCAATCAGGGGGACGCGACCGTTCAACGCTTTGCGAATGGAAGTTACCGCATCAAAGACGTATTTCAATTTGTCCATGTCTGGGACGTGCAACTGTTGAACGGCGGCCTCATCGCGAACCACTTTTTCAAATTTAGGTCCTTCGCCTTGAGCAAAACTCAAGCCCAAACCCATTGCGTCTGGCACCGTCAAGATGTCACTAAAGAGAATGGCTGCGTCCAACGCATAGCGCTCCAAGGGTTGAAGGGTGACCTCGGTTGCATAGTCAACGTTTGTTGCAAGGCCCATGAAGCTGCCCGCTTTTGCCCGAGTGGCACAATATTCTGGTAAGTATCTGCCCGCTTGTCGCATGAGCCAAACGGGTGTGTGATCGGTGGCTTGACGCCAGCAAGCCTTTAAGAAAGCGTCATTTTTGAGAGCTGGGTACATAGGACGGGTAAAAATCAGGAAAAACTGTTTAAAAAGCGACTATTTCTAAATGCTTTGCACATGTTACTTTAAAAAAACAGCTCACTTCATCAGTGCGATCCTTAGGTCGGGCTTAAAAAAATAAAAGAAGTGAGCGGCCACTTGTTTTTTCAAAGTTCCTCAAGCGCCTTCAACAGTTCTTGTTCGGTGACAAATTCTGATAAAAAATGGGGTGCTTGGCCATTCTTTAGCAAAATATAGACAGGCACGCCATTTCGACCCAAGTCGTTCAAAGACTGTGTAATTGCTGGGTCTTGACGCGTCCAATCCGCACGAAACAGCGTGACGTGGTGTGCTTTGAAAGCGCTTTGAACGTTGCTTTTTTGGAAAGTCAGTTTGTTAAATTGGCAACTCAGACACCATGCTGCGGTGTAGTCAACAAATACGCGCCGGCCTTGGGCCAACTCATTTTTGACTGCTTGAGCGGACCAAGTCTGCCATGGGATCGCTTGTTCCAAGCGTGATGCATCTTTTGTTGGCTCAAGGCTTGTGGTGTTTTCTTGGCCGCTTGAGGGCTGAACAGTGAGTTCTGCAGATGATTTCACCCCAAGCACCCAAGTGGTTTGTAGCGCAACAAAGATGGCCAAGAGCAACCAAGCGAATCGTGTGGACCAAGTGGCTTGCTGGGATTGGGATTGGGCTTGGAGTTTAAGGTTGAATGACCAAGCCACTGCGCTTAGAAGCAATAAAAGCATCATCTGAAGGATCATCGCCGAGAGGCCCACTTGTTGCGCCAAGACCCAGGCGAGCCACAAAACGGTCAAGGCCATGGGAAACCCAAGGCAGGCGCGAAAGGTCATCATCCAGGGACCGGGTTTGGGTATGAAGCTCACGGCCTTGGGAAACCAACCCATCAGGAGGATTGGACTTGACAAGCCCAGACCTAGCATTGAAAACAGCAGCATGCCTTGCCAAGTGGGGATGCTAAAAGCCAGGCCAATCGAAGCGCCCATAAAGGGCGCCGTGCAAGGCGAAGCAATTAAAACTGACAAGACACCACTCAAAAACGATTCCAACAAAGGGTTCTTGGAGCCCATTGAATTTAAAAAATGAGGAATGCTTTGGCGAATTTCAAAAACGCCCCAAAGATTGAGGGCTATCAAGGTAAAAAGAAGGCATAAAAAAACAACAAAGGTGGGCGATTGCAATTGAAACCCCCATCCCAATTGCGCTCCACCGGCACGAAGGAGCAAGATGATGCCGCCGAGTGATAAAAGAGTGACCCAAATGCCTAAAGCGTAAAACTCCGCCAAAAAACGAGTTCGGTGCTCTGCTTCATGCGCTTGAGGCATGAAGGAGAGGGCTTTGATGGCCAGAACAGGCAAAACGCAAGGCATTAAATTCAATACGAGCCCTCCCGCAAAAGCGCTTAACAGGGCCATCAAGAGACTTGCAAAGGTGAGGCTTATGGGTGCGACTCGATGGTCGGGCTTTAAAGGCAATTGAGGGCTGATGGTCTGATCGGAAGGGGTCGTGTTCATTGAACTTGTTGGCCAAGGTGTTTTCATATTGACCAAGACACGGTAGCTCTTTGGGGATTGGCCCTGTGCATTGAGATCGATCAACAAGAGGGACCATTGCGGTGGACTTTCTGCTCTCAATTCTGAGACAGGTAAATTCAAAATCCATTCACCCTTGTTCCACTTTTGGGCGGCTTTGACCTGCTCAAGCGAGAGTGTTTTTAAGAGCTCGCCTTGCTCAGGAAAGAGGTCAAATTGATGGCCCAAAGTCGTTTGAGGGAGGCCTTGAACTTGAATGTTGAGCGACGAGCCTTGCTGGTTTGCAGATGCAAGTGCCTGTGCGGTGGGGAGTTCTTTGGCTTGTGCCTCCAACACAGCTTGAGCCCATGGGTCGCTTGCGAAAGAGGGACTGGCTTGGGGCAAAGCAATTTTAAAATCCCCCTCTTGGGGGATGCATTCTTGGCGGCAGACCAGCCAATTGGCATGCAACCGAATCAATGGCGGCTCAGAAAAGTCTTTGAGCGGTTTTTGTAAAAACAAAGGGGCCAATAAAGTCAAGCGGTTTGTGAAGCCGTAATTGATGAGATCTCCCAAAGCGATCCGTTCTGGCCGTGGCCATAGAGTGCCTCCTATGTTGATGCCATCAGGGCTTGTCCAAGACAATTGAGTGGCCAATCCCGCATCCCCTGGATTTTTCCAATAGGTATGCCATTGAGGGGCATGCGTTATTTCAAGTGCGAGCCACTGACGTGCTTGGGCGGTGTTTTCAACAAGACCTGAAGGCGCATAAAGACGCAAGACGGCGCTCACTTGTTCGGTTTTGACGGTATTTGAAACAAAAATATTTTTTGTTCCTGCATTGTTAGACAATTGAGCCCAAGACGTCGTGTTGAACAGCAAAAGTGCGAGGGCGATTGTTTTTAAGAACTCGAGTTTCAGGGGAAAAAACGCCCATCTTTTAAGATCAACGAGCATACGGGTGAAGCCTTGCATGTGGGAATCTAGGTGTCTTTAAGGAGTAAAAGTGAGCAAGCATTCAAAATACTGGTCTGATTTAAGCACAACAGATTTTGACCTTTTAAACATAGGGGAATTTCTGGTTGTCTTGCCAATTGGGGCCACCGAACAACACGGACCGCACTTGCCTTTGTCTGTCGACTGTTTGATTGTCCAAGAAATTATTCAAGTTGCATTGAAAGTGTTGCAAAAAGAGACGCCTGTTCTCGTCTTGCCCACTCAAAAGGTGGGTTTGAGTACGGAGCATCAAGCCTTCAAGGGCACTTTAACGCATTCACCAGCCTTGGTCATTCAAACTTGGATGGAACTGGCAGATGGTTTGGCGCGTGCGGGCGTGAAAAAACTGTTGCTTTTTAATGCGCATGGTGGGCATCAGGGCTTGATCGAGTTGGTGGCAAGGGAAATAAGGGCCAAGCATGGCATCTTGGTGTACAGCTCCAATTGGTATCAGTTACCTATCGAGCAAAAAGTTCTGGACCTTTTTGACGCCAGTGAGCACCGTTTTGGAATACATGCGGGGGCCATAGAGACCTCCATCATCATGGCAACGCACCCTCAATTGGTCGACACCACCTCTTTTCAAAACTTTACCTCGTCTGCAAAAGACAGGTCAGAAAAATACCCCATTTTGGGCAACTCCAAAAGCGCCAAGCTTGGTTGGATGATACAAGACTACAACAGCAGTGGCGCAGTGGGGGATTTGAGTCAAGCCAGTGCAGACAAAGGCAAAGCATTGCTGCAAAGTGCAGGCATGTGTTTGAGTCAGTTGATCTTAGAGATTTTAAGTTTGCCGCTCAACACCATCAAGACCTAGTTTTTTCGCTAGCTTGTCCCTCTAGCTTGAGGCTCAAGGCTTCCCATCTCGAGAGCATTTCAGCGATGGTGGCCTCAAGTTGAATTAACTCCTGAGCCAATTCCTTGGCTTTGAGGGGTTCGTTTTGAAATAGTCGAGCATCGTTGAGGGTCTCATGGATTGAATTTTGCCGAGCTTCTTTTTCAGCCATCCATTCAGGCAAGGCGTCCAATTCCTTTTGTTCCTTGAAAGTCAGCTTGACGCCCGCTGGTGGTTTTACTTTTGAAGCGGCTTGACTAACAAGTGCATTGGGGAGGGGCTCAAGTTTTTTAGCAGCTTGCAGGGGAGGTGTTTTTGAGGACGGGCTTAGCGAGGCAAACTCTTTGGCGCGTTTAGCTTGCGTGAGCCAATCTTGAACGCCGCCCTCGTACTCTCTCCAGCGACCTGAATTTTCATAGACCAATGTGCTGGTCACGACTTGATCGATGAATGCGCGATCATGGCTGACAATGAAAACGGTGCCGTCATAATTTTGAATGAGCTCTTCCAGCAGCTCCAAGGTATCAATGTCCAAGTCGTTGGTTGGTTCATCTAAAACCAGCACATTGGCCGGTCTTGCAAAAAGCCTTGCCAAAAGCAAGCGGTTTCTTTCTCCGCCCGAGAGGCTTTTGACGGGTGAATTGGCCCTGGCTGGAGAGAAAAGAAAATCTGTCAAATAGCTTTTGACGTGCTTTTTTTGAGATCCAATTTCAATCCACTCACTGCCAGGGCTGATAAAGTCCACCAAGCTGGCATTGAGATCGAGTGTTTCTCGGTGTTGGTCAAAGTAAGCAACAGACAGCTTTGTGCCCAGTTTAATGTCTCCACTGTCGGGCTGCAATTCCCCAAGTATCAGCTTTAACAGGGTTGTTTTGCCTGCGCCATTGGGGCCGATGATGCCAATTTTGTCTCCTCGCAAAAGTGTGGCACTGAAATCCACCACGATATCTTTTTTTGCTCCACTAACAGCTGAACTAGGGTCTGGGTACGACTTGTAAACTTGATCTAAAACTGCAACCAATTTGCCGCTGGGCGCGCCCTTGTCAATTTCAAGTTTGACTTGGCCCACCACATCTCGGCGTGCTTGTCGTGTGGCGCGCAGATCCTCGAGCCTAGCGATTCGGCTTTGGCTTCGAGTGCGTCTTGCTTCAACGCCTTTGCGGATCCAGATCTCTTCTTGGGCCAAAAGTTTGTCAGATTTGGCTTGAATGACGGCTTCTTGGGTCAATTGCGTTTGTTTGAGCAATTGATAAGCTTCAAAATTTCCTTCGTAGGACAAAAGTTTGCCTCTGTCCAATTCAACAATTCGGGTAGCCACTCTGTCCAAAAAAACCCGATCATGGGTAATGGCCAAGATGCTGCCCTTGAAGTCAATCAGCAAATCCTCAAGCCAAACGATGGAGTCGATGTCCAGGTGATTGGTGGGTTCGTCCAAAAAAAGAACATCTGGTGCCGTGACCAAGGCTTGGGCAAGGGCCACGCGCTTGGATTGCCCGCCGCTTAAGGTGTTTACAAGTTTGTTGGGCTCAAGCTTGAGCCTGTTGATGGTTTCATCAACACGTTGAGACCAGTTCCAGCCATCGCGAAGTTCAATTTTATTTTGCAAGGCATCCAAGTCGCCGTGGCCCAAAGAATATTGATCTATCAAGTCAATCACATCTTTGAGCCCCTCACTGACGGATTCAAAGACGGTTTGGTTGGCTAGCAAAATGGGTTCTTGGGCAACGTAGGCCAACTTAAGCCCTTGTTGCATCTGAACACTGCCGTCGTCGGGCAATTCAAGGCCAGCGAGAATTTTTAGCATGGAGGACTTTCCAGTCCCATTGCGACCAATCAAACCCACGCGTTCTTGTTGTTCTATGGAGAAATCGACATGATCTAAAAGTGGGACGTGGCCAAAGGCCAGCTGAGCTTGTTGAAGTTGAATTAATGACATGGCGGTATTATCGATGCATAAGTGCGGGTTGATCCAAACATTCCGCCATGCCAAACTGGAGGAATCATACGGACAGGCAGGATATAGGGCAAATGAGGAAGGCGTGACCTTCTTTAAATTAAAGCGCTAGTTGGGGCTTAAAAAAGATTCATGGTTGACGTTGACACGCTGACGGGTTGAGTATTAAAATAGAGGGCTTCGTTTTTGAGTAACAAATCTCTTTAAAGAGGCGGCAAAAAGGCCTTAGGGCTTGACAGGTTTTTAAACAAACTGTCATAATCAAAGGCTTCGCTTCGCTTCGCTTCGAATGAATGAAACGATCTGTGAAAACGGAATAGTTCATTGAAAAAAAGATAAAGACCCGAGAGCTTGACAAGGTATTAAATAAAATGTCATAATCGAAGGCTCCGCTCCAAAAAAGTGAAACAAACTGTGAAAACAAATGGTTCATTAAAAAGGAGACAAAGACCTTTAGGTTTGACAAGTTATTAAATAATGTGTCATAATCGAAGGCTTCGCTCACAAGAGTCGAAGTAAGAAAGAAAACAAACTGCATCGACAGTGTTTTCCAAGGTTCATTAAAAACTTACAGCCGATAAGCGTGGGCGTTTTAAGGAGATTGCCATGGTTCTAGTAACCAAGTCGCAAGACTTAAAACGCTCATAAGATAGAAGTGAAGTTCACTTCAATTCCAATTTTTTGAGTGGTCTCGAAAGAGACAAAAAACATAAAGATCGAACTGTAGAGTTTGATCCTGGCTCAGATTGAACGCTGGCGGAATGCTTTACACATGCAAGTCGAACGGCAGCACGGGGGCAACCCTGGTGGCGAGTGGCGAACGGGTGAGTAATATATCGGAACGTGCCCGATCGTGGGGGATAACGTAGCGAAAGTTACGCTAATACCGCATACGATCTACGGATGAAAGCGGGGGACCGCAAGGCCTCGCGCGAACGGAGCGGCCGATATCAGATTAGGTAGTTGGTGGGGTAAAGGCCCACCAAGCCAACGATCTGTAGCTGGTCTGAGAGGACGACCAGCCACACTGGGACTGAGACACGGCCCAGACTCCTACGGGAGGCAGCAGTGGGGAATTTTGGACAATGGGCGAAAGCCTGATCCAGCCATTCCGCGTGCAGGACGAAGGCCTTCGGGTTGTAAACTGCTTTTGTACGGAACGAAAAGGTTTCAGCTAATACCTGGGACTCATGACGGTACCGTAAGAATAAGCACCGGCTAACTACGTGCCAGCAGCCGCGGTAATACGTAGGGTGCGAGCGTTAATCGGAATTACTGGGCGTAAAGCGTGCGCAGGCGGTCTTGTAAGACAGATGTGAAATCCCCGGGCTCAACCTGGGAACTGCATTTGTGACTGCAAGGCTAGAGTGCGGCAGAGGGGGATGGAATTCCGCGTGTAGCAGTGAAATGCGTAGATATGCGGAGGAACACCGATGGCGAAGGCAATCCCCTGGGCCTGCACTGACGCTCATGCACGAAAGCGTGGGGAGCAAACAGGATTAGATACCCTGGTAGTCCACGCCCTAAACGATGTCAACTGGTTGTTGGGTCTTCACTGACTCAGTAACGAAGCTAACGCGTGAAGTT
>Ga0209086_10003918_pt1 | contig 11154 bp, 11 predicted proteins | sample M_130207_XF_Meta_FD_187312 | JGI IMG/M metagenome (GOLD analysis project Ga0209086, IMG submission 187312) | Freshwater microbial communities from Lake Montjoie, Canada to study carbon cycling - M_130207_XF_MetaG (SPAdes) (version 2) | ecosystem: Environmental > Aquatic > Freshwater > Lake...
CAATGGCGGTTTGTCGCTGCTTGAAATGCTCGTCGTGATCTGCTTGATCGGCATCGTTGCTGCCGTGGCCGTCGGCTGGTACGGCGGGGCGCACAGAGATTTGATTGAGCGTGTGACCAACCAGCGAAACGCACAGGAAATCGTTTCACTTGGCGTATGTGCAACCGTCAGCGGCGCAGATTTTGTCGTGCCTGACAGTAAGCAAGCCACCGTTGAAAACCTCATCGCCGGCACCGTGGGTCAGCACGGCATTTGGAAAGGCAAAACCTTCCGCCTTACGAGCATGCAACTCGACGCCCTCCCCGGAGCACTCCCCTTCGTGAAATTTGACGCTGGCCTGCTGCTTTACGAATCCTCCGGCTGCCAGCTTTAAGCAATATCAATCAGCTTTGACCTCCAAAGTCAGCGTTGCGGGCAGTTTCGCTGCCTCCGCAGTATTCTTTGCCGCCGTCTCGTCCGGAAAAATCACCACGATCTCACGGATGCCACTTTGCGCTTGGGGGTTCGGCTCCTTCAAAATCCACTGCTTCACAAACTTAGCCACTGACTGCCGGCTGGCCTCGCGCACATTACGAATCTTGCTTGGCGCCCCTGCACGCGCTTCTAGAATAGCGGTCAGGCCCTTCTCAAGTGTCGCCAGATTTTCCACCGCGTTGAAGCGCATCCAGCCCGCAGCAGATTTTTTCTCCATGGTCTCGGTTCGAATCGCCGGCGGCAGGGATGGCCGGATGAGCGGTGCCACAACGATGCAGCGCCCATCCTTAACCTCCAGTTGCCACTCCTCTGACAGCTTCAAATGGTAGCGATAGAACACCATGCTGCGGATTTCGGACTCCGTGGTCCCGAGGTAAACCACATCAAACAGCGTCTTCGAGTCGAACTTCGTGATCGTCTCCTCACTCTCCAATGTCGCCAGTTCCAGCACGTCACCATTGGTCGAAGCGATACGCTTCACATTCTCACGGAATACCTCAGTAATAGTCTGCTTTTGAAAATGCTCCGCCAGCCACTTGAGGCCAAAGCCCGAATCCACCACTTTCCAAAACACGATCCCGCCAATGATAACGGCAGCAAGAAAGGTCAGCGCCATTGTGGCAAAGCATCCGAGCCTGCGACGTGGAGCAGGAGAGGGTGTAGCATTAAGTTCAGACATGACGCAACGAACATGCCCTGCGTGCACGCACTGCCAAACACGAATCTGGCGAAACTTACTGCATGCGCTGCCAGTGGGTCATGTCGAGATTAGGGGGTAATAATAGGCCTTGATTGATCACCTTCCGTGGTGGCATCTTTGCTGCTGTCACAGGACAGCCTCCCTCCCGGCCATGAAATCTCCGTCCCGCTCCCACCCTGCCCGCTTCATCTGCGGCGGCAGTCTTGTGCCCATTCTCATTGTCGTTGCCGCGCTTGCGCTCAGCACCGCTATCTTCTTTTTGTTTACCAAGAAAAAGATGCTGGCAAAGCAAGACGCCGCACCACCAGTGGTGGCGGATGCCAAAGCTACCGCACAGGGCAAGGAAGCTGCCAAGGACGCACCATCCAGCACTCCTGCGCCCGTCACGCCGCCGAAACCAGCGCCAGCGATGCCTGCTCCAACTCCTGTTGCCTTTGGCTTTGCCCGCCCGCTTGATCTTGGCAAGCAACTCGTCCGCAGCCTCGCCACGGGTGACTTTGCCACTGCTGGCAAGCTCGCAGCAACCGCCGATGCCGCGCAATCGGACAGCGCCACGAAGCTGTTTGAAAAACTGGCAAGCATGGGCTTCAAGCCCGGCACAGAGGACCAGGTGGAACTCCTCGGCCTCGTCGAAAACCGCACCCGTATCGCCGTTCCCTTCACCAAGCCCGGTACCAACGAGATGGTCCGCATCCAGCTTGATCTCGAGCGTGATGAACGCATGGGCTGGAAGATCGCCAAAGCAACGCTACCCAAGGAAATGAGCAGCGCCATCGCGGGGCTGCCTGCCATGATCCCACCTTCCGCAGGCATGCCACCTCCTTCACCCGGCACGCTCGCGCCTGCCGCACAGATGAAACAGCTTTTCACCGTCGAGGACGGCACCGACGCACTCGCCTTTGCCAGCGACTTCGTGCGTCTGCTCCTTAAACATGATTTCGCCGCCGCCCGTGCCTTTGTGGATGACGCCAAAGTGCCGGTCGAACGCCTCGTTGGCCTCTGCATCGTGTTTGAAGAAGGTCAGTATGCACTGAACACCAGCAAGCCACTCATCGTCACCATCGCCAATCCCGAAGTGTCCTGGGTCATTGCACAGGTGCAATCAGAAGCGCTGCAGCAGAACACCGAGTTTGGCGTCGAGCTCAAGCGCGGCGACATCGCGCAGCCATGGAAGGTCGTCGGCCTGAACCTCTCCGATATCCTCGGTGCCTTCGCCAAAAACGCCTCCAAGCTTGGCGTGCCTTACACGCCCATCGTGAAAAACCCGAAAGGTGGCGAATCGCTCGCACTCTACTTTGAATACGACCGCGCTGAGTTGCATCCGCGGGCCTTAAAGCAGCTCGAGGTCATCTCTGCACTTATGCGTTCTGACCACTCCAAAAAACTGCGCATTGCTGGCCACACCGACGAAAAAGGCCGGGACGATTACAATGTAGGTCTTTCCCGGGGCCGTGCCGAGGCTGTGAAAAAACAACTAGTCGCACTCGGCGTTCCGGCTGATCAGGTGGTGACCACCGGTCTGGGTAAAGCTCAGCCGCTCAGCCCCAATAAAAAATCTGACGGCACCGACGATCCTGAAGGCCGCAGCCACAATCGCCGCGCAGAGATCTATCTCGATTTCTGATTCTTCGACGTACCTTGCACCGTTGTCGCGTCCGCCTAATCTGGCGCACGCATGAAGAAAAACGCCCCGCCAGCCCCCACACCACCATCGTCGTGGCAGGCGGGGATCGTCATCGGTGGTGGTGCGTTGGCTTTGGTTGCGTCCATCGCCTGGGCTTTGTGGCCGCAGAAAAAGTTCACTCCCGTGCCGATGACACTTTCGCTCGCGAAAGCCACGCCCTTCGTCATGCCGGACGAACAAACGACCTTTTCTCAATACGCTGGCTCGCAGAGTTGCCAAGAGTGCCACGCGGATCAATTCGCCAAATGGCAGAGTTCGCATCACGGCCTCGCTGAACGCAAACCAGACCCAAAACTCGATGATCCTGCGTTTGTGCCTAATCGCACCTTCACCCACGGCACACAAACGACTGAAACACGTAAAACCGGCAGCGACTACGAACTCATCGCTCTCGGTTTTGGCGACAAGATCACACCCTATCGTGCCGAACGTGTCATCGGCCACGATCCACTGCGCCAGTTCCTCGTTGATGGCGGTAACGGCCGTCTGCAAGCCATGGAAGCCTGCCTCGACCCGCATAAAAACGAATGGTTCAACGTGTATGGCAACGAAGACCGCAAACCCGGCGAATGGGGCCACTGGACCGGCCGGGGCATGGTGTGGAATCAAATGTGTGCCACCTGCCACAACACCCGACTACGCAAAAACTACGACGCCTCAACCGACAGCTACAAAACTACGATGGCCGAAATGTCTGTGAGCTGCGAATCATGCCACGGGCCGATGAAAACGCACAACGAGTGGCAGCACGCCAATCGTGGTATCAAAGGTGATCCCACGCTCGTGAAATGGTCGCGTGATCAACACACCGAAAACTGCGCAGGCTGCCACGCACGACGCGGCGAGATCACCGGCGACTTCGTGCCGGGTGAATCGTTTTGGGATCACCATCAGCTCACCATCACCGATCAGACGGATACGTTTTACCCCGACGGCCAAATTCGCGATGAGAACTACGAGTTCAGCAGTTTCTTCAGCAGCCGCATGCACAACGCCGGTGTGCGCTGCATGGACTGCCACGACATGCACAGCATGAAAACGATTCTGCCCGGCAATCAGCTCTGCATGCGCTGCCACACCCAGGGAGGCTTTCCCAACGCTCCGGTCATCATGCCAGAAGCGCACAGCTTTCATCAAACCGCCAGCACCGGTAATCAATGCGTGAACTGCCACATGCCGCAGACCGTCTACATGCAGCGCCACCCGCGCCACGATCATGGCTTCACCATTCCTGATCCGCTGCTTACCAAACAGTTTAACGTGCCAAACGCCTGCAACAAATGCCACACTGACAAGACCACGGACTGGGCGCTGGAGGCCACGCAGAAGTGGTGGGGAGACAAAATGAACCGCAAAACACGCACGCGGGCCACCCTCATCGCCAAAGCACGCCAAGGCGATCCTGAAGCACGCGACGGCCTCGTTGACCTCCTCGGCAGCGATGAAATTCCACATTGGAAAGCCAGCGCCGCACTGCTGTTGGATCGTTGGATTGATCAATCCAGTGTTCAAACCGCTGTCACAGCCCAATTGCAGCACGCCCATCCGCTTGTGCGCCAGAGCGCGATCCGCACACTCGAACCCGTACTGCAAAGTAACTCCATTCGCCCCAGCATCGAACCTTTGCTCACTGATCCCGTGCGTGGTGTTCGGGTTGCTGCCGCCTGGGCCTTGCGTGACTCGCTCGATCTCGAATCCGCCGCTGGTAAAGATTTGCAGCACATGCTCAACCTCAATGCCGATCAGCCCAGTGGCCAGATGCAGCTCGCGCAGTTCGATTTTGCCCGTCGCAACACCTCCTCTGCCATCCAGCACATGGAAACCGCCATCCGCTGGGATCCCAACTCACCGCCGTTCCATCACGACCTTGCGATGATGTACAGCACCACCGGCCAAACACAGCTCGCCATCGCCAAGCTTCGCGACGCCATCAAGCTCGCGCCCAAACATGCCGAGTATCACTACGAACTCGGCCTCGCCCTCAGCGAAACTGGCGACATGAAAGCCGTGATCGCCTCGCTGCAAGAAGCCGTGCGTCTTGATCCTTCATTCGCCCGCGCTTGGTACAATCTCGGCCTCGCTAAAAACGGCCAGGGCGATGTTCCTGGTGCTCTCGATGCCCTGCAACGTGGCGAACTCGCCAACTCACGCGATCCAGGTATTCCGTATGCACGTGCCACGATCCTCGCACAGCAAGGCCGTAAACCAGAAGCCATCGCCGCGCTTAATCGGGTTCTGAGCATCGCCCCTGGCCATGGCGAGGCGTTGCAACTGCGCACTGCGCTTATGCAGCGTTGAATCAGCGGTTCACCCGTCAGCTTTCTTCCATTCCTCGCCTTCTTCGTCATCATCGTCGCCAAAGCCGTCGTCGTAGGTGTCCTCATCCTTGCCAGTGCTGATACCGGCGATGGAGTTGATATCCTCATCGCTTAATTCCTCGATCTCGTCATCATCGTCATCGCCCTCTTCCTTGGTCGTGTCGGCAGCTTGTTGCGCCTCAAGGCCCTTCTTTTCGATCTGCGCGAGTGTTTCACTCACATCCTCGACAGTCTCCCAGACTTTTTTTGCCACAAAGATAGGTGCACTCTGCTGCACGGCCATCGCGATGCTGTCACTGGGCCGGGCGTCGAGTTCGATCATCTTGCGTGTCGTGTGCAGTTCGTTCTCGGCGGAAATAATCAGACGCGCATGGAACACGCTGCCATTGATATTATTGATGATGACCCGTTCCACCTTGGCGCCAAAGGCCAACAACAAATGCCCCACAAGATCATGCGTGAGCGGGCGCTCCTTTGACACGCCGCGCATGAACATCGAGATCGCCGTGCCAACCGACTCGTCGATATAGATCACGAAGACCTTGGTCTCATTGCCCAGGAATACGGCAAAGCTGCCTTCCAGCGGCAGCACCGCGCGCACCTGCACTTCGACGACATCCTTGTTCATGGGGCCAAACTAAAACCGCGTGCGTGCGGATGGCAACATGCGCCGTGGATTTTTCTGCGTCTAGAATGGCTTGCCTAGCGCCTTGATGGACTCACCGCCAAGGCCCAGTTTGAGGTAACGTCGGGCTAACTCAACGTACTTGAGAGCCAGCTTCGCGTTCGCCTGCTGTTCTTCGAGCGAGAGCGCACGCACCACACGTGCGGGCGATCCGACGACAAGCGATCCTTCAGGAACGATCATGTTCTTCGTCACCAGCGCCCCGGCGGCAATGATGCTGCGCGCGCCGATCTGCGCCCCGTCAAGAATGATCGCCCCCATGCCTACGAGCACTTCATCGCCAACGTTGCAGGCATGCATCACCGCACGATGCCCCACGGTCACGCGTTCGCCCAGCACGCAGGCATGATCATCGCTCACATGCAGCACGCTGCCATCTTGAACGTTGCTTTGCGCGCCAACGATGATGCGGTTAATGTCACCACGCAAAACCGCGCCATACCACGCACTGGATTCGGCCCGCATCTCCACCGCGCCTATGACGATGGCTCCAGGAGCAATGAAAGCGCCGTCAGCGACGGAGGGTTCCGACTCGGGAAGCAAGAACTTTTTGAGTATTTGATGGTCTTCCATGCCTTGTAGAATCTTGGATTGGAAAGTTTTTGTGTTTGAGAAGCAAAGGCTACAGCGCCATAAAATATGACCGCTTTCCCTGATCATTCTGGCGCGGACCCGTATTCAATCCAACAACGAATCTACTCATCATCTCATGAACAAAGCCGAACTCATTGACGCTGTACAGAAAAATCTCGGTGGCGACACTTCTAAGCGCGCTGCTAGCGACGCCCTCGACGCCGTTCTCACCGCCATCGCCAAGGGCGTGAAGACCAGCAATGTGCAGCTCATCGGCTTCGGCACCTTCAAGGTCGCCAAGCGTGCCGCACGAACCGGACGCAATCCGAAGACCGGCGTGGCCATGAAGATCAAAGCCTCGAAGACCGTGCGCTTCGTCGCCTCCGCCGCGCTCAAGAAGTCGCTGTAATCAGCCGCTGCTCCTTTCACCCGCGCTTCGTCTCAGGAGCGCGGGTTTTTTATGCCTCAATCCTTCAGTTCCTGCTCCATTCGCTCGCTCAGCCACTGCTTGATCATGCTTTGGTAGTTTAGATAGCGGCGGCGGGCCACGCGCTTGATGCGGCTCAGCATGCGCGGGTCAAAGCGCAGCGTGATCGTGGTGGACTCGCGCACATCCGCACGATGGATCGAGGACTGCATCAGCCGCGCATCAAGCTGATGCGCCGCCCAGAATTTCACCTCCGCCTCCTCGGCATCAAAGGCAGGCACGTCCTTCCAGGCGCGGATCAGTTTCAAATCAGGTGATGCGGTGTCCATGGTCGTAATGGGTGAACTCAAATATCCTCCGCCTTCTTGCGCTCGAAGAAATCATGCTCCCCTGGAGTCATCAGCCGCGCGAAGACGACGCGGTAACGTTTGCCGTCCGTCCAAAACACGCTGAACACCGGCTTGCCCTGCAATGACTTGCCCAGGTGGTAGTAGCGAGCCTCCGCCTCCTCGCTCTGGCCGTCGGGCAGGAATTTGAGCGCGAATGGATCCTCAAACGACTCCTCGATGTCCTTCGGCGGGAGTTGCGAAAGATCAAAAGCAGCGCCGAGCCAGTCGAAGTCCATGAGGTTGGTTGGGGGGATTATTTCCGGTATTCAATCAGTTCTATCTCATAACCCTCGGGGGCGTCAATGAATGCAAACACACCGCTCGAACTCGGCGTCGGTCCGTCCGAGAGCGGATAACCAAGCGAAGCCGCATGTTTGGCGAATTCTTCAATGCTATCGACCTCGAAGGCCAAATGCGTCAGGTCACTGCAAAACGTCACCTGCCCGCTGGCCGGATAGCTGCAAATCTCAATGAGCTCATCGCTGTTCGGCGTCTGCAGAAACACCAGTTCCGAGCCACGCGGCGACTTGTGGCGGCGCACTTCCTTCAGGCCGAGCACCTGTGTGTAAAAATGGATCGTCTTTTCGAGATCGTTTACCCGATAGCGGGTGTGGAGGAGTTTTTTGACCATAACTTACCGTTTATGCCACAGCCTGTCGGCAATGACAAACATCGAATGCCCGTTTAACTCTGTCATCCCACCATGATCTCCATCGACCTTAAAGGCAAAGTTGCCCTCATCACCGGCGCATCGCAGGGCATCGGCTCTCAAGTCGCCCGAACGTTTCATCGTGCGGGCGCCACAGTCGTCCTAAATCACCTCGGCACGCCGAGCACCACGGCGGATGCTCAATCACTCGCCGATGAACTCAACCTCGCTCGCACCGACAGCGCCAGCATCATCGCCGCCGATGTGGCGCAGCCCGAGCAGGTGCAAACCATGATGGGTGACGTCCAAGCACGCCACGGCGGCCTCGATTACCTCATCAACAACGCCGCCATCATCAAGGACCGCACCATCGCCAAGATGGGCCTCGATGAATGGGATGCCGTCATCGACGTGAATCTCTCCGGCGTCTTTTACTGCTGCAAGTTCGCCCTCGAAATCATGCGCGACCATGGTGCTATCGTCAGCTTCGGCAGCATCGCCGCCATCCAAGGCTTCTTCGGCCAGGCCAACTACGCAGCCGCCAAATCTGGCGTGCAGGCCATGATGCGCGTACTCAGCCGCGAAGCCGCCCGCAAGCAGATTCGCGCCAACGCCATCGCCCCCGGCGTCATCGACACCGCCATGGCCGCCACCATTCCCGAAAACGTCCGTGCCGAGATGCTCAAAAACGTCCCGCTCGCTCGCTTCGGCACCACCGAGGAAGTCGCCAACGTCGTGCTCTTCCTCTGCTCGCCGCTCGCCAGCTACGTGACGGGCCAAACCATCGAAATCAACGGCGGCTGGAGAGGCTGATGCGTTCCCCTGCCCACCTCGCCACAGCTGACGAAGCCGTCGCCGCCATTCCAAGCGGTGCCACGGTGGCGGTGAGCGGCTTTGTCGGTGCCGGGCATGCGGAGATGCTCACCTCGGCCTTGGAGCGCCGCTTTTTGCAAACCGGCACGCCGCGAGACCTCACGCTCTATTATTGTGCAGGTCAGGGAGATCGTGCGGAGCGCGGCATGAACCACCTCGCGCATCGCGGCATGCTCAAACGCATCGTTGGCGGGCATTGGAATCTCGCGCCAAAGCTCGGCGCACTCGCGCTGGCAAACGAAGTCGAAGCCTACAACCTGCCGCAGGGCGTGCTGAGCGTGCTGACGCGTGAAATCGCGGCCAAACGGCCCGGATTGATCACCAAGGTCGGCTTGAACACCTTCATCGACCCCATCCACGGCGGCGGCAGACTCAACGCGCGCACCACCGAGCCGCTCGTCGAGCGCATCAAGCTGGATGGCGAAACGTGGCTGCGCTACAAGCCGATGCCGATCCATGTGGCGCTCATTCGCGCGACGTATGCCGACGCCCGCGGCAACCTGAGCATGGAATGCGAAGGCTTGATCAGCGAGGTGCTGCCCATGGCGCAAGCCGCGAAGAATCACGGCGGCATCGTCATCGCGCAGGTAGAGAGCGTCGTGGATCAACTGCCTGATCCGAAGGCCGTGCGTGTCCCCGGCCTTCTCGTCGATTACATCGTCACTTCCGCCGGCGTGCAGCACGACCAGACCTTTGGAGAAGTTTTCAACGAGGACTTCGTCGTCACTGGCGATGGCAACTTCGAGCTGCCCGTCATGCCTGAGTCCGAGCGCAAACGCATCGGCACACGAGCACTGCGCGAAATCCGTGAAGGCGACATCGTGAACCTCGGCATCGGTTTGCCCGAAGCGGTGGCCATGGTCGCCGCAGAAACCGGGCGCTTGCAGGAGTTCACGCTCACGGTCGAAAGCGGCCCCACCGGCGGTGTGCCTGCGTCTGGGCTCAGCTTCGGTTGCAGCCACTTCCCGGAAGCCGTCATCGACCAGCCCTCGCAATTCGACTTCTACGACGGCGGCGGACTCGACATCGCCGTGCTCGGCGCGGTCGAAGTCGATGCTGAAGGCAGCGTGAACGTCGCCAGCTTCGCAGGACGTTTCGCCGGCGTCGGCGGTTTTGTGAACATCGCACAAAGCGCCCGCCGTCTTGTGTTCTGCTGCACCTTCCAGGCGAAGGGAAATGCCAAGTTCGTGCGCAGCATCCAGCACGTCTGTTTCCACGGCCCGTCCGCCTTTCAAAACGGCCAGCAGGTGATCTACGTGACCGAACGAGCTGTGTTTGAACTCACGCAGCACGGCCTCCGCCTCATCGAAATCGCCGCCGGGCTCGATTTGCAGCGCGACGTGCTCGATCTGATGGAATTCGCCCCGCTGCTCGCCGAAACCATCCGCACCATCCCATGAAGACTGTTTACATCATCGAAGCCAAGCGCACGCCCATCGGCCGATTCGGCGGCGGCTTGAAAGTCCTGACCGCCACCGAACTTGGGCACCTGCTCGGCGAGGCGATGCTGCCGCAAGAACTGCAACCGCACATTCAGCAGGTCATCCTCGGCCAGGTCCTGCAAGCTGGCACCGGCATGAACGTGGCACGCCAAATCGGCCTCAAGCTCGGCATTCCTCAGGAAGTGCCCGCCTTCACCGTGAACATGGCCTGTGGCTCGTCGCTGAAGGCCGTCGCGCTCGCCGCCGATGCCATCCGCAGCGGTGAAAACGATCTCGTCCTCGCTGGTGGCGTCGAATTGATGAGCCGCGCTCCGCATTACGCGATGGATCTACGTTTCGGCAAAAAGCTCGGCGATTCATCGCTCCAGGACGCGATGTTCGTCGATGGTCTGACCGATCCCTTGCTCAAAATCGGCATGGGCGAGACCGCGGAACGCATCGCCGACAAACACGGTATCACCCGCGCTGAGCAGGACGCCTTCGCCGCACTCAGCCAGAGCCGCGTCGCAGCCAGTCGTGCCGCCCTGAGCCGCGAAATCATTCCCGCAGGCGATTTGACCGAAGATGAGCACCCGCGAGCCGACACGACCGTCGAATCGCTTGCCAAACTCAAGCCCGCCTTCCGCAAAGACGGTACCGTGACCGCGGGAAATGCCTCTGGCATCAACGACGGCGCTGCTTTGGTCCTGCTCGCGAGTGAAGAAGCCGTTTCGCGTCACGGCCTAAAACCGAAGGCCCGCATTATCGCCAGCGCCGCTGTCGGCTGCGATCCCGCCCTGATGGGCCTCGGCCCCGTCGGTGCGATTCAGAAAGTGTACACTCAAACGGGCTGGAGCCTCGATCAGGTCGATGCCATCGAAATTAATGAGGCCTTCGCCGTGCAAACGCTCGGCTGCGTCAAGGAACTCGGCCTCGACACGGCCAAGGTTAACCCACGTGG
>Ga0209086_10003923_pt1 | contig 11144 bp, 12 predicted proteins | sample M_130207_XF_Meta_FD_187312 | JGI IMG/M metagenome (GOLD analysis project Ga0209086, IMG submission 187312) | Freshwater microbial communities from Lake Montjoie, Canada to study carbon cycling - M_130207_XF_MetaG (SPAdes) (version 2) | ecosystem: Environmental > Aquatic > Freshwater > Lake...
TGACCCAAGGTATGGAATAATATCATGTAAAAAAATCAACAATTCTTATGAAAAAGATGGTAAAACTGTAGATTTAAAATTTATAAATTTAAGTGACATCAAAACGGTAAAATGTAAGAATATTCGTCCATTAAATATATTAAATAAAGTACTTCAAACTCATTTTAATACTTGTTTAATGATACCGCTTCTGCGATTGTATAGCAGCAAATATTCATACGATAATAATTCTATTAAACTGATTGAATTTGATAATAAAGATACATACGCAGATAAAATCATCGATAAAAAGGTTCCTGGCTATCCTTGTGGCGGAGATGATAGTAAAAAGACCAGTATTAATAAGATATTTAAAGCTTGGAATTATTACGATGGTACGCGTAGTAGTTATTTTAATGAAGACCGTTTACAAATAACCGTATTATTTCAAATCATTGATATATTTAACAAATTGTTGGAAGAAAAGAATACTATAATATTAGGATGGGTCTGTGATGATGCCCCTACACCCAACTGTGATTTATTTCACGGCGAATTAGCAATAGCTATAAAATATCTACAAGAGCCATATAGAAACTGGATATTTTCAAAAGAAGATAGAAATTGTTCTTTATCTGTTTACACAATTGTAAGTGATAAATTAGTTAAACAAGATTTAGACCGTATTATAAAGGATAAGAAGGGTGGTGGGGGGCTGAAAAGACCATTTATAAATATAGAGGACAGTAACAATGAAGAGTCAGATGTAGATGAATATGAAGATAAAGAAGATGTAGAAGGAAGAGTGCCCGATATGACTGAACGTCAAACAAAAAGACGTAAAAGCAGTAGCCATAGTGATAACGTCCCCGATATAGATAGCCCGGGTAAAGTTATATTAGGTGATGATTTAAATAGTTATGAGGATGATGTTGAGGTAGAGGTAGATGTAGAGGATGCGGTTGTCCCAGATATTGATGAGAGAATTGCAGAAATAGATGACATAAATAATTTTTTATTTTTTAATGATGAAAGTGAGATGGGGGGTGGAATTAGAAATAAAAAACGACGTGCTACTAAGAAACGGCGTGATACTAAGAAACGACGTGCTACTAAAAAACGACGTGCTATTAAGAAACGACGTGCTACTAGAAAGAAATATCACAAATAGCATCGTTTCACAAATAGCATCGTTCTACAAATAGCATCGTTCTACAAATAGCATCGTTCTACAAATAGCATCGTTCTACAAATAAAGCGATTGACTCGTCGCAATATATTTCAAAGTTAATCGCGGTATCTCTCGCAACTTCTCCAATAAAGCTATATTCTGTGTCAGCTCGCAAATGCGTTCAAATTCTAAAGCAATCGCATTGACCCTCAACAAGGCTTTCACAAATTCCCCGATAAAGATACCCACATAGTCCTTCACGGTTTGAATAATTAATTTACAGGTGAGCTCGTCTGGGCTATCACACCATTGTATGACATACGGCAATAAGTCGTACGTTATATCATAATTGGCGCCCGTGATTAAGAACGCGTCTTGTTCGGCTTTTAAATAGACGTCCAGGCGTTCTTGCATGTAGCCAACAAACTCGCGCATGGCGAGCGGACACGTATGAGAACGCAATTCATCGCTGACGGACAAAGGATAGAAGCAACTGAACAAGCCGGCCAAATGCGCCGCATCGAGGGAGGCAAATTTATCCATACGCCAGTACAAATCCGTCATGGCGAGCGGATGCACTTCTTGGAGGTGCGCAGCAATACGGCCTTTCTCGGTTATTGTCATGCCGTTTGTGCATGTGTCTACTGCGCATGCTTCTACTGCGTTTGTGTCTACTGCGCATGCTTCTACTGCGCATGCTTCTACTGCGTTTGCTTCTACTGCGTTTGCTCCTACTGCGTTTGCAAATCCATTCTTTACCAAAATATACTGTAATTCATTCACCGTCACTGCCATATAGTTGATGGTATTTTTTTTATGGTACTGAGTTTCAGCGTGTTTCTTTTGCGCCTCCGCGAGGGCCTCTAATTTGGGCAATTCATTCAACAGGAATTTATGTTGGGTTTCCAGCGCGGTCATTTCGACCCGAGCCTTTTTCCGCGCCGCATTCGCCAGCAAGTTCAAGCTTGATTGAATTGCCTTATAACGTTCTAATGCCGGTAGTGGTGTCCGCGCCAACATCAATTGGGCTTCCTTGGCTTGAATTGCCAGCACATCTGTTGCTTCTTCTTTTTCATAGCCTCCCAGCTCTTTTTGAATATCGGTCGATAGCATACTCTGCTCCATAAAAGCGAGCATATCTTGCTTAGCCTCTACCATCGCCAAGGCCAAATTAAAGGATATTTTAAATTTCGAGGTCAATTTCTGAGGCGGGCCTGTGAGCATGTGTTTATACTCGCTGTTGGTCGGCAGTTCAAAGAGATTGACGCAGTGAAAGACATGCCCTAGGGTATCGAGCCCGCGCCGCCCCGCGCGCCCCGCCATTTGCGTATATTCGTGCGGATAAAGTAAGCGCATCGTCGAGCCATTAAATTTCGTTAGGCCGGCGAAAATTACCGTCTTGGTGGGCATATTGAGGCCGACGGCGAACGTCTCGGTGGCAATAAGAAGGCGAATGAAACCTTTTTCGAATAACAATTCGACCATTTCGCGCAAGACGGGAATAATGCCTGCGTGGTGAATGGCAATCCCCTTTTCCAATAACCCGACGATGGTTTTGTACTCGGTTAGGTCTAAATATTCTTGGTAGTTGGGCAATTTACTGGCCAAGATGTGGCGACATTCTTTCTCCACCAACGCGGGTAAGCCGCTGTCATCTTCAAAAAGACTGAAATTAATGTCTTGGGCGGCCTGCTCGACGTGTTTGCGCGAGAAGACAAAACAAATAGCGGGCAACATCTCTTTCCCTTTCAAATGCCGTAGCAAATCACCGAGGACATACTGGCGTTTGATATACGTATTATTTTTTGAGAGATAATCGAGGACATCTTTCATTTTGTAATAATTGGGTTCGTTGAAGACGCCGGCGGAGCTGGCAATGAGGATGGGTTGCTGGCGCAACTCTTCGATTTTCTTTTCGTAGGGACCCTTCGCGGACTTTTTTACCACCCCCTCGTTAACCGAAAGCCACATATAATGCGTAAGGGGCACAACGCGGGTATAGGTGGGAGCCAAGTACATCTTTTTTATATTTAGCTGCGCTTGCCCTATTTGCTGCTGCGCTTGCCCTATTTGCTGCTGCGCTTGCCCTATTTGCTGCTGCGCTTGCTTCGTTTTCTCTGCTTCAATCCACCCCGCAAAATCCTCCGGCCGGTCAATTGTTGCCGAGAGCATCAAGAGCTGGACCTGCGGCGGCAGCATTAAAATGGCTTGCTCCCACACCGAACCGCGCTCGGCATCATTGATGTAATGCACTTCGTCAAAAACTACAGCGGCCAGTTCGGTTTCAAAATCCATTTCAAAGAGGAGAGGCAATCGGGCTTCATCGTGAGTGGCATTGATTTTCTTATTGAGTAAGGTATTGCGCAAAATCTCGGTCGTCATAATCAAGACATCAGCCTCGGGATTATCCTTGCAGTCGCCGGTGAGAATGCCGAAGGAAATATGCGGGAATTTCTTGCGCATATCGTAGAGTTTCTGATTCGATAAGGCTTTGATGGGCGACGCATAAATCACCTTTTTCTTCTGCTTAACAAAATAGTTGATGGCAAATTCGGCCGGTAAGGTTTTGCCCGAGCCAGTATGCGCGGTGATTAAGACATTGTCACCTTCCACGATGGCCTTGATGGCCCATTTTTGAAAATCACTTAACATAATCCGTAGTCCGGGACGCATATAAGCATCGACAATAAAAAGCGCATCACTAACGGGATAAGGCATATCGCAAAGAATAACCATGATGTTTAAGATTTGAGAGAGTTATATACTCTTAGCAGTAAGAATTTAAATCAATTTTTATATGTAATTAGATGTAAATGGCCCGCGTGATTGTGGCGGGAAAATATCAACTCTTGAAAAAAATTGGAGAGGGTTCGTTTGGAAAAATCTTTTGGGGGGAAACCCCCCACGACCCCCCATCGCACCCTAGGGTACCACCCTCTGTTGCGGATTTCACTCCTTCTAGTGGGATACTCATTACAAATGGGGGTGCATGCAACGCAGCCCCCCGTGCTATAAAAATAATGAGTTCATCACATATCGAGGTCTTTCAAAATGAAGTGGCCATGTATGAAAAATTACGAGAGATAAAAGGTATTCCCATCCTATATGAGTCCGGCATTGAAGGCAAATTTAATTATATCGTCATGGATTTGCTTGAGCAGTCTTTAGAAGAAGTACATAAAAATTATGGCGACCAAATGTCGTTAAAGGTTGTCCTCCATTTAGCCCAGCAGATGTTAACCATCGTGGAACAAATTCATGCGTACGGGATTGTTCATCGGGATTTAAAACCGGCAAATTTTCTTTTGAAAACAAATGCGCAGCAGGTGAGTGAGTTGTATTTAATTGATTTTGGGTTGGCCAAGTGTTTTCTGGACGAAAAAGGGCGGCACTGTGCCATTAAAACAAACGAACACATCGTCGGCACGACTCGCTACATGAGTGTTAATACGCATCACGGTTTGACGGCTAGTCGGCGGGATGATTTAGAATCGCTGGGGTATATCATGCTCTTTTTATACCACGGCGAGTTAAGCTGGCAGAAGCAAACGGCGGTGGTGGAATTAAAACAAAAGTTGGATTTTCATAACAACAATATCGGCGAATTTATCTTGTTCGTTCTCTATTGTCGAAATCTCGGTTTTGCGGATAAACCCAATTATGATTATTTGCGCGGTATGCTCCTAAATTTAAATAAAATAAATACTTAAAGATAGGTGGTCTTATAAGAGTATATACAATGGCACCTACGACAGCACCCACAACGACTGAAACGACCGCAAGCACAGCAGCGACTGAAACGACCGCAAGCACAGCATCACCTGTAACAAGCGGACGCGTGAAGTGGTTTAACAACAAGGCCGGGTATGGTTTTATTACCGTAAATGACTGTGAGACAAATGAAGAGCGCGATATTTTTGTTCACCATAGCGAGATTAAGGTGGAGCAAACCCAGTATAAGTATCTGGTACAGGGCGAATACGTTGAGTTTGTGATTGGCGCTATTGCCCGGGAAAATAACATTGATGCTCATGCGACCAGCGTGCGCGGTATTAATGGGGGAAAGCTAATGTGTGAAACCCGCAATGAGGTGCGTTCGTATCGAACGGGGGAGCAGCCGAGACAAACGCGACCGACACAAGCAACGCAGCAGCAGGGTCAAGCAACGCAGCAGCAGACACAAGCAACGCAGGCACAAGCACAGCCGAGACAAGCAACACAAACAAGGCAGCCGAGACAAGAGCAGCGGCGCCCCCAGCTGGAAAAGGCTGACCAAACGGAGTGGATGGTCGTCCCTCGCCGCCGGACGGAGACCACTGGCTCGAGACCCGTCAAGCAGCGCCAACCCGCGATTGAAATCGCAAATTAAATATTATATTTTATAAAATTGATTTTAAAATATAATAAAAATAAAGACATTAAAAACATGTCAATAGAATCAAATACAATGGAAGAAAATGTTATGGTATGTCAGCCACTAATCGTATGTGAGCCACTAAGCGTATGTGAGCCACTAATCGTATGTGAGCCACCCAAAATACTCGACATTGATTCACAGTTTAGCACCATACAACAAAGTCTCACGAAATTTAAAACGTATGTATCAGATATTCAACAGCAATTGCGGACCTTGGAAAAATCGGTGAAAACTGCGAAAAAGGAAGAAAAAAAAGTTAGCGAAGCAAAAGTTAGCGAAGCAAAGGTAAGCGAAGCAAAGGTAAGCGAAGCAAAGATAAGCGAAGCAAAGGTAAGCGAAGCAAAAGTTAGCGAAGCAAAGATAAGCGAAGCAAAGATAACGCGGCAATCTAAAATAACTGGCTTTGATATTCAGCAGAAAATAACACCCGCATTATGTGCTTTTATGAAACTGCCACCAGACAGCACTACCACGCGCAATGCCGCAACTCTCTATATCACCGAGTATATTCGCTTAAATAAACTGCAGGATATGAATGACCGTAAATGTATTCATTTAAATGAGGAAATGGCGACCTTGTTCAAGTTAACGGATACTAAACTGACGTATTTTAATTTACATAAACATATAAGCGCGCATATACTTTGAAAAGTATTTAAATTTATAAAACCAAAATTCAAATACTTTTTTCTATAGAAAAGCCCACACGTATGGCAAGGCTCATCATAGCAAACGCCACAAGTATGGAAAAAATAAACGCCGCTGCGCCCCAGAAGCCCGCCCCTGCTATTTTATAAAAGGGGTTCAAGGTCGGTCCAAACACTTCCATTTTATAAATAAGTATATCCATAAGATACCCGATGGGAAAGGCCACTAAAATAAACTTCGGCAACTGCTCAACCGTATATGGATGCGAAAATTTAAAAACAAAATGCGTTATTACCATCGTATAAAGGATAGCTGCGACAATGGTTAGCCCAGCATTCGCTGCGGATACGATATCTCTCACTAGAGCATTGTTAATACCCGGTCGCAAGAAATAAACTTTCAGGGCTTTAATCGAATCGGGCGCATACGTTTGTCGGGATAAATAGTTTAAAATGATATCAGAAAAAAAGCCAATAAAAAAATAAAGAGTTATTATTTTTTTATGTAACATATATTATACCTATATATTTTTTTATAGTTCAATCCATGCACCGGGCTTTTCAATCCATGTGCCTAGCTTTTCAATCCATGCACCGGGCTTTTCAATCCATGTGCCTAGCTTTTCAATCCATGGTCGGGAAAACCACCGGCAATTGGTCGGTCACATAAAACGCCACCCCTTCTTTGGTCCAACTCACCACCAACGGCACGACGCTAACACCCCATTTCACCGCATTGATGACCGCCGCTCGATAGGCATCGTTATAGGCTGAAAACTGGAGCCGGTCTATATCTGTCCGTTCAATCACGTACCCGAGTAAACAGCGGGTAACGGATTCTTTTTTTATGGTTGTTAATTCCCCGATTTTCCGAACCAGTTCGGCCGTTTCTTCTTCCCCGCAATTTTTTGCCGGAAAATAAGCCGTCTTTGAATTGAAGTAGTGGTCTTCTTTGACCCTTTTACCATGGGTATAATCCGCATAAGGCACGTTATTCACTTCCATCACAAAGGGAATGCCATCGGTACAGAACCCTACAAAACTAAAGCTCGAATCTACCTTGCCTTCGAGTTTCATATAAACATTGCGTTTAAACTGCTTCACTGGAGGCAAGGCTTTCATCAGATTCTTTTCAATCGCGCTTTCCATCACTTCAATCGCAATTTTCGGATTAATCGCAATAAATTGTTCGTTGTCATCATCGTCGTCTGAGAAATCAGATGAATCCGAGTCAACAGTTCCATCCGGTTTGGGCTCCTTTATCTTTTTCGGCTTGGGCGGCGGCTTGGGGTCATTTTTATGAAGGTTTATTTCGCGGAAAATGGATAAGAATATAGTATGCGTGAATGTCTCGCCATTCATTTGGTCTAAAATATACTCTTCTTCTTCATCCGGAGGACAAGGTGCGACTAATATATCCCAGCCGGATTCAGATATACCATCGCCATCGTAAGACGGGGTATGCGCCACAATCTCCCGATTATCTTTTAATATTCGAATATCAGAAAGGCCTTGAATTCGCGGAAATCTTTTTGACGGCCGGCTGAGCAACTGCGCTTCGGTAATTCCTACGATTTGTAAAACAAATTGGCCTGACGTCATCTTTACGGTTATTTAATATACAAGAGTTATTTTTAAATCTAAATCAATTTTTTATATATATACATATACAAAGTAATACCTATATAAATAGAAGTATTTCTAATATAACAATGTCAAATAGCTTTCCTGAAATTGTCGAGCGCGCTTTAAATGTGGTGAAAACAAACCCGGATTGGATAGCTTATGTGAAAGCATTCAACCACCCCGCCGGTTTCCTTTTCTGTGATGATAAAATACTGGATGACATCGCAGTGGCCGTTGATAAGGAAAATCCGGTACATAGCGGGTCTACCATCGCCTTGTGTTTACAAAAATGTAAAATAATATTGAATAACTTATAGCATACCTTATAGCATACCTTATATCATAAAACATTTTTTATCGGCACATTTATCACAGTTCCCTTTACAAGTAAAGATGGGTTTTATAATTCGATTGCCACTAAGGTCGGTATCCATTGTATATATATTTAATAAGTATATATTAAGAATGTTTAAATACATCGATGCTTAGATATAAAATGGCACACGTCGCAAAAGGTTTATTCGAGACTTATCGCAAAAGTTTGTATGTGGTCGTACCTTTTACGACCTGTGTTGGGTTTTCCTCCGGCCTAATCGAAATTTTTACCAGCGAAACGAAAGTATCACCACTCCAGGTTTTTACGGATATTATTGGTTATACCACACTCGGGTCTTTAACCGGCGTGACCTATCCCCTAACTTTTCCGGTCATACTGAAAACGGTTATCAGTAATTAAGGATATAAACAGAATATGTTATTCTCTTTATAAAATATGGACATTCATCATCTCTTGCACGCATTAAACAATGACAATAACGAAGCGGTGGTAGATTTAGATTATGCGACGATTGCCAAACAGAAAAATGACCTCCTCCAACAACTCAATTTACCGAGAGAAGAATTAGTTGCGTTATATAAAAAATTAAAAGCGTATCGGTGTGTAAATACCTTGGAGGATTTGCGGTTTGGGGGCTATGTGCGCTGGATTTCTTTAAAAAACCCGGCAGTCATCAAATTGACGAATGGGGGTATTGTCTGCGATATCAAAAACATCAATGACGATATTCACGTGAAATGTAAAAATAGGATGAATATGATTTTTCAGTTGAAAATGTCTGAGGTGTTGCTCTTTCAAAAAATGAGTGAGCAGGAAGAGGTTATTTTGAAGGCCTTGAAGTACTTAGGGGGGTAAACCCCCCTACAACCCCCATAGCCGAGAGGTTAGGGGGAAACCCCCTACAACCCCCATAGCCGAGAGGTTAGGGGGGCGGAGGTGGCGGGCGGACGCATTCGGCATATTTATCAGTCTCCATAACAAATTCACTCATAAACAATAATCTAATGGTTATTCTTTATATCTAAAGGGGGAACGCGTCCACCGAATGCGTCCGCCCACCTCCTCTCGGCTACGGGGGGTCGTAGGGGGTGCTAACCCCCTAACCTCTCGGCTAAGGGGGGTCGTAGGGGGTGCTAACCCCCTAACCTAAGCTATACTTATCCTTATCATCTGCCTTTGCTTTCTTCATAAAATCATTGGCAATCGTTTGCCCCACCTTTTTTAGCATTCCCTCTTTCAACAACGGCATTAGATTAATGAGATAATTGGAGAGCGCATGACCCCAGTACGCGCATGTCTGGCCTTGAACTTGCCCCACCATTTTCATGATTTGCGCAACAAATGCCGCGCTCGAGACATGAAACAGCGTTCCAGTCAAGCATTCCGTATTTTTCGTAATCACCGCGCCTGGTGTGATGTTTAGGATATCAAATTGTCCCTCGTATTCTTTGTAGATAGAATTAGCCTGGTAAAAGCCAAAAGCGTTCGCCGCCTCATACACACTCAAATACGGCACACTGATTTCATTCGATAAAGTCACCCCAAAGAGAAAATTCGGGTGCATACATTGGGCAGTAATATTGATTAAAGCGCTCTTTTTATCAGTTCTTCGCAGAAAAAACGGTATCGCCATATGCGTCAAGCGGCTCTGAACCATTGTCCCAGTTGCAATCACATCGCGAATATAGTGAGCCTTCATTTCGTGATAAGGATTCCAGCCGACCCGATGCCCCACATTATTCACTAGAATGGCTAAATCATCACCCAGCGCATCAAATGCTATTTGAATGTCAGCAAAAAAATCATCTTGGAAAGCTTGGCGAAAATCCTTGTATAATACCTTGGTTTGTATATGCGGATACAGTGCCGCAATTTGTTTAACTGTTTCGTCGGTACGTATGGAACCAATCAGTAAGAGATTAAACCCGCGCTGGGCGAAGGCCAAGGCTAAATCATAGCCCTGCCCACTCGAAGCCCCAGTAATGACGACCCAACTCCCCATGCCATCTCTTCCGGTACCATATCTCTCAATTAAATTTAATTCGCTAAGCAAAAAATACTTGCGAAAGCCTTGGAGACCGGCTATAAGGAGTAAGAGGAGTTGAAAAATAATAAGCGATAATAATATCAATATAATTTTTGACATATACTATACACCTACTTTTTCGACAAAAAGCTTCCGCGTCCCTTTTTTCGGCAATAATTTTACCTTTTTCTTACAGGTAAATTTAAATACTTTCAGGTTCTTCTTCTTTAAAACACTATTGTAGCAAACGGCAATGGCGCGTTTCTCTCCCATGCCGGCGCTCTTGCCCCTAATATTCTTTATACATTTACAGAGTTTAACGGCTAGGTAATGTTCGGCCTTTTCTTTAATAGCCTTGTTCGTTAAAGTTGAAGTATCTACCTTGTAAAATTTCAATATGTTTTTATAGTCACTATTAGTTAATTTCATTTATATATATTAGCTATAAATATTAGATATATGTGGAAATGGATACTGAATAAATGGACCCTGACGCCTATGATAAAAATCACATTTCTCCTTCTGCCTATCCTCCTTCTGCCCGTATTGTTTTATTCGAAAAATATATTATCATACGTTATTACACAGGTGTCTAATATGAATAAGCGTAATAGCAATAAGCCATTAAAAATAGTTGTGTTTGACCTGGATGAAACGTTAGGATATTTTACGGAAATTTCCATTTTTTGGGATGCCTTAGAACAATTTTATGGGCATAATTTATTCAGTGACAAATTTTTTGAGGTGCTGAATGTCTTCCCCGAGGTCTTTCGCCCTAATATGTTGAAAATATTAGCTGTACTTCAGCAGAAAAAGAAAAATAAAAAGCTATATAAAATTATCATCTATACAAACAACCAAGGGCCCAAGAGTTGGGTAAATATGATTAGTGACTATATCAACTTAAAGACCGGAAATACAGTATTTGATACTATCATCGC
>Ga0209086_10003924_pt1 | contig 11143 bp, 9 predicted proteins | sample M_130207_XF_Meta_FD_187312 | JGI IMG/M metagenome (GOLD analysis project Ga0209086, IMG submission 187312) | Freshwater microbial communities from Lake Montjoie, Canada to study carbon cycling - M_130207_XF_MetaG (SPAdes) (version 2) | ecosystem: Environmental > Aquatic > Freshwater > Lake...
TTAGTTTCACGCCAAAGGGAAGGAACGCCGAGAAGCTTTACACCCCAATCGATCGTTTCGGCCGTCGCAAGCAAGAGCTTCTCCACCTTGTAGGGTGGTAAGCGATAGATTGGTCCACTCATACCGACAGCTCCGCGTGGCGAGCGGCAGGGTCGGAGGTGGGGTAAGACCCCAACCAAATGGCAGAAAGATCAGGAGGAAGCTCGATTTCACACAAAACAGGCAAACCCAGCAAAATAAACGATAATTTGGCGGAATGTAGGCTATGTCTGGCCATTTTAGGCTCATTTCTAGTATCTTTATCGATATAGTCTATAAATACATTATCTGGTTGGCCGTAGATCTTATCATTAACAACTGGGCATCCGATATGTTCGAAGTGGGCACGGATCTGGTGAAGGCGACCTGTCTTTGGGGTGGCTTCGACCAGACTAATCTCGCCGATTGTGGGGTGGGTACGGGTTTCGACTGTTTTGTACTCGGTTTGGGCTGGGTAGGTGCCTGCGACGACTCCTTGGCGCATGTAAATCCTGCTGAGCTGATGTTTCCCAAGTCGATCGAGGGGTTGATCAATGAGGCCCGATTCGGGTGGGTGACCGTGGACAAGGGCCAGGTAACTTTTATGAATTTCGCGGCGCTGCTGCATTTTGCCGAGCAGAGAGGCGTTTTGCTTACCACGACCGACGAGAAGTAGGCCACTAGTTTCGCGGTCGAGGCGGCTAATAAGACTGAGAAACTCGTTGGGATACATCTCGCGAAGGTGATCAATCAGGGTGATGGTGCCGTCGGGTCGGGTGGGATGAACCAATAGACCAGCCGGTTTATCGACGATCAGCCAATCCGCATGCTCCAGAACCACGGCTACGCTCATCGATTTAGTTTGGGCCAGAAAGATGCATTAGCCAGATCTTACGAAGTACATCCACGGTCTTAAATCCGAGATAATCTTTCGGATAGAGTTCGCGTGGGAGAAGAGGATCGGCAGCGAGTGTACGATGCCGAAGCAGGGAACGGGAAAGTATGGGTGCAAATGTTTAGGGAGTGGAGTTAGAGTTCTCTTGTGAAACAAAGGCAAGGGAAGGGTGGAAAGCCCGCTAGTTTAGCGAGGGAGTGTGATCAGATCCTAAAGACAAAGAAGTTTCGAGACTATCCAGGGGCGAGAAATGGGTTACAGGTGACCCATGGTCGCCAGGTCAAAAAGATTGGGTGGGCGGTGGATGCGGATCTTGAATCGATTCAGAAGGCGGGGAAGGAGAAGGTGGATTTCCTAATCGTGCATCACGGGCTGTTTTGGGGGAGTTCGGCTTTGGACCGAAAGATACGAGCAAAAAGGATTCGGGAGGCCAAGAGATTGGGCATCGCAATCTACTCGTCGCATCTGCCCTTGGATGCACATCCTGAGTTGGGAAATTCGATCGGGCTTCTCAGGGCCTTGGGGTTAGAGAAGTGGAAAAAAAGCAGATTCGGAAAGGCGATGGGGAGGGAGATTGGATACAGAGTGGGAGGCGGGAGGATGAGGTTATGGGATTTGGTGAAGCGGATGACCCTAATTCGCTGCGAGCCCCGACAGAGTCGGGGGGGGGGCTCCGAAGGGTTGGCAAGCCGGGTGAAAGTGATCGGAAGTGGACCAGAAATTTGTCGGAGGATTGGAATTGTTACGGGGGGATTTGGGGATCTAGATCAGGTGGTGAGGGCGGGGCTGGACACTCTGGTCACGGGCGAGGCGGATTACCCGGCGGAGGTAAAGGCGCGAGAGCTTGGAATCAACCTGATTTTAGGCGGGCATCGAGAGACGGAGGTGTTTGGGGTGCGAAATCTGGCGGCGCGACTTCGAGTGCAAACGCGGATTTTTAGCAGAAAAGGGAGTCTTACTTAAAGTGTTCCACGTAGTAAAGTTGAAGGTTTGATTTCTGGTTGGGGTTAAGTGGGCGGTTTTGGGAAAACGGTGGTTCTGTAGGTCTGTCACGTTAGTGCAGTTTTGCATCATGGAGTGGGGGCGGGATGGAGTGAAATTCGGGAGGTGACCAGCCAAATGACGACGACTTTAGTAGTCGACCTTACGCAGAAGATACATACTGCAATTTGGAGGATTTCCGTTGTTCTGTTGGTTTAAAACATCATAGTAGCGTCGCGCGACGGTGCCGAAGGAAAGGGCGGAAACATTGGTGTTTGTTCCTTTTGTGCGAATGAGTTGGGCTTGTACGTAGATACGATAGTTCCGACTTTGAACCTTGCTTAGGGCGTAAATTTTGCTGAACCATTCCTCCGCGGCAGCGTCGCTCCATTGAAAGTTAGCGCTTGAAGTTGTGCCTCTAACCACATCGGCTGAAAAAACCGCTCCTGCAGGCCAGGTGTTGGTGTTGGGCCAATTATTATCGGTCCCGATAAACATGAGTTGACTGGCGGAGTAGAAAGGATACTTAGCGCGGAAGTTGGTCACTCCCTTAACGAAGGCATCGATCGCAGTAGTCGGGATTTTGATATTGGTCGCCGGGTCGTTTGTTAAAATAACCCCAGAGGCCAACGCTCGAAGGACGCGTGGGGGGGCAGTGTTAATGTTGATCTGGTTCCCGTCGTCAAATCTTCCTATAATATTGGCATCGGTGTTGGTATCGACGCAAAAGATGTCGAGGAGGGCGACGGCGCTAGACTGCATATTGGGCTGGACCTGACCAGATACATTGGTCCAAGCGAAACGGGAGTGCTCGGGGCGCCCGATGCGAAGAGTGTTTCCACCACCGTGCAACTCTCCTCCAGTATTTGTCCAAGTCTGATCAATACTACAGTTGTAGTAATTGGTGTTAGCAGTAAATGTGGCTGGTGGCTTCCACTGCATGGGGTCAAATACATTACCGAGCTCCCATATTGTCAGAAACGTTCCGTTCGTTGAGAGAATCGCTGGAGCAGTTCCAGGCAAAGTGATTAGGGTATCGGTGTTAACTGGTAATGAACCGCCAGCACCAGTTGTTTGACCACTGCCAGAAGGGGATGCGGCCCCGCTCTTTCTACCATCTGGCCAATTATCTGGATGGCCGTTCCACTTATTTGCTGCAGACGGTTTATCCTTGAAATTTGCATAACCACCCCATTTAAGATTTCCGCTGGAGCTACTGCGGTAGTCGAGCGTATTTGTTGAGGAATTTGTTATAAACCGTAACATTCGCGGGTCTCCGATTGGTGCGATTCCATCGGGTCTACTCATTGTCAAGCAAGTCCCCTCAAAATCCCAGCTTCCATTTGTGATCTTTTGGCCAAGTCTTGTGTAGTACCCATTATGTTGTGAGATGATTGTCCCATTCGTTAAGCGTAGTTCGAAAAGATTCGTATTAGTGGCGTATCCAGTGGGTGAATTGTCATTGATGCCAAGGGTGTTTGTTATCTGGAGGCCACCAGGGTAGGTAGCGTTAGCGCCAACATTGGTTTGGTTTGTCCTGGCGAGAATAATAATTTGGTTTGGGCCCAACGCGGGCACGCTGAGTGAATTGCTTAGACTGTTAGAAAAAATTCTTACTGGGGAGATAGTGCCATTAGACTTCAAGTATTTGTCCTGGAAGTTGTTTATTAAGGTGTACGTGACGGCTGGTGATGTGAGGGTGGAGCAGTTCCAAAATTGAATATAGGTGGTGACGGTGATGGTTGAATTGGAGAGAATTGCAGCCTTATTCCATGCGATTTTATCGGAAAAAACGACTGGCAGCGGATAGTTGTCATATCCCACAGTGGCACCGCTACCGCTGACAGTAGGGTTTGCATCTTTATCCGCATAGTCGATGATGTTTGCGACGATGTTGGAGATATAGTTGCTCGAACTCATAGCGCCCGACCGAGTCGCGCCGAACTGGGGTAGATTGTTTGTGATCGCCTTGGAAATGGCAGCAAAGGCACTGCCTTTTGCGTTCCCGTTTGTGAAATAAGTATTGAGTATATACTTGTTTGTGGATCCCGCATTAGTATCCGCCTCGTTGTAGCCTAGTCCCGCGGGAATTCTATGGTAGGCTTGAAGCTGGCTACCCGATGTGCTCAATAAACCGTTCATGGAGTACAAACTGCTGGATAAGTAGCGCCATGGGTTGGTAACGGAACCTAAATTAGTAGTGGAACCGTTGGTAACATTACTTGTTCGCAGGACATCTTCGATCATTCCTGGGGTTAGAAATAGCCTGCGAAGGCTGGTGAAGGTACCGAAGTTCGTAATACCCACCTCTCCTAGGGCGATTTCGGTGGGATTGGTGCCAGTGTCGCGTGAGGTTGAGCCGCCCATTCGATCCACATCGATAAGACCGCTGGGATCCTCGGTAAAATAGGCAAAGCGGAAAGTGGGGGTGAGGATGCCAGTGGAAGGATTGGTGACATAGTTAGTGATCCAATTGACGATGGGAGAGGTCCTGCTGAAAAGCAGAGGGATACGTGTTACGGGTCCGCTAGAGGTCACGTTGGTTGTGCTGAAATTGGTCATTTTGTAAAGTTGAGAAGTGGAGTTTAGGCGACTCGAAGCAAAACCACCTTGTTGGACTGTGGCGGCGGCCCAGTTCGATGGATTGAATAGAGTGAGGCCAATGTTGCTCATGGTTGCGCAGCTAAAGAGCGCATAGTTAGTCCATTCCCCGGTGGTTGTATTCGTCTTAGGCACGGCGTGGTATAGATAACCTACTCCGTCCGCATCTTCGCCGACCAAGAAGTCGGCCCAGTTCCAGGTATCGTCTCCCCGTGTATAAGGGTAGGAGGCCAAATGGTAGCCACTATCAAGGGCTAGGGTGAGGCGAGTTTGATCGCCCGTGGTCATGGCGGCGGTTTTTTCTAAGCGAGCTGAGGCCAGAAAGGCGGTGGCGGTGAGGGCGGCCAAGGAGACGAGGGCGAGGACGCTGATCAGAGCAAAGCCACGGCTATCTTGGGTGGTAGGGAGAAGCGGAGGGGTCGACTTCATTTTTCATCTGGGAGCCACCTTTCGAGATCCATGGTGACCTCGAAAGTGCGGCCGTAGCGCTTAATGTTATTGGAGCTGGTCCAGCTGGTTAGATTGCCTTGGAGAAGTGAGTTAGCGATAGAATCTGGATAGGTGGTGACCTCAAAAACGCAGCGGTTGCCCGAGTAGGTTTGTGTTTGGTTCGTGGGTTCTCTGATTCCATAAATCAGACCACCACTGTTGACAGTGCTGTTGACACTGCTGGTAGGGTAAAAATAAATGCGAAGGTTGACCGCATTTCTGGCTAAAATCTCGTTATTCGTTTTGAAAGTGGCACCGACACCGACCTTTGGGAAAAGAGGCGTCACATCGGTGGCATTGGTAAAGTTACGTAATGCACTTACGGTGTTCGTATTGACATAGCGGTACAGATTGTAGCTGGTGCTGGTAAATCCGCTGATGCTCATGTTTGTTTCCCAGGCGATATAGTATCCAACAGCGGTAAGCTGGTCGCTTTCTTTGTTCGTGCCGGGCCTACGTTGGGACAGGAAAAAGAGAGCTTGGGATTTCGGTTGCGCATTGGAAATGGTTAGTTTGCCCACGGCACTGGAGGCATCGCTAAAATAGACGATGGGAATCTTGTCGGTGATTGGATTATAGTTCGCCCGTGACCAGTACCCCTTAGATAAGTCACTCCGGATGTAGTAGTGGGTGAAATCCTCTGTGAGCATGCGTAGGCCTGCCCGAGCTTCGCGAGTTGATTCGGTGCGACGGTTGGCATTGGCCCAAGCTTTGGACATCTGATCCTGCATGCCCACCATCATGAGAAGAACCACGGAAAGGACGGTGGTGGCGGCCATGAGTTCGATGAGCGTAAAACCAGAAATCTCACGCAAAGGTCGGAAAGGAAGATTGGTTATTGGAGACTGGAGAACGGATTGCTCACGTCCCGCATTCCCGGGACGCGCTGTCGCGCGCAAAGGACGCAAAGCCCCGACAAGAGTACGGGGCGCAGACGCGGGACGGGAAGGGAATGATTTTTGATTTTGTATGTTTGATATTTGATTTTGAGACGATTTAAGAGATAAGAAGTGATTATTCGTAGCGACCTTAGCGGACGTGGCGTGATCCTGCTTCGCTCTTAGCTTGGAGGATGAGGGAGGAGCTATGCAGGGATGGGTGTTGGATTGCATAGGGATAGATTTCAATGACATATCCTAGAGAAGATTTCGTGTTTTCTAGCGAGGTTTGTCAGCGCAAGGTTTCCTGGGTAGTCGACTTGGATCTCGACACCGTGAATATCGTATGCTTTACCGCCTGTGAAAATGCGGTTGAGGGTGACTCGGACAAGGGCGGGGGAATTTAGTTTGCCGCTTTTCCAGTCGGCCACGGTTATTGTGGAAACGGGTTTCCAGAAGACTTCACCATTGGTATTAACATAGTTGGTGTAGGCGAGGTAGACATTGGTCGAGGATGGGTATGTGCCAACGTTGATCGATTCCAAGCCACCTTTGTTGGGGTCGTTGTCTGCCGTTTTGATAATCCGCCGAAAACCCGTTAAGGTATTGCCCCCCTGAGCATCGGTGATCTGGTTCATAAGCGATTTCGTAATAAAGGCGGCTTGAGTGGTTTCGTAACTTTCCTTGCTCATATTGAGGCCGAGGGGGAAGAGGGCGATGATGGAGGTGAAGGCGACGGCGGCTACGCCCATAGCGATGACGACTTCGGTGAGGCTAAATCCAGATGACTCACGCCAAGGTCGCCAAGGACGGAAAGGAAGATTGGTTATTAGAGATTGGGAAACGGATTGCTCACGCCAAGGTCGCCAAGGACGGAAAGGAAGATTGGTTATTGGAGATTGGGAAACGGATTGCTCAGGCAAAGTTCGGAATGGGTTGTTTTTTTGGTCAGAAAAATCCTTCGCGAACGTAGCGGACTTAGCGTGACCCTGCTTCGCTCTTAATTTCGGCGACTCAGGAGGAGCTAGGCAGGGCTGGGGAAAAATGCTTATGGGACGGGGGTATTCGCAGGGTTTCATCGGGGTTTGGCTAGGGTGGGTATAGTTCGCCCTGTGTAGCGGGTGATGGTGATGGTTTCGACGTTGGTCTGCTGTTTTGAGGTATTGGTTGTTGTGGTGTTATTTACGACCGCGCCCTCATAGAAAGCGATGCCGTCTGTTGTGAGAGTGTTGGTGTAGTAAGACTCTTCGAGTCCTCCGTCCGATTGGAAGACGATGGCTCGGAGATTGAAAACAATACTGTTGCTGGTGCTGGGAGGGATTAGCAGGGCAGTTTTATTTATTAGGCGGGGCAGTTGATTGATCTGTGTGTCATGCAGGACAACGCCTTGGGGGAGTGTGATCCATGAGCCGAGCATTGAGTTGGTTCCGTTTGCCGAATTCGTTGGATCCCACGAGATCACCGCCATGGAGCGATAGCGGTAGGGCTGGCTGGCAAAACTTAGATCAGGAAAGATAACAGCGGCGTTGGTGCCGGTGGAGATGGCGGTATTCCGGGCGATTTCGATAGCGCCCATTACTTGGCTGAGGGCTTGTTTGCGGCCACCGCTTCCAGTGAGGCCTTTGAGGGCGGGGACACCGACGGCGGCCAAGAGGCCCATGATTCCAACGACGGCGAGGAGTTCGACGAGGGTGAAGGCCGCCGCCGGGCGGCGAGGATGTTGCAATTTTTGATTTTTAATTTTGAATTTTGGATTGGCGGAGGAGATTGGCTCATGCGGAGCCAAGGCAAGGATGCGGGGCACAGACGCGGTCAAGGTAGTAAAGTCGGTCACGATAAAGGTATATATGCCTTTGATTTACATTGTCAACACTAGCTTACAAAGTAAATATTAGAAAATGCCGATAAATCTTTAAAATACTAAAAGACAACTAATTACATCTTTGGCCAGCTGGTGATCCACTTATTTGTTCCTGCTTGATTGGTTTGTCCAGCGGTGGACCAGATTAGAGGAGCGTTGGTGCCGTCGGAGTTGTAGCCGTAGGCATATCCCCAAGGGTCGATGAAGTATGGGTTCGCGGTGGTGGTGCTGCTCGCCATAGCAGGTTTTGGCTCGAAGTAGCGCTTGGTGGAGGGTGGAAGATTATACTGATTGGTGCCGAAAAGTGAGTTGAAAAGGGATGGACCAGCTTTTGCATACTTGCTGCTGGGGCTTGGGTTAACATCTGAACTTGAGCTCGGATCGGGCATCGAGTTGGTGGTGGGGTAAAGGTTGTAGTCGGCGTAGTAACGGTCGCAGGCGGCTTGGAGGGCGGCGACTTCGGCTTTGGCGGTGGAGGTGGCGCCGTGACGGCGAACAGCGCCCGCGGCACCGAGGGTGAGGCCTGCGAGGATGCCGATGATGGTGATGACGGCAAGGAGTTCGATCAAGGTGAAGGCAGCCCTGCTTCGCTCAGTCTCGGTAAACCTTGCTGAGCTTCGCAGGGTTTTAATGTGGAAAGGTTTGAATGTGCGAAGCGTGCTTGGAAGTTGGTACGTAGAATCCGTGGCGGACTTGGCGTGAGTAAATATTTTCTGGTGGAAAGGGGTGAGAGTGGGTGTAGTCATAGATATGACCTTAACTTCATCTCGCCAATTTCCAAAGGCAAAAAGCAGTTCGTTCACGTTGGTGGAGTTACTGGTGGTGATCTCGATCATTGGACTGCTGGCGGGGTTGGGTTTGCCAGCGATTAACGGGGCGATTCAAGCGGGGAAGAAAGCGGAGGTGTCGGCGATGGCGGAATCGATCAAAACAGCGGTCAACGCATTTTATGCGGAGTATTCGGCGTATCCCACCGACGGCAGTGGCAAATCTTTTACCAATACTAGCAAAGATTTTTTAACGCTAATCAGCACGACAAATAGCACGGGAGTCAGTGTGGCAAACTCTCGTGGGATAGCATTTTTAGAAGTGCCGCCGAAGTTTACGAACGCGAGCGGGATTGTTACCCCCAAAGGTTTTTATTCGGGAACGAAGCAGAGTAATTTTTGTATTCTGATCGATACGGGGGGCTTGGGTTATGTAAATCCGAAATTGGTTTCGACTACGTTAACCAACGCGAATGTGGCGAGCTCGGTGGCGGTGTGGGTAGTGGATCCTACGACGAATAAAAAGGCGGTTGGAACGTTTAAGTAGGCCCTGCTGCGTCCCGCATACGCGGGATTGCTCACGCCAAGGTCGCCAAGGTCGGAAAGGGGGGGGATTTGATTTGGGAATGCGAAATGCGCCCCGCGGTTGCGGGACGCGCTTACGCGCGGAATTCGGAATTTGAGAAAAGAGAAGGACGGAATCCCTACTATGCTCCTAACCCGCTTCGCGGAGGAGCTCCGAAGGGCGCCCGCGGCGTGCGGGGCGGGTGCGGGGGCGCAGACGCGGGTCGGAGAGGGAATGATTTTTGATTCTTAATGTTTGATATTTGATTTTTAGAGGATGGTAGAGATGGGGAGTGATTATTCGTAGCGGCCTTAGCGTGATGAATTTTATCTCACGCAAAGGTCGCAAAGGGGGATTGGTTATTGGAGATTGGGGAACGGATTGCTCGCGCCCCGCGGTTGCGGGTAAAAATATTTGCTAACTAGGTGATAGAAATAACCATTAAAAACCGAGTATAAAGTGTTGATGTATAGTATTTAAATTGTGTTTTTATGACAAAATAAGTGTCATGATATTGTCACAAAATAGTCCTAGCTTTCTGGAGAAAGAGGAGCAGGTTGTCATTGTGGGAATGAATTCTAGGCAACTGGAGTTGTGCTACTGCCGTTTCAATGGCGGTGGCCAGAGTCGTCTGCATCCGGTGATAAAAAATAGGAAACTAAAAATATGAAAAACATCCTCCGCAACTCAAACTTTGGTTTCACAAAATGGTGTGTCGCGCTAATCGCTGCAGGTTGGGTGGGGGCGACGCAAATCAACGCACAGTCCTTTTCTGGAGTTTATACATTTACTGGCACAACGGCTTTTACGAATTCTTTTGCTTACAATGGAAGTGCAATTTCTGGAGTAACTATAAGTCCCTTAACGCAAGTTAACCTTACCCCTTCCAGCAGCTCTGGAAACATGAGGTCGTCTGGTTACCCTGTCGGGGCAACCACTGGCAGTGATGTTTTTACGGGATCGATTGATACTACGAAATACTATCAATTTTCTATAACCGCGGATTCTGGAAAAACAATTGATATGGCATCCCTGAATTTCGGTATTGGCAGAAGTGCGACTGGCACTCGGCAATGGCAATGGCGTTCTAGTGCTGATAACTATTCGGCTCCGATTTCAGTTGCAACACTGGCCACGGGTTTAACGCAAAGCTCCGGCGTAATCACGAATCCCGATTCAAATTCCAGTTGGACTGGCAACATTATACAATTTTCTGGGGCACCTTTTGTTGGTCTAACGTCAATATCTTTCAGGCTATATTCTTACAATAGCGAGGGCACAGCAGGAACTGCTGGTCTACAAACAGCGCTAACTTTTTCTGGAACTGTGAACGGAACAGCAACCACTCCTGCCGCACCTGTTGTCGCTGCAGCAACTGGAAATACCACCACTGCTTTCACGGCTAACTGGGCGGCCTCCTCGGGCGCAACGAAATATTTCCTGGATGTCTCGAAGGTGGTTGACTTCGCTAACTACGTTAGTGGTTATCAAGACAAGGATGTGGGAAATGTGATTTTTTCGGCAGTGACGGGTCTTGATGCGGGAACGACATACTACTATCGCGTCCGTGCGAACAATTCCGCGGGAACAAGTGCAAGTTCTCAGCCGCAGGTTGCGCTAACCACATCGGCCGCGGCTCCTTCGATCAATCCATCGACCGCCAGTTTGACCGGCTTGAGCTACAACGGGGCAGGCCCTTCGACCGCCCAATCGCTCACCCTCTCGGTGGCGAATCTCACCGGTTTTCCTGGATCGGTCACGATCAGCGGATCGACGAGCTACGAGGTTTCGACCACCAGTTCGACCACCGGATTCGGCTCCTCTGCTACTTTGTCTTATTCTGACGGGAGCACTCTAGGATCGAGCACGGTATGGGTTCGGTTGAAGGCTGGGTTGGCGGCAGGCTCCTATAACGCAGAGATTATTGGAATCAGCGGTGGTGGGGCCACTTCTTCGTTCACCGCGAGTGGGTCGGTGACGGTGCCAGTCATTTCCGTTACCACGACTAATCTGGGGAGCTTTATCGGAACAAACGGGGTCGGTTCTGCAGCCAAAACAAACACAATTACCGGAACGAATCTGGCGGGC
>Ga0209086_10003925_pt1 | contig 11140 bp, 5 predicted proteins | sample M_130207_XF_Meta_FD_187312 | JGI IMG/M metagenome (GOLD analysis project Ga0209086, IMG submission 187312) | Freshwater microbial communities from Lake Montjoie, Canada to study carbon cycling - M_130207_XF_MetaG (SPAdes) (version 2) | ecosystem: Environmental > Aquatic > Freshwater > Lake...
GCAAATGATTTCGCGAATTTCGATTTCGTCGGTGCGTTGACCATCTAATAGATCGGCTTCAGTAGTCCAACCCGCGCGGCTGGCATCGCCGCGATAAGCGCTCTCCACCAAGAACACCACAGCCGAGACATCGGCGAGCGTGGCGTTTCGAAAAACTATTTGTTGCGCGGAACTCATATGGCAATGATAGAAGATGAAATCCACGGCGCGCATTTGAAGATGATGGTGTGCGCGGTGCGGTCAATGTGAGTCATATTGTGATTTGCTTGCATTTCATACGATGTCCATTGCGCAAATGCCAAAGATCAGCAACAAAGCAGAAATGATTTCAAACGCGCAAGCGCGGCGTGTGCTACTGAATTTACAAGGTCTTGGTGCTACCCCAGAATGTTCAAGCGCTCGAATGGTGCAAAAAGTTGTTCAACGGCTGGGGTATGTGCAAATTGATTCCATCAATGTGCTTGAGCGCGCGCATCACCTCATTCTTGGCGCCAGACTCACGCAGTATCGCCACGAACATTTCACGCACACGCTTGAGAAATCACGAGGGTTGTTTGAGCATTGGACGCATGATGCCAGCGCCATTCCAACGCAGTGGTTTGCGCATTGGAAGCACCGCTTCGCGCGCTACAACAACCGAGTGGTGCGAAGCGCGTGGTGGCGCGAACAATTTCGTGGTGACTCCGCGCCAATTATTCGACGCACGCTTGCGCGGGTTCGTCGCGATGGGCCCCTGCGCACGCGTGATTTTGAAGCGCCAGATGGACACAAGAGCGGGGGTTGGTGGCAGTGGCATCCGGAGAAGGCGGCGCTTGAACATTTGTGGCGTTCTGGTCGGTTGGCGATTGCGCGTCGCGAGCGGTTTGAAAAAGTTTACGATCTTGTGGAACGTGTCTTGCCCAGCGCGATTCCGCAATCGAAAAGCAGTGATGGTGAGCATGTGGAGTGGGCGTGCCGCGAGGCGATCAATCGTTTAGGGATTGCATCGGCACGAGAAATTGCGAATTTTTTCTCCGCAGTCACGCCAGCTCAAGCAAGCGCTTGGTGTGAACGCGCGCTTGCGCAAGGCAAACTTGTTGAAGCGATTGTTGCGCCAAACATGAAGCACGGATTTAGCGCGGCGGGTACGCCCATGAAATGTTTCGCGCTACCTGATTGGCGTGAATTTGCCCAAGAACCCGCGGATAAACGCATTATTTTATTGTGTCCATTTGATCCGGTGGTGCGCGATCGCGCGCGCTTGTTGCGGCTCTTTCAATTTGACTATCGCTTTGAGGCGTTCACGCCAGCCGCCAAGCGCAAACACGGCTATTACGTTCTGCCCTTGTTACAGGGTGATGAAATGGTGGGGCGCACGGATTTAAAGTTTGATCGACAGCGAGGCGCGTTGGTTGTGCGCGGATTGTGGTGGTCGGATTCAATTGGAAACAAGGTCATGCGTAAACGCAAATTTATCGAGGCGCTGGATGCACTTGCTAGGCAAATCGGCGCGACTACTTTTGAGTTGCGTGGCGCTGATGTTGTATAAAGCAAGGGTGAACTGTTGACAAAATTTAATTTGAAATTCGAGCGCTCATTTAAGTTTTGAATGAGCTTTCCAAGCCGCGATCAATTCCGCTTCGCGTGCGCGGCTTATTCCTGGCGCTCCAGGCTTGGCGCCGAAATCAAAATCTGGTTTTGTTTTCAGGAACCACTCCGCAGTGTCGCGAGCAGTTTGCGCTAAAGGACGAAATTTCAATCCTTGCTCTATGGCCTTGCGGCGGTTGATGCCGCCCATTGGCGCTTCGGCGGCCATGGAGGCGGGTATCCACAGCGGCATGCCCATCCAAGGTTGCACTTGTTGCTCCAGCAACCAATCATCATCCGCAGGAACAAATTCGACAAGATTTCCAAACGCGCCGCGACAGCCAAAAACAAATCCATCAAAGGTGAGCGTCCCGTCCGGGCCCGCGCAATTGAAAGCCCCGCCGTGGCCGTTCTGCGCACAAACACAGGCAAAATCCGCTAAATCGCGCGCGTCAATGAATGATGTCTCACTGCCCCACGGATTTTTTGAATTGGGAATCAACACCTCGCCACCGCGCTGTAAACGCACGGGCCAATAGGTGAATCGGTCGGTTGGATCACCAGGCCCAACAATCAAACCTGGCCGCAACATGGTTGCGCGATCCGCATACACGGCGGTCAACGCGCGCTCGCATGCGGCCTTGAGCGGACCGTATGTTTCATTGGATAATTTTTCATCAATCACTGGCGGATCCGCCGCAAGCGGAGCTGATTCATCCGCGTGCACAGGCAGTGGGTCCGCGTACACATTTAGAGTTGTGACCAAAATATATTGGCGCGCGGCGGGCTTCAGCAATTCAGCGCTTGCGCGCGTGATGCGGGGAACAAAAGCGCTTGTATCAATAACCGCGTCCCAAGTTCTACCTCCTCGAATTGCGGCGGCCAAGGGCTCTAGGCCTGGCGCTTTGTTGGGATCTCGATCGCCATGGATCTGCTCAATATCTTTGAACATGCCAGGATTTGTTTTGCCGCGATTGAACAGCGTCACGGTCCATCCGCGCGCCGTTGCGCTTTCAACAATTGCGGGTCCAAGAAAAGATGTGCCGCCAAGAATTAAAATTTTCATGATTGCATTGGGTTATGGTTGTTCAAGTTCTAAGTTTAAGCGTACTTTCCTTATTGATAAACGTAACACAGCACAGCGGATCACCCCGCTGAACATGAACGAATGGCAATGGAATGCCAATGGAATGCCAATTCAATAAGGTTATTTTGGCGTTTTTGCGCTGGCGCCACTCACTCGCGCGTATCGAAGATCAATCGCTGAACTGCCCAAAGTAATGTCCTTGATAGAAGCCAACAAATCTGAACGCGTCACTTTGCCGCTAGTGGGAAGTTTTGGTTCCCCGCTAAGCGCATAAAGCGTGACCACATAAATTTTTTCGCCAGGACCCTTGGAGCAAGGCGGAGCGTATTGGGCGCGGCCGTTGACGGTGTTTACTCCCCATGCGCCCACATTTTTCTGGCCAGCATCAATCGACTTGGTTGTTGCGGGAATGTTCCAAGTGACAATGTAGACATGTTCCTCCGCGCCAGGCCTCGGAATATGGTGCATGGTCAACGCAAGGCTTTTTGTTCCTGCAGGCAAATCGCTCCATTGAAATGGCGGCGACAAACTTTCACCGTCACAGGTGAACTTCGCATCAAGCAAACCGTTCGCTCCCACACCCGAACTGGAAAATGGAAACGCATTGGCCGCGCGCGGAGTGGATGCGGTGGATGAAGTTTCGCCCGCGCTAGGTCGATCATTCGCGTCACCATCTTCGCGTGGCGGCGGAGGACCATCTTCACGCGGAGGTGGAGGGCCATCCTCACGTGGTGGCTTGTCGCCTTTGCCGCGGCGCCCCTCTTTCTGAGAGCCTTTGCCATCACCGCGACTTTCTTTGGCTGAATATGTTTCAGTGCTTTTTTCCCCGTTTACACCGGTGAAATTGAAAATGACTTTTCCTGAAGCATTCACGTAATACTCCACAAAGCCTGGCTTGCCGCCAACTTCATACGTCAACTTCCACGCCTTGGGCGCAGTTTGTTTGAAATCGGTGATCTTGGCGCCACGTAAAGGAGTGGTGGCTTGGCGCAATGGTTGCGCATGCGCCTGCGGAACAATCTCATCGCCTTCCACTTTTACATTGCCGCGCATGCCGCCATTGATATATGGATATGTCTTGCTCGCGTGATAGTGGTACGAGCGAGTGCCGCTATCGATACCCTGTCCGGCGGGAACCGCGCAGAAATGTCCATTCAGTTCGTCAAGCGCATCGGTGCTTCCAAGCGGACACGATTCCAGCGCGCCGGCCTTTGCTTTGGGGTCATACAAGCCGTAGATGGCGAACCCATCCAACGCAAACGCGATAGGACTTTTGGGGCCAACCACTTTTTGAATAGCAAGAGGCGCCGCGTGATAGTGGTAGTCATCGCCACGGCCACAGTGCCCGCCGAACTCGTCCAACTCGCCAATAGAAAACGAATCAACGCCGCGATTGTTGAGCGCGTTGAAAATTGGAATGCCATTGGCCGCAAGCGCAATGGCCCCACGGCGCAGTTGAGTGCGCCCGGAAATTGGCTTGTCAGCAAGCGTGGATTTAAGCGGTATTTGCCATGAATTTGTGCCAGTGTAATTCTGTGGCAGCGGCACTTGTTGTTGCCACGCGGTAATTCCCACCATCATGGTGAAGTCAAGTGGCGCGTGCGGAAGTCCATCGGATTCAACATAAAGCCACTGCGAATCCCAGTGCGTCTTCACACTGGGAGCGAAAAGTTTGTAGATCGCCGCTTGCCACGGATCGTTTGATGGATTGATGGGACTCATGCTTTGGTTCATCGCACGCACGCGCGCCAATTGAGCTTGAGCAAGCGCGCGATCCTGATCATTCAAATCAGCCATAGCAATTGTGGCTGTGCCACCATCATGCAAATCAATGGTCACGCCACTGTCACGCACTGTGAGCAACCAACCTTCAAGGTCGAGTTTGTTGCGTTCATCTTGCCATACATGAATGGAATTATGGTCGCCCTCGCCATGGCTGTGCGCTTGGGTTTGATCCAAAGTTTGAACATCAGCATGGTCACTCGGTGGATGAGCCGCGGTGGCGTTGGCAAAGAGAATAAGAATGGCTGGAAATGAAATCATGGTGATGATCCTTTGCGGCTTTGAACTATTCAAGGGACAGGATGATTTGTTTAAGTTTCAATATTCGTAATCGTGATCGGGGTTGTGATGAGTTTATCTAAATCACAGAAAATGCCATGAAGTTCAAGGGATTTGGATTATTTTTGCACGCCGGGTTTCATGTCATAGGTCTTCACGATCAAACCATTTTCCTCTTTATTTTTAGATGATGATTGCTGAGCAATCGCGGCGCGCACAAAATCAACCGTGGCCTTGTCTGGGGTCACTTTCACTTGGATGTGGCCAGGGCTGCCAAGAATTGTTCCGGACTTGTATCCGTATTCCTCAGCGCTGCGCGTGCCGCCCTGCGCGTTGCCAGGCTGCGGCACGCATTGATAAACCACGCCATCAAGCGCGCTTTGCACATACAGATGGTCGTGCCCGTGAAATACCGCGGTCACTCCATTCTTCACAAGTAAATTATGGATGGGCATGGACCAGCCAGGTCTATGCGCCGCGAAGCCTTCGCTGCCGTCCGCGTTCTTGCCGCCCCATTCAAACAAAGGCGCGCTCTCAACACCACCGCGCGATTCAGAACCGCCAAGACCGCCAACCAAATGGTGGATGAACACAAATTTATATTTTGCTTTGGACTTGCCAAGCGTGTTGGCAAGCCAGTCGTACTGCGCCTTGCCCAAAGTGCGGCTCCAACTGTCATCATTTGGCTCTAGATTTTTTTTGCTTTTATCTCCGCCGCCGCCACCTCCGCCGCCACTACCGCGCATTTTTTCTATTGATTGCCAAAACGGATCAAGCACAACAAACAATGCGTCGCCCCATTCAAAAGCGTAGTAGTTTGCGCCGCGACCATTCTTCATGTCTGTGCGACCGCTGTACATGGCGTCCGCCTTATTTTCATTGATAATGGCGGGAAAACGCTGCGTTCGCATGTTGTACGACCAAGGTCCCATGGCATCACTTTGCGTGTCAGAACTGCCAATTTCACCATCATGATTTCCAAGAACCATGAACAGCGGCGCCGAGTGGCACAGTTTCCCAAAGTAGTAGCGCTGCGCGTCATACTGCGGCGCCGCATCATGAAAGTCGCGGCGCTTGTCGGTCATGAATGTGTCGCCTAGATCAATATGAAAGTCCGGATGCTCCGTGAGCGCGTTGCAAAGCGCTTGCTCGTACACTTTTGGATCCATATTTGCGTCTAGGTGCGAGTCCGCCTGAATAGTGAAAGTGAATGGCGTTCCGTTGGAAGCGCGCGTGCGGAAGGAATGCTCTTCAGTTGGTTTCGCCGCTGCGTCGCTTTGGTTCTTGAGAAACAGTTGATAGGAATATTGCGTGTTTGCTTTCAGGTCGCTGAGCTCAATCAACGCAACTTTGCTTGGAGTAATTTGAATAGGTTTTGTTTTTTGTTTGGTGGATTCACCATTTCGCCAATATTCAATGAAGGCTTCGGCGGCGGCGGCCACACTCACAGTCGCGGTGATTGATGTTTCGGTTGGGCGCATCAACACAATATCGAATTCGTGAGCGGGTACTTCCGTGTGAAACGCAGTCATGCGCGCAATCAGCGAGCCTGGCGGACCTTTCTCGCTACCAGAGGCCGAGCCACTCACGTCATTTGCGCCATTATTTCCTTTGCCACCTTTGCCGCCATTTGCATTTTGCGCAAACGGGGCAGTGGTTTCATTTTTATTGTTTTTTCCGCCTTTTCCTCCTCCTTTCTTCTGCTTTTTGTCGCCTTGGGTTCCGGTAGAAGCGGGGGGATTGGTTGGTGGTTGCCCGTCTCCTGTCGCGGTCGCATCCGTTGTGGTTGGCGCGGTGGTTGGCATTTGTGCGTCGACCGCTTTCAAGTAGGCATCCAATCGCGCTTGAAGTGAGTTCACCTTTTCGGGCATCTCGGCGGAAAGATCTTTTGATTCAGACGGATCTTTCACAATGTCAAATAGCGTCACCTTGCCGGTGTCGTAATGACGAATCAGTTTTAGATCGCCGTCAAAAATCGCCGACGCGGGTCCGCCGTTGTTCAAGTCATAATGGGGAAAGTGGATCACGATTGCATCGTTGGGGCGCGAAACATTTCCAGCGCCTGAATTTTTCAATACGGGCTTCAAGCTTCCGCCTTCTACAACAAGTTTCGCGTCTGGTGTGAAGGACTTGGCAAGCGGCGAGCCGGCGAGATCGATCATGGTTGGCAATACATCCATGCCACTTGCGCGCACGGAACTGATCGCGCCAGCTTGAATGCCCGGACCACTGATGATGAAAGGAACGCGAATGCCACCTTCGCTCACGCTGCCCTTGGAACCCGTGAGCGGCGCATTGGCGCCAACCCCGCGGCCAGTTCCGCCGCCTGGCGTTCCATGGTCCGTGCTGAAATAAATATATGTGTTGTCGGAAATTCCAAGTTCTTTCAACGCCGCGCGCACGCGACCAACGGCTTTGTCCATGTCGCGCACGCCCGCCGCGGAAGCCAACGATTTACCGGTTAATTTTGGCAGTAATTGTGCGGTTTCCGCAAATGATTCGGGCGTTGCTTCGGCTTCACTTCCGCAACCGTAATGCGACATTTGCAAGAAGAACGGTTTGCCCGCCTTCACTTGTTCACGCATAAAAGCAATGCCGCGGTCGGTGATCATGGATGATTGTTTTGGGTTGGGCGCCTCGCCTCGGTCAGGACCTTGATTCGTGTTCGCTCCGTCGGAAATATCAAAGCCGTGTTTCATTGGATCAACCCGGCCCGCATGCCACTTGCCAAAGTGCGCTGTTGCGTAACCCGCCGCGCTCATGACATCACCCGTGGTCTTCACTCCATCAGGTAACTCCATATCAGGAGTTGGCGCGATCAATTTCATCAGCGGATATTTCTGCGCTTCCGCATCCGTACCAGCATTTTTTTCACCGACACCTTTGCCACCGTCTTGTTCGCGCTTGCCAACGCCGCCCTCATTCACATACGTCATGTGCAATTTTGCCGGACTAATGCCGGTTAAAAAACTGGCGCGCGATGGAGTGCAGCGCGGGCATGTTGCGTAGAAATCGCTGAAGCGCATTCCGTCATTTGCAAGCTGTTCCAAGTTTGGGGTCAGACCCACTCGATCACTTGGTGGATATTTACCGTCCATGTCCACCGACGTGCTTGACCAACCATGACCCTCGCCAAGAATGAAAACGAAATTCGGTTTTGTGGTTGGGCTTCGATTTTTCCCGGCATTCGTGGCAGTGTCCTCAGCATCCGCAATAGCAATCTTTGCGGGAGCGACAGCTTGAAGCAGCACAAGCAAAATGCAGAGCAGGGTATTCATCGAGTGAATTTTCCTAGATCATGGTGGACCAAATTCAAGCAAGACTAAGTTGGCTCAAAGCCAAATGACATAGTGACGGTGCCCGCATTATTGCAGGTGGCGTTGCAACGGGGACGACTGAATTGAATTGCTTCAAACTTCTTAAATTGCAAAGGTAGACTTTTTATATGCAAAGCCGAAGCACTCAAAAATATTCTCCATTTTATTCTTGGCGCGTGATCAGTTGTCTTATAACAAGCATTGCGTGCGTTTCGGAGCAAACACTCGCTGCCACATTTGATGCGCTCGAAATTCCAAAACCACTCAAGTCCAAGGATCTGCAAAATTGGATGAAGGACTTGGCGCCTGCGGATGTGGAGCGCGTGAAATGCGAGCAGGCTTTCGACGTGTACGTGGATCAGTGGGAATTGTTGCGCGATAAAGTCATTCGTCCTGCTCAGGCTAAGCATGACGCGCCAATTCGCGGCGGTGATGTGAATGCCAATGTCTCAAGTGATACGAGCGAGAACAACCCAAGCGAAATTGCGTGGAGTCGCACGGTCTCCAGTGCATATGACACCATTGGAAACATGGAGCGCGCCATGTTTAGCGCCATGCGCGAGTCGCAAGCGAATGAATCTCAACAAGCCAAAGTTGATCGCTTTGCGGCGGCGCGCGCTCGCAAGCGCGCGAACGCTGTGGTGCGTGGCGTTCCGTTGAATTTGCCCAGTGTTCCCAAGGTTCCCAATCTTGCCGAGGAAAAACTTGCGGCTATTGATAAGCGTTCGCGCGAGTGGGAAGTTTCCGCCACGCCATTGATTGAGCGCATCGCCTCCGCAAGTTTGGACGACAAATCCGCGGACCGAATAGAGGAACTAAAGCGAAAACTGATCACCAGTGAACGCGCGGCGGTGCGTGACATTGCGGCGCAGTTGCCGCCGGACGCCGCGCAAAAATACAAGGCGCAATTTGCGCGTAAGGCATTGGCTGGTTTGTCCAGTTGGAGTCCGTTTGCGTTCACTTCGCCAGAAGCGCTTCGCAAGCAACTTGCCGACGCCAATCGCGCGGCGCAAGAGAATACATCCGCCCTTGCCAAGATTGATCAGTGGCAACAGCAACGCGATCAACTTGATGACGCCGCGCTTGACGCGCTGACCGCCGAAAAATTTTCCGCTGAGGCCATGCAGGACATGAATGCAAAGTTCGCGCAGATGAACGCGGCCAGTATTGCTGATATTGCCCAGGCCGCGAATATGCCCGAGTTGGGTTCCGCGAATGAAGCCATGCCTTTCACTTTTGAAGGAGCCGATAGCGACGGCGCGATAGATTTGAGTGAGTTGGGCAACCAAGGTGGAGCGATGATGTTTACCAGCATGAGCAGTTCGCAAATCATGGGCGACACGGGCGTTGGAATGGGCGCAACTGTGATTGCGACCGATGGAAATGCCATGCCCGAAGGCGCAATGCAAGGCGCCAAGACAATGATGGTGATTACATCCACAGGTGATGATGGCGCGTCGAACATGGGCGTGAGCGCGAATGTGAGCATGAACATTCAAATTGGCGATGGCGGCAATGGCGAAATGACGCCCGAACTCGCTGAAAAAATTGCCGAACTTGTGAAAGAGAAAGTGGGCGAACATGTTGGGGCGCAAGTAGACGCCAATGTTGGTGACCAAATCGCCGCCCAAATTGATTCGCAAGTTGGCGCGGCAATTGCGCAGTCCATGAGCCAATCCGGCGGCGCACGCGATGCCAGCAATGGCGCTCCAGAGATAATGAACAACGACATGCCGCTAGACATGTTGGGTGTCATGCGAGAATTCCGCGCGCTCAATCGCCAAGACATAGAACAAATTCGTCTGCGTCTTGCGGTTCCAGAGGCTCAGCGCGCGGTGTGGGATTCGCTGGCAAATGATTTAATGCAAAGCAACGCTGAGTTGAGAAAAACAAATTCGGGCGCAGGCAACATGATTTACATGCCTCAGCCCGGCGAAGGCGCCGCGGCGTTTATAAAGAAGTCACATGAACGCGCCCAAGCGCTGGCCACATTGGAGGAGACTTGGTTTGACGATGTGGCGAGTGGCGTGAAGGGACTTGATTCTGCGCAAGTTGAGCGCGAGCGAGGTCGCCGCGCCCTAGCTCGCGCGTTCGCCGCCATGGAAAATTCCGCCATGCCCATGCCAAACATCATGATGTCGCGCTGGAGCAAAGTGGATTTATACGCCGCCGCTGACGCGTTACCCGCGCAAGCGCGCGCCCAAATCATGCCAACACTTGACGCCTGCCGCGCGCAGATGCTACAAGAACTAGCGAATTTGCCTGATAAACTTGACGCTTTTAGCGCGGTGGAAATGTCCGCCATGCAATGGGAAACGCACGCCGACGACGCTGGCCATGAGAAAAGGCAAGTTTCAATGTACATGGACGATTCCAAAATGGCGGAGTTGGAGAAGGCGCGCAAGCCGTTGACCGCGGCATGGAAAGCGGTGGAGCAATTGCAGGCGGCGAATGTGGAGACGGTTGCGGAAAAATTAGACGCCGCCAACGCGGCACTTTTTCGCCGCGCCGTGCGCAAGCAAACGCACCCTGAAGTTTTTCGCACGCAAGAAAAAGTGGACGGTGCCATTGAGCGAATCATTGCGCTACCCGCGCTTACGCCAGCGCAAATACAAACCGTGACCATGCTTGCCAACGACTATTACCAGCGCGCTGACACATTGATCGCGCGTTCCATTGAAAGCGTTGAGCGCAATGACGCGGCCATGTCCACCATGATGCAGGGGCCATCACAAGCACAACACGCGGACATGGCCAAGCAGGAGCGCGCCATGGTGTCAACGGATATTGTGCGCGGCGACGCTAGTTATGACCGTGAGGAACTGAACTCGCGTGCGTTGCGGCAACTTCGCGCGGCAATCACCGCCGAGCAAGCAAAAGCCGCGAAAGTGAATTGACTTTGGTACAAAAATTTCAGCGCACAAAACTCGAAAACTAAATTGACTTTGGCAAAAACAGCGGCGCGCATTCGATGAATTTTACAGTCAATCTGCCACACACCGCCGCGGATATGTCGGGATCTACTTCACGCAACGAAATCCCAAATTGGAAAGCCCCGTGTCCCAATCCGTTCCGCGGCGCGCGCTGGGCCGGTAGTTGCGGCAATAAT
>Ga0209086_10003927_pt1 | contig 11139 bp, 6 predicted proteins | sample M_130207_XF_Meta_FD_187312 | JGI IMG/M metagenome (GOLD analysis project Ga0209086, IMG submission 187312) | Freshwater microbial communities from Lake Montjoie, Canada to study carbon cycling - M_130207_XF_MetaG (SPAdes) (version 2) | ecosystem: Environmental > Aquatic > Freshwater > Lake...
CAATACTACTTGTATAGGTTCTTCTGCTAAATCATTTCTAAATACTGTGCGCAATACGCCATGACGTGCTATGAGTGTACGATACGCCTGCTCCAGTTTGTGTATATCCAACTCCCCCTTTAGTCCACAAACAAATTGATTAAAATAAGCATTGCTATCAGGCTCTGTTAAAGCATGGTAATACAAGCCCAACTGCATCGGACTTAAACGATAAATATCCTGTATTTCTCCGTATTCAGACGTTAATTTTTCTATGTGGTCAAATGACAGGTTCTTGAAAGTAAAACTTCCAGGATATTTGAGCTTTCTGTTATAATTAACTAACTCTTCACTAATCCTTAAAAGCTGTATTTTATAATTCTCAGCCAGCTGTTGCATAATTGTAATATCCATACGATCAGCACTGTACTGAATTGACATCTCCAAAACACCATTTTGTATCTGTCCGATCACTTCTAATTCGGTTTCACGTTCCAAATCAGGATGGAACTCGAATCCATGACTAATTGAGGAAAAATCAAATAATTTATTTTTTTTGTCTTCTACACGTGTAAAATCTCCAAGATAGTTGAAGGATATCTGCACATCTTTAGTCCCATCCAAGGGATTAGAATTTAAATAACGTAATAATCCATAACCAACACCATTGTCTGGAATTTTATTCAAAGAGTCTTGTATTTCAAAAACTGTTTTAGCATTCTTTTCTTCACAATTTATTATAATGGGAAAGACACTTGTAAACCAGCCTAAGGTGCGTGTAATATCGATATCATCGATATATTCCTCTCTACCATGTCCTTCCAACATAACATGAATGTTTTTCAATCTAAATACTTCATTGATGGAATGAGCTAATGCAGAAAGTAATAATGCGTTAATCTCTACCTTGTTTAAAGCATTCATTCCTGCATATAATAAACTCATTTCCTCTTTAGTAAGAACAAAATTTGCTATTTTCAAGAAATTAAATGTATTTATGCCGAGGGGGTTATTTACTTTAAGCCTATCATTAGGGACTTCAATTTTATTTTTCCAATATTCCCTTTGTTTTTCAATTAAATGAGAGTTGCCGTATGTAAAGTTACGTTCCATCCAAAACTTAAAACTATCAGTTTTGCCAGGTAGCAATAATGGCAAACCTTTTTGACTTTGTATAAGTAACGTTTCTATATCTTCAAATAATATTCGCCAGGAAACCAAATCAATAATCAGGTGGTGAATGGACATGAGTAAAAAAGTATGGTTATTTACCTTATCATGATACAATCCAATACCAAAAAGTGGTGCGTCTGTAAAACCTAGTTTTTCCTTTAGTCGAATAGAATTGAGATCAAAAAATAATTTTCTGTCCTCTTTGTCATCAAGTGTAATTTCTTCAAGAATGTAAAAATCACCTTCAATGCCATTATTAAATTGTTCCCACCCCCCCTCTGAATTTCTATTAAAACGCATTCGAAGCACGTCATGATGTTTAATCAATATTTCCATAACCTTTTTAATGTCTGAAACATTGATTATTTCTTGAAATTCTAATAAAAAACTCTGTAAATAAAATGACTTTTCCAGTTGGGTTCCTCGAGCAAACGAATTATCAAGAAATGCTTTTTGTATTGGGTTTAGTTCAACACTACCATAAATAGTATCCTGATTAATTTTTCGTTTCAATGGTCGAAGTTGACTGTTCATGTCTTCCAACTTACTTTGTCCCATAACATCCGAAATCTTAAGTTCCAAGTTAGAATTTCGTAATTTGGCAACAATCTGAATTGCCTTAATGCTATCGCCTCCCAAGGCAAAGAAATCAGAATTTAAGCCTATTTTATCTATACTTAGATTCAAAACCTCAGACCATATTTGTCCTAATATTTTTTGAGAATCTGTAACTAAAGGTAAATAATCCAACACCGACAATCCAGTTCCCTGAGGGTCAGGCAGTAATTCTCTATTAACTTTTCCATTGCTTGTTAGCGGAATGTTTTCCAACCTAACATAATAATTTGGAACCATGTAATCTGGCAAGTTGTCCTTAAGATATGTCTTTAATTCATCTGCAGTGGTAAGGCTTGTCACATAGGCTATAAGTTCTAATTCCCCATCATTTTGTAATCTTTTTCCAACAACAATACAATTACCTTTCCTATCATAGTTTTTAATAGTTTGTTCGATTTCCCCTAACTCAATTCTGTGACCTCTTATCTTTACCTGATCATCCTTTCTTCTAACAAATTCAAGATTACCATCATCTCTCCAACGACCTAAATCACCCGTTAAGTAAATACGTTCTGTTTGATTAAATGGATTTTGAATAAACTTCTCAGTTGTTAGTTCATCACGGTTCAAATACCCTCTTGCAAGTCCAGCTCCACCAATACAAATCTCTCCAATACTTCCATAAGGGACTAACTGCTTATTTTTATCTAATAAAACTATATAAATTCCGTAAATAGGTTTTCCAATAGGAATACTAAAATATTCTTCCGTTAGGCTATCCAAATGAAAGATTGTCGCGCAAATTGATGCCTCTGTTGGTCCATAAGCATTAATAATAGACAAACCTTTTCGTTTTAAATCAATTAAAACATGATAATCAGCTATTTCCCCAGCACTAACTAGTTTTTTCAAATTACTGATTGCAGTGACATCCAAATTTCGAAGCAATGTTGGAGTCAAAGTCAAGTGTGTAATGCAATTATCCTTAAGATATTTTTCAATATATTGACTATCTTTTTGCAAGTCATCTACAATGATATGAAGGCTAGCACCGGAAAGCAGTGTCGTAAATATTTCTGAAATCGAAGCATCAAAAGCTATAGATGCTAATAACAATGTATTGTCAATAGACTGAATTGAAAAATGTTGAATTTGAGAATTTATAGTATTGACAATTGAGCTATATTCTACTAATACGCCCTTGGGTAACCCGGTAGAACCAGAAGTATAGATACAATAAGCAAGTTGATTAGGTTTAGGCTTACTTAATAGATTCTCTTTTGAGTATACAAATCTTTCGATTTTAAAATGATCTATTACCTCGGAATCTAATACTGCAACACATTTAGAATCATTTATTATATAATTAATTCGCTTATCAGGATACTTAGAATCAATAGGTAAATAACAACAACCAATCTTCATTACGCCAATCATTGCAATTATCATCCATTCGTCTCTTGGCAATTTTAATGCAATTATATCTTCATCTTTGAGTTCATAATTTGCTTTTAAATAATACGCAAACTGATTTGCCAAAGAATTTATCTGTGAATAGGAATAAACATTAGAAGAACACTTTATTGCGATATTTTCAGAGTGAATTGAAGTCACTTCTTCTAAATGTTTTGACAAAGAGCTATTAGAAATTAAATTGCTGTTAAACTGACTTACTTCAAGTGGTGCATTTAATTGAGCCCTTATCTCATGAGGATTCAATATATTTATATCTCGAATGTAATTTTCAGAAAAAGATGTAAGGTTAGCCAGCAAACTAAATAGATTATCTAATAATCTTTCAATTTGCCCTTGGCTATATATATCAGTATTATATTCAAAATTTAAAACTAATTTATCTTCCATTTTGTGGAAGACAAATGTCAAATCAAATTTTGTATTAACTGGAATTTCGGTTAAAACAAAATCTGTTTTAATTACATGTTTCAAAAATAAATTATCACTAACCATTTCTTTATCATGATAATCTAACCAAACATCAAACAGAGGATTACGACTAGAATCACGTACAAAATCCAAATCTTGAACTAAATGGTCAAAAGGATATAATTGATGAGTTAATACATCAACATCCATTAATTTAATTTTCTGATAAAGTCTTTCAAATTTATCCTCATTATCATTAACTTGAATCCTAATGGGCAATGCCCCTAAATAAAATCCGATTTGGTTATTTAAATCTGGATGAATTCTACCAGCTGTTGGACTACCAATTACAAAATCATCCTGCCCAGTATACTTATTTAATAAAATAACAATAGCCGTTTGCAAAAGCATAAACATTGTACCGCCATGCTCCTGATTGTATGTTATTAACTTTTGAGTACAATTTTCGTCTAATTCACGGCGAACTAATACTCCTTTATATGTGAAATTTTTAGGTCTTTTTTTATCACTAGGAAATTGTAAAACAGGTATTTGATTCTTAAATTGTTCAATCCAGAACTTCTTGTGTAGTTTAACCTCATCAGCCTGAATTTTATCATTATGCCAAGAAGCGTAATCCTTATACTGTATATCCAAAGGCCTTAAACCAGGATTTCTTTCTTCAAGTTCTGCATTATAAAATTCACTCAGCTCCTCTTGGAATACGCCCATCGACCAACCATCGCTTATAATATGATGCATGACCAAAACCAATATGAAATTGTTTTCATTTTCTTTTAATAAGCAGCATCTAATTAACGGACCATCTTTCAGATTAAATTCCGTCTTTAATTCTTGCGCTATAAAATTATTTATGTATTCTTCTTTCTGTATGGTTTCGAATTGACAATAATCCAACTCGTTCACAAAGAATCGGATATCATTTTCCGATAAAATTCGCTGTCTTGGATTGCCTTGGTTATCTTCTGTGAATACTGTTCTCAGTGCCTCATGACGGGATATTATTCTATTGTAAGAATGAATAAATACTTTTTCATTTAAAGGTCCCTTTAACCTAACTATATAAGGCATATTATACGATGCATTCGCCCCGTCAAATTTACTCAATGCCCATAATCTCATCTGTGAAGAAGATAATGCATAATCTGATTCTTCTGATATTTTGACCATGGAAGAGTATTCTTCCTGATTCAAAGGGGCTTCTGTTTTATTTGCTAATTGCTCTATCGTAGAATTAGCAAAAAACTCTTTGAAATCGAGTTTTACACCCAATAGTTTATGGATTTGCCCTAAAAATAAAATAGCCTTGATACTATTTCCTCCCAACACAAAAAAATCTGATTTAATACTTATGCTACTTTCCTTCAACCCTATTAGGTCAGACCAGATTCTTACCAACTGCTTTTCTGTTTCTGTTCTTGGGGCTTCATATACTGCTTGTTGCATGCCCGTACCCTCCGGATCTGGCAATGCTTTTCTATCTACCTTACCATTGCTTGTTAAAGGTATCTTCTCTAGTTTTACATAGTAACTCGGTACCATGTATTGAGGCAACTTCTCTTTTAGATATGCTTTTAACTCCTCGGCCGTGGCTTCGCCTCTGATATAAGCAATCAGTTCCTTATCTGTCCCTTGGTTCAGCCCTCTTGCTATAACCACTCCTTGGCTTACCTTTTCATGGCTCTTCAAGGCTTGTTCTATCTCGCCTAACTCTATTCTGTATCCCCTAATCTTTACCTGATCATCTATTCTTCCCAAGTACTCCATATTACCATCCTCCCGCCACCTGCCTAAATCGCCTGTGCGGTATATTCTTTCTTCTGACTTGTAGGGATTAGTTATGAACTTCTCTTTCGTTAGCTCTTCTCTGTTTAAATATCCTCGTGCTAGTCCCACTCCACCTATGCATATCTCTCCAATGCTGCCATAAGGAACTAAACTGTGGGTGGTATCTAATAAATAGGTTTTGGTATTAGGTAATGATTTACCTATATGAATGGCGGTATCTATACTATTGGTTTTATATCCCAATACATAAATACTAGTTTCTGTCGGTCCATAATAGTTAAATAAAGAAACATCTGTTTTATTATGCCACTCTTGTAATAACGATACAGATAAAGGTTCTCCCGCAGAAACTACCCTTCTTAGATTCCTAAAATTATCTTTTCTATAAACTGAATTTTCTATTAATAAGCTTAGTAGTCCTGGCACTGCATGAATACTTGTAACTGAATTTTTTCTTATGTTTTCACTTAGTTCGTGAGAATTCAAAAGATCATTTTTACTTAGAAGTATCGTTTTCGAACCCCAAATTAATGGCATTATCAATTCGGTTAAAGAAACATCAAAAGTCGATGTGGTGCTTTGTAATATTACTTCATCCTCACCAAAACCTAAAGTATTCCAAATTGTTGTTAGTCGGTTTACCAATCCCCCATGCTCCAGCATACATCCTTTCGGATTACCTGTGGATCCTGACGTATAGATCACATACATCAAATTAGTTGGATTTAAGTTCGTTCTAGGGTTGCTTGTTGGGTGTACCTGCTTCTTGTTTTCTTGTCTAAATTTGCTTAATTCTTCTTCGTTGATAATGAGTTTTAAACTCGCATCTTCTTTTATGAACGCTTTTCTTTGCTGAGGATATTCTGGGTCTATCGGAACATACGCTCCGCCTGATTTGATGATGGCTAGTATCCCTATAACCATCCACTCACTACGCTCCAGTTCTATTCCTACCAAATCATCTGCTTGGATGTTGTAGTTGGATATCAGGTAATGCGCTAACTGATTTGACTTTTCGTTGAGTTCTTGGTAAGTCAATTCTGTTTCTTTGAACTTTATTGCTATTGCATTTGGTGTTTTACTCACCTGCTCCTCAAACAAGTCCACAATTGTCTTGTCTTTTGGATAATCCGCCTTTGTGTCGTTTAAAGTCTCTAGTAAATAGGTCTTTTCTTGCTGAGATATAATATGATCACTCATATTCTTAATAAGATTTTTCTTCATTAAAAGTGGAACGGTACTTTTGATTTATTATACATTTTATTTGAAATCTTAAATCATTAGAAATGTATACACTTCTGGCCAATTCAATAAAATAATCATCAAACTCCTTGAGTTTTTCTTTTCTTCTTATATTATCTTCAATATTCCATAACTTTAGGTTAATCTCTGATAATTCTACGTAATCATTTATTTCAATTTTTAGCTCAATAAATACAATATTTTTTAAGTAATCGTATTCTTTTTTTATGTTTATAAGCTTATTTGAATCGAGTATTTTGGTTTTTTTTATTTCAAGTATTGACAACTTATCAACTATTTCAGCTATTGACACTTCGATTTTCATAATATTTAAATTGCGGTTTTATCTAATTCCTGTTTAACTATATCTACAACTTCATTTACTGTTATTAAAGACATACAACTTCTTGAATACGGACAGTTTGTTCCACCTATCCATTCCAAACACGGAGAGCATGGTAAACTTTTAAATATATTAACATTATTATCATGTCCCCAAACAAATGGTGAACTATCTCCAAATAAAACTATAGCCTTGGTGTTAAGTGCAGCTGCTGCATGAGACCAAAATGAATCTAATCCAATATGAAGTTTTGAATTAGCAAGTACAGATAATTGTTGCCGTAGTGAATATCTACCCCTAAAATCTATTACACCTTCTAATAATTTTTCTGTCTCTAAACCTATTTGAATAAAGGTATAATCCTTTAATCTACATATAACTTCATTCCAACGATCAAAATACCACTCCTGATTTTTGCTACATACAGATGAAGGGTTTATAGTAATCGGTATGTTATATTTTGAAATTAATCCTTTGCCAACAGCTAACTCATCTTTTGTCAAAAATATTTGAATTTCGTCATTTGGTAAATCAACATTAAATGTCTTGGCTATAATTATAGAGGCCTTTGTGTAATGCGATAAAGAAGGTAAATGGACTAAATAATAATAAGGTTGAAGTTTACACTCTGTTCTTTTTTTTAAATCATCATAATTCAATAATTTAACATTGCAAAAAGGATTATTCTTTAAAATATCTTCATGTTGATGCTTATGAACGTAAACATTTACTTTGTTATTATTATTTTTAGCAATATGTTTTATTAGTGGTGTATATAGTACACAATCACCTAAACCACCTGCAATATATATATCTTCTATTTTGTTTTTTTTCATCCGACTGTCGTTTTATTAAATTCTTATTCGCTCAACAAAGATTTAACGGAGTTTACTACATCATCGACAGTTATCAAATCCATACATTTTTTAGAATACGGGCAGTTACAACCATTTATCCAATCGAAACAAGGCGAGCAACTTAAATTTTTAAAAATATTAAAGTTGTTTTCTTGACCATATGTGATTGGAGTACTTTGTCCAAATAAAACAATAGCTTTTGTGTTTAGGGCTGCCGCTGCATGAGACCAAAATGAATCTAATCCAATATGAAGTTTTGAATTTGCTAGTATTGATAATTGTTGCCTTAGCGAATACCCACCCCTAAAATCTATTACTCCATCCAATAAATGCTCTGTTTCTAAACCAATTTGAATAAAAGTATAATCCTTTAATCTAAATATAACTTCATTCCAACGTTCAATATACCATAATTGATTTTTACTTGACGTCGAAGTTGGATTAATAGTAATTGGATTCTTAAATTTAGAAACGATTTTTCTTCCAAACTTCGCCTCCTTATCGGATAGAAAAATATCAAGATTATTATTTAAAAGTTCAACATTAAAATTTTTTCCAATAACTGATGATGCTTTCAATTTCAGAGAAAGTGTGGGTAAACAAACGGTATAATAATAGGGTTGTGAAACATATTTTTGATTTGCTTTTTCCGAATAATTTAGTTTTTGCTCATCTAAGAGATTGGGAAATTCATCATAATCAATCAATAATACATCACAATAAGGGTTATTCTTTAAAATTTCTGAATGTTGAATCATATGAACATAAACAATTACTTTAGTTTGTTTTACATTATATAAATATCTGATTAATGGTGTATAAAACAAACAATCACCTAAGCCACCTGCAACATAAATTTCATTTATCATAAATCTGTATTAAAATTTTAATAATCACATTTATTTGTCAGTACCCATTGAATGATATTAATCTGTCCATTCAAAACATCTATTTCTTTACTTAAAAATTTAATATAATCTCTAGAATAAGAAATTTCACGTGTACCAGTACTCCAGATCTCGGGAGCTTTTGCATTAAATATTTTCTCAGTTTCAATTTTCATCAAAGACTCTAAATGATTTTTTTTTATTAAAATCTCTTCGGTTTTTATTTTTAAATCTTCATTGGTTCTCATGTTAGATATATTTAAGATGATTTAATTTTACTATACAAAATCTCCTTCTCCCCAAACAAGCGTTCTGAAATCAAACCTCTGGAAAGACATTCTTCCACCAATTTATTAGATTCTACAATTGGAATGGATTCATCGGTATATTTTATACTACTTATAAATTCACACCAAGGCTCCTGTCCCATGGCATAAACATAAACTTCTTTAGGATGGAATATATTCACTAAATGCATCCCTCTTTTATGATCACAACCAGAAAGGGTTCGGGATTGGTCATTTTCTCTGGATACTTCATCCAAGATCAAGGGTCCATATAGCCAAGTTAAAGGCGCACCAGCACATTCCATGCCTAAAAAGATAACGTCCACATCCCCAACAATACGATGAATGTTTTCATATAATTTTGGCTCCATCACCCGGGAATCAGCAGAAAATAGCAAAGTGAACTCTTCTACTTTTACATGGTAACAAGTCTTAGCTTTAATATCTAAATCGCTATGTTCGCCTGTGAATGGCAAACCGGTTATTGTAATATCAGCACAATGAACGGTCTCCATTTCATCAATTTCTATCACGTTTTTAAATCCAATTTTATTGAACATCAATTTTAACTTTGGATCCTGCAACGCTCCTCCACCTGAGCGGGGAATAACCAAATTTTTAATTCTATGTCTTAAAGGAATCAGAGTCTCTAAGACAATATGATCCTGATGATTGTGCGTAATTAATACATAATCTATTTCATCAGGCAAATCAAAATCTGAGAAATGATGTACCTCAGTAGGATATCCATAATAACTTATGAGGGGATCAATAAGGATGTTCAAGTCCTTGGTCTCAATAAAAATACATGCATGACCAAAATAACGCATCCGCACTTTATCGCCTGTATATTTTTCATAAGGAACTGGTTTTTCTTTCGTGAAGAAAGTCAAAAACAAGGTTTTCTGTTCTTCAGTTAAATTGAGTTTCGTAGCCATTTCTTCAATTGAACCAGCCCCCCTTTTCATTAGCGCTAATTCATCAATAATCGGATTATCAAAAGCAATCGGCAAATGAAGAACATTGGGTGCATCCAACTTAGGAGTGCTCAACGAAAAAGGACGAGAATCATTATTGGTAATCCACAATGCTATGGATTGATAATTCTTATCGTAAAACTCGGTATGATATAGTAATTCCTCAAATACTCTGAAAGACAAATTATTGTTCAAATCATAAACCAACTCAACGTATCCTTTTAAAATAGGCGGTACTTTGTCATACAATTCTTCCAAGGCATATCCTTTAGGGTGCGACTTTAACAATTTATCTAATTTACGGAAACCAAAAGCTAACTGAACCATTTTAGACTGTTTATCTAGCGTTTCGGTCAACAAGGCCTTCACATCCTCTGAGCGGTCTAAAGTATAATCCATAAATGGTCCACCCAACATTTTGGAATCTTTTACTGCATCCATATGCTGTTGTGGAGAATCCACATAGGAGTTCATAATCTCCATATGCCTTTTTGTGACATTCATGGCAGCAGTAGCAGGAGAAATCAGGTGAGACCAAGCGTACCATTGCATGAAAAGTGGTTCTATGACGATATTGGGTTTTAAGAAAAAAGACATATAATAGGTAAATAAATAATAAAAATAATAAAAATAATATTTAATTTATTATTAATTTTTAATTCAAAATGAACCGCGTTTATTTTAAAATTTCCAATCACCAAAATAAATACCAGCATCTTCGCCGACAACTAAGTAATTTAGTTTTGCACTTACGCCACTTAAAATTTTACCGCCGTCGGCATCTAAATGCGCTTCTGCATCTTCGCGTGTAAATTCAGTTAATTTGCCAGTAAACAAAAATGTGTTGCCAGCAATAGTTGTTGTTTTTGCCATTTTAATTTTGGGTTTTAACTAAATTAAATATAATAAATTTAATTAAAATAATTTATCATTTTCAATAAACCTTATTCATTCAAAATTTTAACTTTGCCTAATGCCAACAACTAAGTAATTTAGTTTAAACTTGAGCCAATTTAAATTGAAAAAGATACTTTAGGTATTTATTTTTAAGTTATCTATCACACTTAATTATTACTCTCTTAAATTCAAATTATAATTACCCTCGATTTTAAATGATGATAAATAATTGTCAACGATTACAAA
>Ga0209086_10003931_pt1 | contig 11134 bp, 7 predicted proteins | sample M_130207_XF_Meta_FD_187312 | JGI IMG/M metagenome (GOLD analysis project Ga0209086, IMG submission 187312) | Freshwater microbial communities from Lake Montjoie, Canada to study carbon cycling - M_130207_XF_MetaG (SPAdes) (version 2) | ecosystem: Environmental > Aquatic > Freshwater > Lake...
AGCCGGCCAATCCGCCCTGCACCTGCCATTTGCTCACTTCGTGCACGTGCGGGTGATACCAGTTCAGCCCCACGCTGTTCTCATAGCGCTCAACCGGAATCACCACCTCCATCGTGTGCGGATGGTACGGATGCGGATGCAACTGGACATAGATATTGTCGGTCTGGCTCAAACAGGGCGCGTGCGAGCCGTGATAATGGAAGTTGGAGGTGAAAATGGGATCGGACGGATCATTGGTGCCCGCCAGCTCGTTATGAAGTTGAATCTTCAGGGTGTCACCGGGCTGCAATTGCAGCATCGTTCCAGGAAATCCAGCACCGTAACCATCCCACCGATACGCCATCGCATAGTAAGGACCATTCGTGTCCGGGTTGCTATAAATCGCCTCTCCCCCATAGTAAATGGGGTTAACACCAAAGCCGGCAGTAACCATGTCCACATCCGCTTCCAGCACGCCATTCGTGCTGCGAATCACGTCCATCTCATGCAAATCCTGCTGCGTGTAAGAATAGTTGTCCGGAAAAATAAGATTGGGCGCCGCCGCAAATCCATCGCCCCCCTGGCATGCCATCCAAACTCCCGCCCCGACAAAGATTTTCAAGGCAAAATTTAATTTCTTCATACTTTAAAATTTAAAAAACGGGGGTGCGGGAATCAAGTTTTAAACAATCCGTCCTAAAAATTGCAGCGGTGAAGCAATGAAGCGGACCTACTGAGGGCAAACCCGTATATAAAGCCCTAAGAATTACCCCCTGGAACGAGAGCCATCCGCTTTATTGGTCGCGGACTTCATCCCCCACCCGGGCGTCGCCTGAGACAATGTCCGCCACGGTATTGTCTTCATCCTGAGGTCCCGTAACGCGGAGAGCGGCCACCTTCAAGCCGGCCCGGTAGAGGAAGAGGGTTTGATCCACCGGAGGGACCGGGGATGCGGGGAAATTCAGCACCACAAACCGGCCGGCCTGATTATAAGCCGCCACGCGGCCGGCGAGCGACTCGGCGGGCGTAACAATGGCGGCCGCCGGGGCGGACAGCTCCGCGTTCGAGGCGCGATGATGGGCGCAGCCGGAGAGAACCACCACGGCGGTCAGCAGGATCATCGATGCGGGCCATTTCATGGCGACAGTAAAACGCGCACTGGCGGCAAGGTCAATTCACGATTGCACTGAAGAGAGACTCGCTTCTGGCGCGCGAGCTCTTTCAGGGATATTTCGCGTGGTTTCTAAAAGCGAAAAAAACGGGGACAACCTCAGACGGAACCATGCAGTTGAGTTGCAAAGCCGGCTGAATTCCATCTGACAACCATTAATCCTGAACGCCGAAGCAGGCCAGGCTCCCGGACCCTTCCTCTTGGGCAGCCCTGCGGACCAAGAAAGTTCCAAAGCGCCGCCACTCCCCGCCCTAACCTCCATTTCATGGAAGAGAGGGAGTTGCGCTGCTTCATACCCAGCTCAACTCTAGAATCGAGTTTGAAATGAACCCCTTTCACCCGCCGAATGAGGCAGGCCAGGCTCTGCCGCGCTGGCCATGATCTCGGGCCCTGACCCTCGCCCTGCGAAGCATGAGCGGGGCGAGGGCCAGAGAGAGGGGCCCTGGCTGTTTTGGAATTCGGGATAAGGGCAATGCCCGTTGCAAGTCCGGTTTGACCCGGGGCCAATATGGGATAACCTGCGCCGGTATTCATGCCCCCCCTTGGATGAAGAAATTAATCATAAGCGGCGCACTGGCGCACAAACCGCTGAACGGCGGAAATGCCTGGAGCCGGCTGAGCTGGATCCAGGGTTTCCGGCGGCTGGGCTTTCAGGTTCTTTTTGTCGAACAGATCAAGGCCCAGCAGTGCGTGGATGCCAACGGACACCCCACAGGCTTTGGTAGTTCGGCCAACCTGGCCTATTTCCAGGCGGTCATGAAACAGTTTGGGCTGGAACACACCTCCATGCTCCTCTGCGACGATGGCCAAGTGTGGGGCTTGCCACTGGAGGAGGCGACCCGGTGGGCGCGCCAGTCCGATTTTCTATTCAACTTTGGCGGCCACTTGACCCAGCTCGAACTCAAGCAGGCTCCGGCCCGCCGGATTTATTACGATGACGATCCTGGATTCACCCAGTTTTGGCATAAAGCGGGCAATAACCCGGGCCTGGCCGGCCATGATTTTTATTTCACCCTCGGCGAAAACATAGGGGATCCGGACTGCCCCATTCCCACCGATGGGATTCAATGGCGGCACACCCGCCCGCCCGTGGTGCTGGCGGACTGGCCCGTCTGTCCGCCGAAACCCTTCGACCGTTTCACCACCATCGCCAGCTGGCGGGGTGCCTATGGCCCGATTGAGCACGGGGGCAAAACCTACGGGCTCAAATGTCACGAGTTCAGGAAGTTTTTCGCCCTGCCGCAGCGCACCCCCGCAGCCTGCGAGGTCGCCCTGCAGATTCATCCCGCGGACAAAAAAGATCGGGACGCATTGCTCGCCCACGGCTGGCAGGTGATCGAGCCGCACACCGTGGCCGGTTCGCCCGACGCCTTCCGCCGCTACGTCCAGAACTCCGCCGCCGAATTCTCCCCCGCCCAGGGCGTCTACGTGGGGACGAACAGCGGCTGGTTCAGCGACCGCACCGTCCGCTATCTGGCGAGCGGGCGCCCTGCCCTGGTGCAGGAAACCGGCTTCAGCCGACATATCCGGAGCGGCGCCGGCTTGCTGTCGTTTCGCACTTTGGACGAGGCCGTCGCCGGCGCCGAATCGATCCTCTCCGATTATCCGGCGCACTGTCAGGCCGCGCGCCAGGTGGCTGAAGAGTTTTTCGACTCGGACATCGTGATTGCGACGCTGGCGGCCGCAGTGGATTTGAATCTGCCATGAAACCGCGGCGCACCCTGATTGTAAGCGGCATGATTGCCGCCGACCCCTGGCAGGGAGGTGCCACTTGGGCTGTGCTCCAATACATTCTTGGCCTCCGCAGGCTGGGTCACGAGGTTTTTTTCATCGAGGAAATTCCCTCGAACCGCCTGAGCCCCGCCGGTGTCGCTCTCGCGGATTCTGATAACAGCCGCTACTTCAAATCCGTCTGCAACGAGTTTGATCTGGGCGATTCCGCAGCGTTGCTCCTGACGGGCACCCGCGAGACCGTCGGGCTGAGTTACGACCACTTGCGACGGGTCGCAGACCGGGCGGATGCGCTCATCAACATATCCGGCCTGCTCGCGGAGGAGACGCTCACCTCAAAAATCCCGGTGCGGGCCTATCTGGACCTCGACCCCGCGTTCAACCAGCTTTGGAACGATGTCCAGAAGATCGACATGCGGTTTGGGGGCCACACGCACCACGTCACCATTGGCCAGAAGATTGGCACGGCCGACTGCGTGATTCCGGCGTGCGGATGGAACTGGCTGAAAACCTGGCAGCCCGTGGTGCTGGAACGCTGGCCAGTGGCGCAGTCCATCCAGCACGATGCGCTCACCACCATCGCTCATTGGCGCGGGTACGGATCGATTGATTTCCAGGGGGTGACTTACGGCCAAAAGGTGCATTCGCTGCGGCAGTTCATGACGCTGCCCACCCTCACCGCGGAACCGTTTTGTCTCGCGCTCGCCATCCACCCCGGCGAGACGCGGGATCTCGCCGCGCTGGCCGCCCACCGCTGGCGCCTGCTTGATCCGGCGAGCGTGGCCAATACGCCCGCGCGCTACCAGGAATTTGTCCAGGGTTCCAAAGCCGAGTTTGGCATCGCCAAAAGCGGCTATGTCCACTCCCGGTGCGGCTGGTTCAGCGACCGCAGTCTTTGCTACCTCGCCAGCGGCCGGCCGGTGATCGCCCAGGATTGCGGGCTGGGCGGACTCCTGCCGGTCGGCGAGGGGCTGCTGACATTCACCACCCCTGCGGAGGTGCTGAATGCGATCGATTCCCTGAACGCCGACTACCCGCGGCATGCCCGGCGGGCGCGCGAAATTGCCGCGGAGATTTTCGACTCCGACAGGGTCTTGACCCGGCTGCTAGGATTATTGGGGTTATGAACACCGAAGCACGACACCGGATTTCTGGCGACGCCTTGCGCACCGCGCTGGAGGGTCTCCTGGGGGAACCCGTCCAGACGCTGCAGCGACGGTTCTGTGCGTACTCCTCGTCCTACACCTTGGAGAACATCGACGTGACGCTCGCCCGCGGCCGGAAACTGCGACTGGTGCTCAAGGATGTCAGCCCGCCCTCGGTGCTGACCACGGCGCAGCAGGTCCGCCCGCGATTTCTGTACAACCCCGCGCGGGAGGCGGAGGTTTACCGGACCCTGCTGAACCCGGCACGGCATGGCACGGCGCGATGCGTGGGCGCGGTTAATTTGCCGCATCTGGAGTGGCATTGGATTTTTCTGGAGCGGGTGGATGGATTCCTCCTGTGGCAGGTGGGAGATCTCGCCCAATGGGACGCCGCCGCCCGCTGGCTCGCGGCCTTCCACACCGAGCATGCCGGCCGTAAAAGCCCCCGGTCTGAAAACCTGCTGAAATATGACGTCGACTTCTTTGCGGTGTGGATGGAGCGCGCGGAAAAATTTTTAAAAAACCTACGGGTGACCAATTTGAAGAAGTTCACCCGGCTCGCGAGCCGCTATGACCGCGTGGTTACCCGGCTGGCCGCCATGCCGACGACCCTGATCCACGGCGAGTTTTATCCCAGCAACGTCATCGTGCGCCCGGGCGCGGCGGCTCAAACTATCTGTGCGGTGGACTGGGAAGTGGCGGGCATTGGGCCGGGCGCACTCGATCTAGCGGCGCTGACGGCCGGCCAATGGAGCGAAAGTGAGAAGCGCCGTTTTGTGACGGCGTATTCCGGGGCATTGAATTCACACGACCTTGGATCGTTGGAGGATTTACTGGAGGCGGTGGAGCTGTGCCAGCTGCATTTAAGCATTCAGATGCTGGGCTGGGCGGAGGACTGGTCGCCCCCGGAAAATCACACCCAGAACTGGCTGGGCACGGCCCTGCGGCTGGCGGACAAACTGGGGATTTAAGGGGATGCAAAAATTTCTGATCGTGAACGCGGACGACTTCGGCCTGAGCGAGGGCGTGAACCGGGGCATCCTTCAAGCGCACCGGCGCGGCATCGTGACGAGCGCCAGCCTGATGGTGCGCGGCGCGGCGGCCGCGGCGGCGGCGGCCCATGCAAAGGAGCATCCGCGGCTCGGGGTGGGCCTGCATGTGGACTTGTGCGAGTGGCGCTGCGTGAACGACGTCTGGACGCTGGCCTATGAGGTCGTGCCGCTGGCGGACGAGCGGGCGGTGGCCGCCGAAATCGACCGGCAACTCACCCGGTTCCGGGAGCTGATGGGGCGCGACCCCGACCACTTGAATTCACATCAGCACGTGCACAATGAGGAACCGGCCCGATCCCTATTAATCCGCCGCGCAAAGGAGATCGGCGTCGTGCTGCGGCAGACGGATCCGCGCGTGCGTTATTGCGGGGATTTCTACGGGCAATCCGACAAGGGCTATGCTTATCCCGAGGGCATTTCAGCGGCGGCCCTGTCGGGAATTTTACGCGGACTAACTCCCGGCATCACCGAGCTTTGCTGCCACCCGGGACTGGACGCCACGCTGGACTCGATCTATCGGGCGGAGCGCGAACAGGAGTGCGCCGCCCTGTCAGATCCGGGAGTCCTAACCACAATCGCAGCAGAGGGCATCCAGCTGGTGACCTTCGCCACCGCCCCGCTCACGGGACCGTGACGCGGACGCGGTACAATTGGGATGGGATCGCGCCGATGCCGTAGTTGGTGGCGGTACGGGTGGCGCCGGTTCCTGGAATGTTGGTGACGACATTGACCCAGTTGACCGAGGCGAGGTTGGTGTTGCCTTCCAGAAAATAGGTTGCCCCGGCGGCGGTGGTGAAGCTGACGAGGGCATTGGTCCCCTGCGTGCTGATCCCGGTGATGACGGGCTTGCCGACGATGGTGAGCGCGGCGATGGCGCTGGTCACCGAGCTGAAACTGTTGGTGACCACCACGGTATAATTGCCCGCGTTGGTGGATTGCGCGCCGGCAATGGTCAGCAGACTGGCATTGGCCGCTCCCAGACTGGCGCCGTTGAGTCGCCACTGGTACGCCAGCGGGGCACCGCCGCTGGCACCGACTGTGAACGAGGCATCCGCGCCGACCAGAACCGTGACGCTGGCGGGCTGATTGGTGATGCTTACCGGCTGACCCAGAGTCAATGTGGCCACCTCGCTCGTGGCTCTTCCATAGGCATTGGTCACAATCACATAGTAGCTCCCGGTCTTCGCCGATTGCACATTGGTAATTGTCAGCAGCGCATTGGTTCCCGACGGTAGATTGGTTCCGTAAAAGCGCCAGTTGTACCTCAGCGTGGCGCTGCCGCTGGCACCCACGCTGAAGGTCGCATTGCTGCCGGCCGGGACGCCCAGGCTGACGGGCTGATTGGTGATGATCGGCGCGAAATTTCCGGTCAGAGAGACGACCGCACTGGTTACCGAGCCATAATTATTGGTCACAATCACGTCATAGAAGCCGACATTCGTCGCCACGGGGTTAGTGATTGTGAGCAGGTTTGTAATCGCACCCGCGATGGCATTGCTATTGAAGCGCCATTGATAGGCCAAGGCCGCCGTGCCGCTGGCACCCACCCTGAAGACCGCGTTCCCGGACAGGCTCGCCATGTTGGTGCTGACCGGCTGGTTGGTGATACTCGGCGGGAAATACACCGTCAGGGTGGCAACCAAGCTGGTCACCGCACCAAACGTGTTCGTGACCACGACATCGTAGTTGCCGGCATTGGTGGACCGGGCGATGGGGATGACAAATGGGTTGGTGGTGGCCCCGGTAATATTGGTCCCGTTGAACCGCCACCGATAACCCAGAGAGCTGCCGTTGGCGCCCACGGTGAACGGGGCGCTGTTGGAAACAATCACGGCGACACCGGCGGGATTGTTTGTGATCTGCGGAGGGAAGTTCCCGGTCAGGGAGACCACCGCACTGGTCACCGCGCCAAAGTTATTCGTCACAACCACATCATAAGAGCCAACATTGCTGTACTGGACGCTGGAGATGGCCAGCACGTTTGCAGTGGCACCGGCGATGGCATTGCTGTTGAAGCGCCATTGGTAGACGAGCGGCGCCGTGCCGGTGGCGCCCACTGAGAAATTGGTGCTGGCGCCCACGTTGGCGACCGTGACGCTGACGGGTGGATTGGTGATCACCGGCTTGAAGTTCAAGGTCAGGGCGGCGACCGAACTGGTCACCGCTCCAAAGTTGTTGATGATAACAACATCATAGTCGCCGGCATTGGTGGCCTGCGCGCTCGGAATAACCAAGGGATTGGTGGTGCCCCCGCTGAGGTTGGCCCCATTAAACCGCCATTGATAGGCCAGCGGCGCCGGACCGATGGCGCCCACCGAGAAAGCCGCCCGGCTGCCAAACGACGTGAGATTCGTGCTGGCCGGATTGGTCGTGATGCTCGGCGGAAAGTTCCCGGTCAAAGTGGCGACCACACTGGTCACGGCGCCATAATTGTTCGTCACAATGACGTCATAGGAGCCGGCATTGGTCACTTGGGCATTGGGGATGGTCAGTACAGTGGCAACCGCGCCGGCGATGGCATTGCTGTTGAAGCGCCATTGATAGGCGAGCGTCGCCGTCCCGCTGGCGCCCACCCTGAACTCCGCGTTTCCGGGCAGGACCGTCATGTTGGTGCTGACCGGTTGGTTGGTGATGCTCGGCGGGAAGTTCACGGTCAGGGTGGCGATGGAGCTGGTCACCGCACCGAAGTTATTGGTGACGACCACGTCATAGTTGCCGGCATTGGTGCCTTGGGCGGCAATCACCGCGAACACATTCGAGGTTGCCCCTGAAATTGCGCCGCCATTGAAGCGCCATTGATAGAGGATCGGCGCCGTGCCGCTGACCCCCACCGTGAACGTGGCATTGCTGGAAAATAGCACCGCAGTATCGACGGGTTGGTTGGTGATCTTGACCGGCACGTTCACTGTCAGGGAGACCACCGCGCTGGTGACGCTCCCATAAGTATTGGTCACCACGACATCATAGCTTCCGGCATTACTGGCCTGGGCGATCGGAATCACCAGGGGGTTGGTATTGGCCCCGCTGATATTGGCCCCGTTGAATCGCCACCGGTAACCCAGCGCATTGCCGCTGGCACCCACGAGGAACGTGGCGCTGTTGGAAAGAAGGACCACCGCGCTCGATGGCTGATTGGTGATGCTCGGCGGGAAGTTACCGGTCAGCGAAGCCACCGCACTGGTCACGGCACCAAAATTGTTGGTCACGATCACATCATAAAAGCCCACATTTGTCGCCCGCGCATTCGTAAGAGTCAACACGTTTGAGATCGCACCGGCAATTTCATTACTGTTGAAGCGCCATTGATAGGCCAGGGCCGCCGTGCCGGTGGCGCCCACCCTGAAAACCGCGTTCCCCGGCAGGCTCGTCATGTTGGTGGAGACCGGCTGATTGGTAATGCTCGGCGGGAAATTCAAGGTCAGGACGGCCACCGCGCTGGTGATACTGCCGTAGGCATTGGTGATCACGACGTCGTAGTTGCCCGCATTGGTGGCTTGGGCGCTACGAATCACGAAGGGGTTGGTGATGGCCCCGCTGAGGTTGGTGCCGTTGAAGCGCCACTGATACGCCAGCGGCGATGAGCCGCTGGCTCCGACCGTGAAACTCGCACTGATTCCAAACGCCGTGAGATTGGTGCTGGCCGGCTGGCTCAGGATACTGGGAGGTCCCGCCAGCCCCACTATCGCGACCGAGCTCGTGACCGCGCCATAGACGTTGGTGATGACCACGTCATAGTTGCCCGCATTGGCGGATTGAAAGTTGGAGATGGTCAAAAAGTTTGTGGTGGCCCCGCTGAGATTGGTGCCGTTGAAGCGCCATTGATAGGCCGGAGTGCTGCCGATCACGCCCACATTCAATGTGGCATTGCTGCCGGCAAACATCATGAGACTGGACGGAGGGCTGGTGATCACGGGCTGGTCCGGGGTCAGCAGAAAACCGTGAAGCACCCCATTGTTCGTGCCCGTGCCAACAATCTGTCCATAGTCATTAATCGAATTGGCTTGAACCAGGACCCAGCTGTTACTGCTGCCATCATCCAACTGCGTGTTCAAGTCCACCAGAGTGTTGCTGACGGCGATAAAGGCGTGGTTTTCCAGATCGCCAGCGATGGAAGCCGTGCCGACGACCGCGTTGCTGTTGTTGATGCTGTTGGCCTTGCTATAGGTGCCCCCGAGCGTGCCCAGATCAATCATCTGCCGATTACTGGCCACACCATTGGTGGCACCCGGCACCCAGCGGAAGGCGCGAGGAATGTAGCTTGTGTCATTCGCCTCACCGACAATCTGTCCATTGGAATTGATGGAGTTGGCTTCGGATCCATAATTACCAGCACTGCCACTGCTGGTGAAATCCCCGAGAATAGTGACACTGGCCCCATTATAAAAAAATGCATATAAATACCCGAAATTATAATCGATAGCCAGACCCACCACCTGACCTGCTGCATTAATCCCATTCCCAATGCTGTAGCCGTAATTAGAGGGTAAAAGGCGACCGATATCGGTCTGGGTACCGCCAGGTTCAAAACGAAGGGCAGTCCCGAAATCATCAATTGCATCCAGTGAACCCTCTCCGGCTATCTGACCAGCTTTATTAATATCGATGGCACGAGTGATAATGTTTGTAGAGACCAAGGCAACCATGCGATTAGTCTGCCATCGGAAAGCGCGATTAAGTCCATTGGAAGCCAAGGAGGAACCGCAGACGATATTTGACTCATTGATTCCGAATGCGAGACAGTTTGTCCCTCCAAGGTTACCCAGATCCGTCCGGGTGCCGTTGTAAATAAAGGACCGATAAAATTGATTGCTAGCCGAGATGCCAACCACCTGACCACCAAGATTGATAGAACTGGCGGTGGCATCACTTCCACCCGCCACCTCATTGAGAACCCCCAAGTCCGTCAGATGGTAAGGGGCGGCCCCAAGGGGCAGGATTGCAAAATGGATTAAAGCGGCCAGGATTGGCAAAAAAATGCCCCGTCGATGCGAATAAATTCTCATTTTAGATTGGGAGATGCTACCACCGCAGGGGGTTTTCCACAAGTTTTTTGCTTTTTTTGAACCTGCGAAATCGACGACGCCCTCACCACTAGAGCAGCGCCATTCCCTAGAGAATGCAGGGCGCGTCGCTTAACCGGAACCCTCCAGTGGAGTTGAAAAGCCGGCTAAAATCCGAGTCATTGCAGCAGGATTTACACACGATTGGGTGACCCCATGGGAGGGGGGCACACAAATAGTGCCGGGTTCGTTTGGCGAGCGGGTTTCCTTCAATAATTACGCTATGAATTCAGCTCATGCCCCTTGGCGTCCTAGCGCCTTGGCGGTTCATTCGGACTGCAGGGTACCGGCTTAAACGCCCGCGTCAGGAAAGCGTTCGCGGATCTGGCGACGCAGAAAATCCTCGTCGTCGGGCATATAGCGGCGGCGTGTGATGAGCCGCTGAACGGCGTCCAGCAATTCCAGCCAGTCCTCCAGCGGCGGCTCGGCCACGGGCATCCAATTGTCAAAACGCTTGGCGCGGTGGAAGAATTTCCACTCGCGCTTCACGCGCTGAACGTAAACCTGCAGCTTGGCGCCGTCCTCGGTCACCCGTTTCCAGCTGATTTCTGCTTTGGCGGCCATATTTTTAGTGGATGTGGTTTTGAGTCCGGCAGCCGGGCTCGTTGTGCGGGTGATTCTAAACGCCTCGGTCCGTGGAGCGGCGTCTAATCCGGGAGGTGAACTCCTGCCACGGCCATGGCGGCAATGCCTTCTTCGCGGCCGATGAATCCCATCAGCTCGTTGGTGGTGGCCTTGACGCCGATTTGTTTTTCGGTGACGCCGAGCGCGGCGGCGATGCACTTTTTCATCTCGGCGATGTGCGGGTAAATCTTGGGCTCCTGCGCGATGAGCGTGGCGTCCACGTTCACAATCTTTCCGCCGCGGCGGGCCACTTGCTTTGCCGCTTCCTCAAGAAAAACGCGGCTCGGGACGCCCTTCCAGCGCGGATCGGTGTTCGGAAAAAAATGGCCGATGTCCTGCTCGCCGATCGCCCCGAGCACGGCATCGCAGATG
>Ga0209086_10003934_pt1 | contig 11128 bp, 9 predicted proteins | sample M_130207_XF_Meta_FD_187312 | JGI IMG/M metagenome (GOLD analysis project Ga0209086, IMG submission 187312) | Freshwater microbial communities from Lake Montjoie, Canada to study carbon cycling - M_130207_XF_MetaG (SPAdes) (version 2) | ecosystem: Environmental > Aquatic > Freshwater > Lake...
TATTCGGTGATCAGCCCTGAAGGGTGTGCGTCGATCCTGTGGAAAGACGCCGAAAAGATGCGCGAAGCGGCCGAGGCTTTGCGCCTGACCGCCCAAGATTTACAAAAACTGGCCGTGATTGACCGCATCGTGACCGAACCTATGGGCGGCGCACAGCGCGGCCGCAAAGAGACCATCGCCGCCGTCGGCAGGGCGATTGAGGCGATGCTGCGCGAATTGTCGGGCAAGAAGCCCGAGGCGCTGATCAGGGATCGGCGGGAGAAGTTCTTGGATATGGGCACCAAGGGATTGGCCGCCTGATCAGATCGGTAAGCGATTTTTCTGCGAAAAATCGTTTCTTTCTGCTGGCGTCAAAGCACCCGTCGGCCTGTCCAGTGGAACGATTTTTTGCAGAAAAATCTGGATCTACCACCAACCCAAGTGCGCGCGGGTTGACCGCTCGCTGTCATACTCTGCGCCGATGATTCCACCCTCGGTCGCCTCTTGCAGCATTTGCCCGATCGTTGGCAGCCCTAGGCTTTGATCTCCCGCTGTCCACAACTCAGACTTTTGCAGGGCCTTGGCGCATTGGGGATAGACCTCATCCACCGCAATGACGATCACGGTGCGCGGCAGCACCCCGTCGCGGGAGAAGGGGTCGCGCATAGCCGCATCGGCGGTGATCCTTGCGCGCCCGTTCACCCGCATCGCATTGGTTGACCCCGGGATCAGAAACATCAGGCTGACCCGCTCATCGCGCAAGATATTGCGCAGCGAATCGATGCGTTCGTTGCCCTTCCAATCGGGCAGGGCCAGCGTGCGGTCATCTAGCACCGCGACCACAGGCCCTACATCGCCACGCGGGCTGCCGTCGGTGCCTTCGGGGCCGACGGTCGTCAGCACGCAAAAGCGGCTGCGGGTTAGAAAGCTGCGGTAGCTGGGCGTCAGATAGGCTGTGACCTTGGCGACCGCGGGCTTGGCAGGGGTGCCATAATGGGCGTGCAGGTCGTCAAGGGATGTGATCCAGTCCATTTTGATCCTTCGCATTCAGTGTTCTGGGTTTCGTTTGTGGCGCGCTCATTGTTCTGAAAGGGCCAGCCCCGCCTCGCGCATCAGCGCGGTGGAGGCGGCCTCTACCTTGCTCTCAACTGCGGTCATAAACGCAGCCACGGGTTGGCCCGGTTCGATCGGTGCTAAAAACTCGATCACCGCCAGCCCAGGCTTACGCAAAATGCCGCCCTTGGGCCAAAAGACCCCTACATTGGTGGCGACCGGCACACAGGTTTGCCCCAAATGATGGTACAAAAGCCCCGCCCCGATCTTGTAGGGCAGGCTTGCCCCTGGGGCCACGCGCGTGCCTTGCGGGTAGATTACCAACTGCCCCGGATGCGCCGCCCCCCGCGATGCTGCGGTTTTCATCGCCGCAATCGCCGCCCCCCGTTTGCCACGATCCACCGGAATGCAGCCAATTCGCAGGGCATATTGACCCAAGAAGGGGGCCCAGATCAGTTCCTTTTTCATGATGAACTTTGGGGCGGGCAGGGCCGAGCACAGCAGAATGATGTCAAAAAAGCTTTGATGCTTCGAAGCGATCAAAACTGCCCCCTGCGGTAGGGTTCCACGCACTTCTGACCGCAAGCCCACCAGCACCCGAGCTGTCATCCGCACCCAAGCGCAGTAAAAATGCACCGCAGCAAAAGCCCCTTTGCGGCTGATGAGTGCGGGGATGGCAAAGACCACAGCCACCACGGCCATCATCAGATACATCTGCGCCAAAAAGATCAGCGATAAAATCCAGCGCAGGGGCATCAGGTTATTCCTTGCAGGGGGGTGCGGCAGTCTGCCGTTCTTGGCGCCAACATTGCCCAAGGTGGGGCAGGTTTCAACTGGCAGTGTCGCTATGCCCCCCAAGTCTGCCCAAATGGCTGCTAGGCCTTGGACAGCGCCCGTTTCGTTGCTACACCTAAGCTATGCCGCCTTAACCCGATTGGGATGAAACGCCATGCGCCTAGTGTGCCCCTCTTGCGATGCCGAATATGAAATCGCGCGCACGGCCATACCCCGGTCTGGCCGCGAGGTGGAATGTTCCAACTGCGGGCATGGCTGGTTTCAAGCCTTCACCGATCTGCGGATTGACGAGGCAGCGCTCAACGCCCCCGATGATCTGCCCGAAGCCACCCCACCGTCAGACCCGCCACGCCCGATGGACGACGCCGTTCTAGATGTGCTGCGCCAAGAGGCCGCACGTGAGGTGCAAGCCCGCCTGGCCGAGGCGGGGCGTGCTGGATTGGAAACCCAAACCGAGATGCCCTTGGCGCCCGCAGGTGGCGGGGCTGATCACCTGCAATCGCTCAAGGCTGCAGCCGAACTTCCATCCGCCCCGCCCCGCCCGCGCCGTGACCTGCTGCCCGCGATTGACGAGGTGGACGCCGCCTTGAACCAGTCCACCGCTGCCCAAGTGCCCACCACTGCGGCCGAGGCTTTGCCCAAGATACAACCCAGCCGCTTTGTGCGCGGTTTGTTGTTTGTGATTTTGATCGGGGCGGTCGCCTTGGCGCTTTATGTCTTTGCCCCGCTGATTGCCCAAAGGGTCCCATCCCTTGCCCAAACCTGCGCCGATTATGTGGCGTCGGTGGATCGAAGCCTGCACTGGGCGCAAGATAATCTGCGGCGGGCGGTGGATTGGGTGCAGTCTGTTTGGCGGCACTTGGCAGGCTAAAGGCCGACGCTTTCTCCGCTTAGAACAGGTCCAACAACCGGTTGAGATAGCTGCGCTCTTGATCAGGCCGCCCTTGCTGGCCTGCGCGTTTGCGGATCTCGTCCAGCAATTCTTGGGCGCGGCGATAGACATCTTGCCCGTTCAACAACCCGTGATCAGGCCCCATCTGGGTGCCCGTTGTCCCATCGCGCCCCAAGGGATCGCGCTGGCCTTGGGGCCCTGCGGGTTGGGCGTTGGGGTCGGCTTGGTCGGCCTGAATTTGGGCCATGGCATCACCCAAGTTCTGGATGCCTTGGCGTAGGGCGTCTAACGCTTCGGCCTGTTTGTCCAAGGCTTGGGGAAAATCGCCGTCGCGCAGGGCTTTTTCGGCATCCTCCATCGCGCGGCCCGCCTTATCCAACGCTTGGCGGCCCTCACTTCCCTTAGGATCGCCCGCACCGGGCAAAGTACCGCTGCGGCGCAGTTGGTCGATCTGGTCTTTCAGGCGCTTTTGCCTGTCGGCCAAACTTTCGCCATTAGGCCCGCCGTCTTGCAGGTCGCGGAAACTGTCGTCCGACAACTTTTGCTGGTCGCGCAGGGTTTGGCCAAGGTCTTTCATCGCCTGTTGGCCCGACCCGCCCTGGCCCGACCCGCCTTTGCCCGACCCGTCGCCCTTGGTGACTTTCATGTTATTCATCATATCGCGCAATTTCTGCATCAGGTCTTGCGCCTCGGCGGTGCGGCCCTGTTGCATCAAGGATTGCAGCTCGTCCAGCATAGCTTGCAACTGGTCTTGCGTGATCTTGGGGCTGTTAGGGTCGGGCTGGTTAGGCTCATCCAAACCTTGCGCGTTCTTTTCGGCCTCTTGCGCCATGTAGGCGTCCAAGGCTTGGCGCATTTCCTGCATCAAGCGGTCAATCTCGTCGGGGCTGGCGCCGTTGCGGATGGCTTGTGACAGGCGGTCTTGGGCGCGTTTCATCGCCTCGAACGCCGAGGACAGGTCGCCATCTTCGATCAACAGGGCGGTGGCCCACATTTCTTCGGCCAAAGCATCGCGCTTCTTCGTGTCTAAAGTGGCTGCGGATGTGTCAAGATCAGCAATCAGCACCCGAAGACGCAGATAGGCTTTTTGATCGGGCAGCAGACCTTCGGGCTTGTAGGTCAACGCTTTCAGCACCTGAACCACGCGCGGGGCATTGGCGCGGTTCCAAAGGAGATCGCGGCGCATTTCCACCACGGCGGCAGCGAGCGGGTCAAAAAAGCGCCTGCCGGGCAGGACGACGTGCAACGGTACGGCACTGGTGCTTTGGCCTGCGGCATCGGTGGCCGTGAAGGTCAGGGTGACAGGCAGATTGGCCATCAGGGATTTGGACAGATCATCCACCAGCACTTGCGCCACTTTGGTGCGGTCGCGCGTCATGGGCAGGGGCAGGTCCAGCACCACGGGAGGTGTGGGTTCGGGATCGGCAGTCAGGCCAAAGCGGCGGTCGATGGCTGGCAGATCAAGTGCGATGGAAACAAAGCCTTTGGTGACGCCGTAATCGTCGCGCGCCTCAAAGGGCTGCTTAAAACGCCCCTCGGCATCGCGGTCCATTGTGCCGTTTGGTGCAATGCTGGGCGGTGCATCGGTCTGCACGGTGACGGCCCAAGACCGTCCCCCTGCGCCGTCAATCGTCAGGCGGCCGGATTGCGTGACAGTAAAGTCCTGCGCGAGGTCCGAAGCGGCGGGCACTTCGGTGCGGCCAGAGACGGTTTCCACCAAGATAAGTGCCCCGGGCGCGCTGTAAAACCGCAGATGCAGATCTGTGCCTGCGGGCAGGGTCAGCGTGGGCCCTGTTTGGTCGCTCAAATACAACGCGGGTTTGCCCGTATAAGCGGGCGGTTGGGCCCAGCCTTCCCAAGCGGGGCCTGTTGCCACTTGGCCGGCCCCGCCTGAACTCGGCAAGCTTGACAGCGATGCCACCCGCCAGAGCGAGCCGAAAATCAGCGCCAGCACCAGCACCGTCAGCGCCATATAGCGCAGCGCATAGGGGTCGCGGCTGGCAAGGCGCAGATCAGGTTCCACCGCTTGGGCGGAACTGGCGCGTTGGGCCATGCGGCTGCGGTGAATATCCCACAGAGCTTGGGTCGCAGGGTCTTGCGCCCCCATGGCCAAACTTTCGCGCAGGGCGGCGAGGGGTTGGCCGGGAAGACGGCTGTCCAGGCGTGTAATCGCTTGATCGCGCGTGGGTTTGCGAAAGGTGCGCGCCGCATGGGCTAGGCCCCAGATCAGCCCCACAGCGCCCAAGACAACGGTGGCCCATCCCGCCTCAAGCGGCAAATGGTCTTGCAAGCCAAGAGCTGCCAGCCCCAGCCCAAGGATCAGCACACTCCACAAAGGCCACAAAGCCCGCGTCAGCGTCTCGGCCCACAGCCCAAGCAGGGTCAGGCGCAGCGGCCAAGCGATCTGCTTGAGGGGCCCATCGGGCGTGGTTTGCGTCATATCCCCCGTCCGGTCAGAGCCATTCGGGAATGGTATCGCGCTTCAAGATTTCGTCAAAGGTCGGGCGGGCGCGGATGACGGCGAAGTGATCGCCTTGCACCAAAACTTCGGGCACCAAGGGCCGTGTGTTGTACTCTGACGCCATGACCGCCCCGTAAGCCCCCGCCGAACGAAAGGCCAGCAAATCCCCCGCCGCAAGGGCAGGCAGGGCGCGGGCCTTGGCAAAGGTATCGCCGGTTTCGCATACGGGGCCGACCACGTCATAATCTTGCATCTCAGCGCCAGCTTGCGCCTCAATCACCGGCACGATGTCATGATGCGCGCCGTACATCGACGGGCGCACAAGGTCGTTCATCGCGGCATCGACGATCAAAAATGTGCGATCCTCGCCCTGTTTGACATAGATGACTTCCGACACCAGCACGCCCGAATTGCCTGAAATCAAGCGGCCCGGTTCAATCTCAATCTCGCAGCCCAAGTGGCCCAAGGTGCGCTTGATCAGCGCGCCGTAGTCCAAGGGCAATGGGGGCGCTTCGTTGGAGCGTGTGTAGGGAATGCCAAGGCCGCCGCCCAGATCAAGCCGTGTGATGGTGTGGCCATCGGCGCGCAACTGTTCGGTCAGTTCGGCCACCTTCAGGAAGGCCGCTTCAAACGGGGCAAGCTCGGTCAACTGGCTGCCGATATGCACATCAATGCCCACCACTTGCAGCCCTGGCAGGTTGGCCGCTTGGGCATAGACCGCGCGAGCCTTTGAGATTGGAATGCCGAACTTGTTTTCCTTCTTGCCCGTGGCGATTTTCTCGTGGGTTTTGGCATCGACATCGGGGTTGATGCGCAATGTGATGGGGGCCGTCATTCCCAATTCGGTCGCCACCGCCGACAAAGCCAGCAATTCTGGCTCAGATTCCACGTTGAACTGGCGCACCCCGCCCGTGAGCGCCATGCGCATCTCATCGCGCGTTTTGCCCACGCCAGAGAAAACGATCCGCTCGCCCGGAACACCTGCCGCCTTGGCACGCAGGTATTCTCCGCCCGACACAACATCCATCCCCGCGCCCAGATCGCCCAGCAGTTTCAGAACCGCGAGGTTGGAGAGCGATTTGATCGCAAAGCACACGTTATGGGGAAGCGGAGACAGCGCCTCGGTAAACAACTGGTAATGGCGGGTTAGGGTGGCAGCGGAATAAGCATAAAACGGCGTGCCTACGGCGGCGGCAATGTCGGCTATCGCCACATCCTCGGCCATGAGGTGCCCGTTTTTGTAAAGGAAATGGTCCATCGCCCGAAAACCCCGTCATGCGTCATGGCCGCAGCTATAGCAGAAGGGCGAAAGGGTGCAATTGCTGTGGGAAGGTTGGGTAAAATGGGCCTAGTTCTTGACCACAACGCCCATCGAGGCCGTGCCTGTGATCGAAATCCCACTGGCAGGTTGCGCTGCGGGGCCCTGCGGTGGGGCTTCGGCTCCGCAAGCGGCAAGGGTAAGGAGCGCGAGCACGGCAAGGCGAGGCATGGGCAAACCTTTCGGATGGAACAATGACAGCCTAGGTCACGCCAGCGTGGCTTTCCAGCGGGCAATCTGGGCACGCACCTGATCGGGCGCGGTTCCGCCGTAGGATTGCCGTGAGCGGACCGAGTTTTCAACGCCAAGCACGGAATAAACCTCTTGGGAGATATCGGGATGGGCCGTTTGCATTTCGGCCAAGGTTAGGTCGGGCAGATCACAGCCCTTCGCCTCGGCCAAGGCCACAAGACGGCCGGTGATGTGGTGGGCTTCGCGGAAGGGCAGGCCAAGGGCGCGCACCAGCCAATCGGCCAGATCGGTGGCGGTGGAGAAGCCCGAGGCGGCAGCGGTTTTGAGCGTATCCTTCTGCGCCGTCATATCGCTGACCATGCCTGTCATCGCGGCCAGCGACAGCATCAGCGTGTCGGCGGCATCAAAGACTTGTTCTTTGTCTTCCTGCATATCCTTGGAATAGGTCAGCGGCAGGCCCTTCATCACCATGAACAGCGCCACCGTGGCGCCCAAAATCCGGCCGATCTTGGCCCGCAGCAGTTCGGCCGCATCGGGGTTCTTTTTCTGCGGCATGATTGACGAACCGGTTGTCCACTTGTCAGACAGTTTGACAAAGCGAAATTGCGCGGTGGACCAGATCACCAACTCTTCGGCAAAGCGCGACAAGTGGGTGGCGCAGATGGCAGAGGCGGACAGGAATTCCAGCGCGAAATCGCGATCCGATACGGAATCAAGGCTGTTGGCGGTGGGCCTGTCAAACCCCAAGGCAGCTGCGGTCATGTGCCGGTCTATGGGAAAGCCCGTGCCCGCCAAAGCGGCAGCGCCCAAGGGGCATTCGTTCATGCGCTTGCGCGCATCGGCAAAGCGCGACCGATCACGGCCCAGCATTTCAACATAGGCCAGCATATGGTGGCCCCAAGTGACGGGTTGGGCCACTTGAAGATGGGTAAAGCCCGGCATCACCCAATCGGCCCCCGCCTCGGCCTGTGCCAAGAAGGCCTGCATCAGGGCGGTTAGGCCAGTGATTGCCGCATCACATTGGTCCCGCACCCACAGGCGAAAGTCGACGGCGACCTGATCGTTGCGCGAACGACCCGTGTGCACCCGCTTGCCCGCATCGCCCACAATCTCGGTCAGGCGGGATTCGATGTTGAGGTGGATGTCTTCCAGATCGGTGCGAAAGGTGAATTTGCCACTCTCAATCTCTGACAAGACCGTGAGCAGGCCTTCCCGAATGGCCTTGGCATCGCTATCGGTGATGATACCGGTTGCCGCCAACATGGCGGCATGGGCGCGAGAGCCTGCGATGTCTTGGGCGTAAAGGCGTTGGTCAAAGCCGATTGAGGCGTTGATCGCCGTCATGATTGCGTCCGGCCCGCTGGCAAAGCGCCCGCCCCACATGGTGTTGGCGACAGGTTTATCGGATTGGGTCATTTGGGCCCCCTTTGCGAGGTGTGATGCAGATCATTCGGGTTTTTCTTTATACGGCCTTCTTGGCTTGCGCAAATGTGGCGGCAGCGGGGGCGATGGATGCGGCCATGTTGACGGGTGCCATGGCCAAGCTGACGCTGGAAGTGCCCAAGCCCCTGCCGCAGGTGGCCTTGGTGGGGCTGGCCGATGAAGCGGCGGGTTTGGAGGGGACAAAGGGCAAATGGCTGGTGTTAAACCTATGGGCCACATGGTGTATGCCTTGCCGCGAAGAGATGCCTTCCTTGGACCGATTGGCCACCCTGCGGCCCGATATAGCGGTGGTGGCAGTGGCCACAGGGCCAAACCCGCTGCCCGCCATTCACAGCTTTTTGGATAAGGCGGGGGTTCACACCCTAACGGTGCTGCGCGATCCTTCGCAGGACTTGGCGCATCAAATGGGGGTGATGGGGCTGCCCGTCACCGTGATCGTCAACCCCGAAGGCATGGAAGTGGCGCGCTTGATCGGCGGCGCGGATTGGAGCGCGCCCGAGACTTTGGCGGTTCTGGACGCGTTGAAGTAGCAACTGGGCCCCAAAAGCGGGGGGCTGTCGTCCCCCGTAGCCCCCGTGAAGGGGCGGCTTACGCCCTCTCCTCACTCCCAGTGGAGCATTTTTCCCAAGATGAAGTCAGGCGTGGTTGCGGGCCTTTAATCAAGGCGTGGGCTTCGATGGGCAGGGGGACGGTGGTTTTGGGCATCTTGTCCTCAGTCAGGCCCATGGGGTGCGGGTCACCGGCTTGGCACGGGGCCTTGGGCAAGCGGGCCAAGGGCGAAGGCACAGGTTTAGCTCTTGCGGTGACGCCTGGGTGAACTGCGGACCCTACTTCAGTTTAGCTTTGCGGGCGAAGCGTTGCAAGGGCTGCGACGCCCGTTTGCGCGGGGCAGGTGATCAGGTGATCATTGACCAAGCCGCAGGCCTGCATGAATGCATAGACTATGGTGGGGCCGACGAAGGTGAAGCCTGCGGCCTTCAGCATCTTCGACATGGCTTGCGATGCGGGGATTTGGGTTTGGATGTCGGCGGGGGTCGCGGGGCGGTTTTGAAGCGGGGTGCCGCCCACAAAATCCCACAGCATTTCACCGAAATCGCCCTTGTCTTGCAAGGCCAGATAGGCGCGGGCGTTTTTGACCGTGGCTTCGATTTTGCCCCTGTGGCGGACGATGCCGGGGTTGGACAGGGCCTTTGCCACCTGCGCCTCTCCCCAGTTAGCCACCAAAGCCGGGTCAAACCCCTCAAACGCGGCGCGGAATGCGTCACGCTTCTTCAAGATGGTGATCCAAGACAAGCCAGCCTGAAACCCATCCAGCACCAGCTTTTCCCACAAAGCGCGGCTATCCCATTCTGGCACGCCCCATTCATGGTCGTGATAGGCGACGTAGAGCGGGTCTTGGCCACACCAAGGGCAGCGGTCGGTCATGGGGGCTCCTAAAGCTATAGGCGGGGTTTAGCCTGTGTCGGTTGAATTGTCAGGGGGTGGCGTGGCCTTTGGCGCGATGTTGCCTTTGGCGGCGGCCAAAGGGTCGCCCTTTGCGCTTGGCAAGTTGCCAAGGCGGCGATTCCCGTCTAGGGAATGCTGCATAGCAGCACAAGCGTTCTGGCTGCACCTATTTCTGAAAGGGCAAGGCACAATGACCAATGTCGTGATCGTTTCAGCGGCGCGGACCGCTGTGGGCAGCTTTAACGGGGCTTTTGCCGCGACCCCCGCGCATGATCTGGGCGCTGCCGTGATCGAGGCCGTGGTGGCCCGTGCCGGTATTGATAAGGCCGAAGTCAGCGAGACGATCTTGGGCCAAGTTTTGACCGCAGGGCAGGGCCAAAACCCCGCTCGCCAAGCCGCGATCAAGGCGGGTCTTGCCAAAGAGGCCAGCGCTTGGGGGCTGAACCAAGTGTGCGGGTCGGGTCTGCGCGCTGTCGCTTTGGGCGCTATGCACGTGCAGCTTGGCGATGCGTCGATTGTCATCGCAGGCGGTCAGGAAAGCATGAGCCTGTCGCCCCATGTCGCGCACATGCGCGCAGGCACCAAAATGGGCGATGTGGCCTTCATCGATTCGATGATCCGCGACGGTCTTTGGGATGCGTTCAACGGCTATCACATGGGCCAGACGGCAGAGAACGTCGCCAACCAATGGCAGATCAGCCGCGAGATGCAGGATGCTTTCGCCGTAGCCAGCCAGAACAAGGCCGAAGCCGCGCAAAAAGCCGGCAAGTTCAAGGACGAGATTGTTCCCTTTATTGTCAAAAGCCGTAAGGGCGACATCGTGGTCGATGCCGATGAATACATCCGCCACGGCGCAACACTGGAATCGATGCAAAAGCTGCGCGCCGCCTTTGCCAAGGATGGGTCGGTGACTGCGGGCAATGCCTCGGGCTTGAATGATGGCGCGGCGGCTGTGCTTTTGATGACCGAAGCCGATGCCGCCAAGCGCGGCCTGAAGGTTTTGGCGCGGATTGCCAGCTATGCCACGGCTGGCTTGGACCCGTCGATCATGGGCGTGGGGCCGATCTATGCCAGCCGCAAGGCGCTGGAAAAGGCCGGCTGGAGCGTGGCCGATCTGGACTTGGTTGAAGCGAACGAGGCTTTTGCCGCCCAAGCCTGTGCTGTCAACAAGGACATGGGCTGGGATCCGGCGATCGTGAACGTGAATGGCGGGGCGATTGCGATTGGCCACCCGATCGGCGCTTCGGGCGCGCGCATCTTGAACACGTTGATCCACGAAATGGGCCGCAGCGGTGCGAAAAAGGGTCTGGCGACCCTGTGCATCGGCGGGGGCATGGGCGTGGCCATGTGTTTGGAACGCGCCTAAGCGGCTTTGGGGCTCCGTAAACGTTTAAGAAATTTGCCGCGCAATAATGTTGCGCGGCACTTCTATTTTGGGTAACAGAATTCCAGCGAGGGTGAGGGAGGACAGAATGTCGAAAGTGGCTTTGGTGACCGGTGGGTCGCGTGGAATTGGGGCGGCGATTTCGGTCGCGCTGAAAGCGGCGGG
>Ga0209086_10003937_pt1 | contig 11125 bp, 10 predicted proteins | sample M_130207_XF_Meta_FD_187312 | JGI IMG/M metagenome (GOLD analysis project Ga0209086, IMG submission 187312) | Freshwater microbial communities from Lake Montjoie, Canada to study carbon cycling - M_130207_XF_MetaG (SPAdes) (version 2) | ecosystem: Environmental > Aquatic > Freshwater > Lake...
TGAATCCGATATCGGTATACAACCCTTGAATAGGTCCGTGAAATAATCCAATGTTCTTCTTGTCTGACTTTTGAATATCAGGTGGAATGTTATGTTCCATCAAAGAGTAAACACACCAGTTCACATTCTCATCTTCATATACTCCACGATTCTTTAGATAAGTAATTTGGTCGTTCTTTAATGAATCGATAATAGGAGTGAGAGCATCCAACCTTGTGTTGTTGTTTTCAAGGAAATCATGGTTTCCAATGATAACCACAGTTTTGGCAATTTTAGCACATTCAGATAAAACCCAAGCAACGAATTCAACCAATTCGGGTGTCATTTGATTTTTAGAATGTACCAAGTCTCCCGTGAAAACAATACGGTCTGGTTGTAATGTTTCCCACTCCTTTAATGCAGTTTGAAGAATGCTACGATATAACTCGTGGTCTTTAAACAATCTGACGTGTAGGTCAGAAAAGTGAACTAATCTATTAATCATTCAACGTAATCTTTGGTTGTTCAAAGTCATCAAAAGGATTGAATCCTTTATTTACATGTCCACATGAATCACATTTGTAGATTGGGAAAGGTACGATGGTATCTTCAGCAGAACCTGTCAACAATTTAGATACTTTCTTAATGTAAATCACCTCACGAAAGTAGATGCTCTCACATTTCTCACATTTGATAGTTTCACTATCTCTTAAATTAACTTTTGGTGTTAAATCGCTCATATTTGTTTTTTTATAAGTTTAATCAATTAAGGTTATTTTGTCAAATATTGATTGACATCCATATCCATAACAATATTAATAATATTTTGAGGTACTTTGTATTCATCATACAATGAATCTTCTTTTAGGTGTGAAATTACACAACCATAAAGTTTAATGTTTCCATATTTACTACCCTCCAACATCTTTAATAATAACTTACCGTAAAGTGGTAGTTGGACATAGTAGTGACCTAAAGCATTGTCATGATAATCATCGAATGGGTGTAACATTTTCTTAGTGAAATTTGTTACGGTAAAGTTCTTTGGTTTGTTAGTTTTCCAGTCCGTGATGACAATTCCATACTCAGTTTTGTCACGGTTCATCATCAACCACACTTTATCGGGTTGACCTGTGTATCCAAGTTCAGGATGACCCAAAACCATCTCAGTATCAAGTAATACCGCTCCTCGTTCTTCCATGAGGTTAAGGTATTTTTTACCACCAACAATCATGTTATCACCCTTCATGATTTGACTTAAATCACAATTGAATTCAGGCTTTCTTACATCCTTATAGCTTCCGTGTTTTTTGATAACCTCACTCTCCAACACAAAGTGAACTCGACTACCCATATTGGTGGAGTAATCACCTGCGGCTGCCCACTCAGCAATCAGCTCTTGTTGTTTGATTGGGTCACCCTTTGCGACTTTATTGGCGATTTCTTCCGTCGCAAATTCTGTGTAGAATTTTTTCAATACTTTGGATACTGATGGGTAATCAGTTTTACCGTTCATGGTATATATGTGGTTCTCCTCTTCAAAGGTTAAACCAAGTTCATTTTGTTTTTGTGAAATAATATCTCTTATTTCTTTTGCAACATCATTTAATTTCATAGTAGTATTCATTTATTTGTCCTCTTAAATCACAGATATCCTTATCCATCGGCAATTTAACGATTTTTATTTTATTATACAACACTCCACCATTTAATTCATGATAAAGTTTTAATCCATCTTTCCACGCATCTCCATCGGGACATATAATCACATTACCTTTGGCATTGTTATATAAGGTTTCAAATAACAACTGACTCATCTTCTTACCTAACATCACTATTGAGTTTTCTAAAAAGAATCCATCAAAGGCACCTTCAACCAAATAAACATCTTTGGACCAGTCAATTAATCCTTCGTTGAATATGATTTCATCTTTAGCTGCGGTTGGGTTTTTGTATTTCATCTTCTTTGATACCCAAGCTCGAGCAACAAAGTAATTCAGGGTTCCTTCTTTGTTAAATGATGGAACAATGATTCGATAAGCGAAGTCACCTGTTACGGTATACCCTATTTTATACTTCTTAATCATATCATCCGTGATACCTCTTGACTTGAGATAGTTCATCGCTTCTATGTGTGGAATGAATCTTGCATTTGAATCTTCGAAGGTCGTGTAACCTTCAGGTAATTTTAACTTTGGTTTCTTTGCATCTTGTTGTTTTAATTCCTCAGGTTTGATGAGGTTGTACACTTTCTTTTGAGCTTTAGTTGCGTGTTTGTCAAATAATCTCCCTAATGGTCCTTGAGTTCCATATGTCTCACCACAAGACCAACACTTGTATACGTGTTTTGAGTAGTTGATTTCAAGGTTACCTTTTCCATCCCCTTCATCCAATCCTTTCTCATCAGCACAAACGGGACAGTCGAAAGATATTTGACCTTTCGATTCGTAGTGTTGTTTCTCATGACCCAACACATCTCTTAATAACTCCACTAAAACCTCTACCTCATCTGACATACTCTAAATATAGTATTTTTTTCTGATTTGACTACACACTCGGATGATTACTATTCCAAATACTAATAACTTTTTTTCTCCACCATTCCCTAAAACGATTTCCTTCTTTTAGTTTAAATCCGACGATGTATTCCATACTCGCAAATAAGACACCTAAGGACAACATAAATGCCCATACAATTAAAATTATATCCATGTTATTTTTTTTATACTTTCAACCCATTTAACATCAATTCCAAAATAAGCTGCATGACTTCTAACCTCTGTTAGTAGGTTTCGTTTAATCAATTTATTAACTTTTATTTTGGAAATGTTTTTTTGACCATATATTTCAGATGAGAACCATCTTTTACCATCCAGAACACTTGTCTTAGCAAAAACTTCACCTTTGAATTCAATATCGACTTGATGGTTCATAGGATATTTTCTGAAGTTAACAATTTTAAATGAACCTCTTAAAACACCATTTGTAATGGATATATCACTACCAGAAAACTTTTTAATAAGTTTTTTGATTGCTTTGGCTTCGTTATCATTAATTACATATCCCATAAAAACAAAGATATATAAAATAATTTAATTTACCAAATTTCTTTAAGTTTCATATAACCAAGAGCGGCACAATAAGCATCAGTTTGGTCAAAATTTTCTTTCTTAAGAGTATTGTTTTTGGTATACGACCAAATAATTTGTGGTTCTCGTTTTGCAACCAATTCCCATATTATAACTTTTTTGTCAGTATCTTTTGGAAGACCACCAAATAGAACATGTTTACCCTTGTCGTTTTGTTGGACAAGATGTGGGAATGCAAATTTTCTTGAGTTGTAGGTTGATATGAATTCAGGTACGATTCCAAGAACATCATAAACTTCTTTACATACCAAAGTATTAAATCTTATAAGAGTACCAACGGTATAGATATTATTAGAATTCAATAATGGTTCTTCAATGACAACATGAGTAATACCCATACCGACATAGTCTTTAATTTTTTCTTTAAAAATATGACCCTTGAGTATAAGTTCTTCGATTTTATTTTCAACCTTTGGTTTTGGTACTGGAGAAACGTGAGTTAATTCTAAAAGTTCTTTTGTTTGAATGTCGAATAAACTCCATCCAATAGTTTTGGTTGAAACGTCAAGCCCAAGTACTTTAGGCGATGTCTTATTAATTGTTTTTGTCATATGTTAAAAATCTAATTTAACCACGTACTGCTGAATACCTTGTCTTAACTCAGGAGATTGTAGTTTAGATATAACAATAAGGTCATAATTCGAATCGTAAAGACCAATTTCGGTAACAGATGAAGTTGTTCCTGAAGTCCATGTTGGATTTGATGTATTTGTGAATTGATTTCTACCCAAATTAATCAAATATCTCATTTCATAAATTGTTGCGGTAATATCTGTTTGTAGATTACCGTAAAAATAATACTCATCTCCAAAGTTTAATATTTCGGGATATCCGTTTTGAGGTATATCAATATAATTAGCCAAATTATATGTTGCTGCATTATCATACAAGTCAGTCGTTATTTGGAATGTTGTACCTGTTAAACCACTAACAGTTAAATAACCATTAATACTTGAACCACTTATTTCACTTGTGAAGTTAATCTCTTTCCACGCTGTTGGGCTTGGTTGTGTGGTACCACTAACAATTTGACATAACACTTTAAATGAATTTGCGGAATATCCTGAAAGAGTACCTTGAGATAAGAATGGGAACTCATTACCAAATCTTACCGCCACGTTTTGAGAGTCGATTGTACATCCCGTTCCAGGTCCTGTAATAACTGAATAATAATTACAATGTAATGAATCAGTGAATCCTGTAGAATCTAAACGATATGTTATCCACATTCTTTCGGTATCATTTGTCAAAATACCTACTGAGTTTTGACCTGTATTACAAGTGTTTGGAGATATTAAAGATAATTTCGGAGCAGTTAATGTCCAGTTTCTATTTGCTTTGTAAGACATTGCAGCAATGATTTCTTCATCATCTATAATGACAATCTCTTGGTCTGGGAATACTTTACCAACTCTATTTAGATTTCCATTACTATCAGGATTAGTATCCCATAAATGAAAGTATCTAATACCAGGGTCATTCATGTCTATATTTTCCGTAGATTTAATATAGTATGGTTTACATAAATCATAACTTGCAGGGTCGATGTAGAATGTTTCACCGATAGTTGAACCTGTAGATTTATGCCACATTAATGTTGGTAACGTTAATTTAAAGTGTCTCGCCAACCCAATATCATCATTAGGATTTTGTGGGTCGTATGGTATAGTTGCAAATTTCTCACCATACACATTATCAATATCTTGATTCGTATAGTGAATAATTGCAATTGCCTTTTGTTCTTTAGGTGTTACAATAACTTGTTCATCAAATGAATTATAATAATAAACTAAACTTGTATCTGTTTGAGCACTTTCAGTTTGATATCCTAAATATTCTTTTGTTCCTAAATAAGTTACAGAACCATAACTATTATAACTTTCATATTGACTTGAGAATACACCAGCAGGGTTAACCGACCAAGGAATATTCATATTCCAAATTAAAGTGTTTTCACGATTAGTAACATCACAAGGTGATTCAAAATTAAGTGTGTCTGTCTGCCAATAAGGTGCTGGTGTTATTGTATCATATAATTGAGTCATCCCTGAAGGATAAATCAATGCTCGAGCCATGTTACCATTAATTGCAATTGCGGAATAATCAGGGACACTTCTATCAAGTGTCAATGTAAATACTGTTGTTGCAGTTGTACCTGTTGACGGGTCAATATCTTGGATTCTATAAGTAAGAATTGGATATGTACCAAAATCGCCACATCCACCGTTTCCATCTAATATTAATGTGATGTAATCATTAATTGATGGTGTTCCTGAAGTAATAGCACAAAACGCTGGGTCAAGTTCTATATCAATAGTAGTTTGTCCTGTTAAGGTTGTCATATCAACCCAATAGTTTGAAGTAACCGTGTATGCCGAACTTGTTTGTGCCGACCAATTACCTTGAGTTCCACCAGTAACAAAGAAACCCTTGGGACCCGCAGAGTTATAAACACTTTGAATTTTATTATCTAAAAATGGAATACCGTATGTTCCTCCACTACCACCCTGAACATAATAAGGGTATTTAACATTTTGTTTGTTTGATTGTGGCGAACCAGTATCATTTTGAGCGTTAAACGCTGGCATTAAAATATTGTTATTAGTTATATTATAATTTGTTGCGGCACTATAACTAATCTCACTATCACCAATTTGGAAATAGGAAATTGAAAAATTACCTTGAGAAATATTTCTTCTTCCAACATCAGTAAGTCTGGTGTTAATTAATCCTGATGTATTTTTTATAATGTATGCCATTTGTTATAAATATTGTTATTGTCTTTTATTTTAAATTATTAATCACATGCAACAAATTGTAGTTCCTGTTAATTAATTTATAGTTACTTTTATTACCATGATTATGAACATTTAAGTGTTTTTTTTTAAATACAATTAGGATTTCCCGAAGGGTTAGGACAAGGACTGGTATAAAAACCTTTTCTCACTTTTAAACCACCAACAACAGGTAATGACGTAAGTCCTAAGAATTTCCAACAACCATAATTAGGGTTAGTGGTGCTAAGAGTTAATGATACTAAATCAAGGTTATTTGTTGGTAATCCAATTGGATTTGAAGCAACTACTATTGTTCCACCACTACATCTTTGAATTAAAAAATTACTACCTGTTGATACCGCACTTGAAATTGTATGTCCAACAACTCCTTGTCCCGCAGGATTACTGTAAACTTCACCACAACTTCCTTTACCCGTTAATGTTGGAGAATATGTTGAAACTAAGATATCTTGTTCTAAATTAGTAATACATCCATTTGTTGCCGTTGCACCACTTGTAATTGTCAATACTGATGATGAAGTACCTGTAATTGTATCTCCATTACCTATAGTTAAATTATAAACTTGAGTAGTTGAGGTTGTTGTTGTTGTATATGGTGAACAGTTTTGTCTAATTAATGTACTTGATGTTGACGTTACTGATGGTTGAGTCAATATAACACCATTTTTACGTACTGTCGTAGTATTAGATGTTGTACCACTTCCAGGTGAATTAACATTCTGTGTTGCATTTACCTTCAGTTGAAATGAGATAGATACTCCAACAGGAAGTGGTGGTGTAACATTAACTTTCCAACTTGCCACTTGGTTTTGTGGTGAGTAACTAACAACATTAAATAATTGAGTACTGATAGTATAATTTGTAATCGTGTTGTTTGCACCTACAGTTACAATTCCTCCATTAACCGTAGTATCATTTGAATCTTGAACGACAACAGTGTAATTGTTTGAACATAATCCGTTGAATATACTACTTGATTGATATGTCAATCCGTTATTAATCGAATAGCTATATGGTGGTACACCATTAAACGCATAAAGACTAATGGAACCATTACAATTTTTACTTCCAGGACATGTACTGTTTGTTTTATTAATCGATATACTCAAAGGAATTACAGCAGGACAAGTTCCTTGAACCGTTGTAATATTAGGTTTACTAGTACCACCCAATAAGACCCAATTTCCTAAAGGTATATTTGTTTGACTATAACTTACAGGAATTGCGTTTGTAAATGGTAAACCACTAATTGCCCATCTCGCGTTAGCAGATGACCATTCTATTAATAAAGTACTACCTTGATACGTACCAGTCCATGTAGGTTTTCCATTTGCATTACCGTAAGGAGTAAACTGAATTGGTCCATAAGATGTTGCACCATCTACATATGTTAAACATATATCTCCCCAAACAGGAGATGGAGTAATTGTTGGTGTTGGAGTAATTGTTTGTGTTGGCGTTTGTGACGGTGCAAATAAATTACAAAGAGTAGTTGATGAATAATCACCATAATAATCAACGACAATAACTTCATAAGAACCTTGTGGGACTCCAGCTAAGGTTCTACTTCTTTGCCCTCCTGCCCAATAATATGAGTAAGGACTTGTTCCACCTGTCACATTCAATGATAATACACCATCATTTGAATATAGACTTGACGGCATTTGAATGGGATTACATTGAACTCCCATATCAAATAATGTAATTACATCACAGTCATTCTTTAATGTACTTCCAACTTGAACTGAAGTACTTGGTGTTGGTGTAGGTGTGTTATTTGGCGTTTGAGTATTTGTGGGTGTTTGTGTTATTGTTGGAGTTATTGTTGGAGTAGGTGTTTGTGTTCTTGTTGGTGTTGGTGATGGACATGCAACTGTTGCAGCAATGTTTAAATTAGTAATTCCGTTAGATGGTTGTGTGTAATTTAAATTAACACGACTACCAACAATAAGACCACTATTACTTATAAAATTACCACAACAATCTGTGTAGTAGTAATTTGTACTTGTTGTAATACCCACTCCACAACTAATTGGTGTAGTTGTTGGTGTAGTTGTTGGTGTTGATGTTGAGTTTGGCGTTCTTGTTACTGTTGGTGTTGGGTTTGGTGTTCTTGTTACTGTTGGTGTTGGTGTTGGGCTTGGGCAAGGCACACTTGCTTTACAAGAAGTACAATTTGAATAATCAGGCACAAGAAAGGTAGCCACAGCAATACCAAAATCTGTGGTATTAGTTCTACTCCAACATTCCCCACCGTAAACAACACAACTATTAAATGAAAAGGTTGTTGATTCAATTTCAAATGTACGAACTCGAAATGGAGTACAACATCCTTGGAAAACATATTTTACAAGTGCCATTCGTAATTGTTTGTATTGTTTAGTTTATTTATCATATAAGTATAATCTCTAATATTTTTATGGACATAGTTGGAATTCAACAATAGCTCCTTGAGCATCAATTTTAACCACATAGAAGTTACTTCCAAAACCCATTTTAATATATCTACTACCACCATTGTATGGATTATATAACGTACCATTTGATTCTGTCTGATAAACTATTACACCAACCACAGGGACCAAATTTGCCTGAGCGATATACGTATAATAATTAGTTAATGTCATTGTGTTAGAACAAGTATTAGCAGATATTGCAGAAACTAAATTACCAATAGGATGTATTGAAATTACAGGAGTTGGTGTTGGTGTTGGTGTTTTAGTTGGAGTGTATGTTGGAGTTGAGGTATTGGTTGGTGTTTGTGTTGGAGTTTTTGTTGGAGTTGAGGTAGTTGTTGGAGTATAACTTGGCGTATTTGTTGGTGTTGGAGTTAGTGTTGATGTCGGTGTCGGAGTGATTGGAATTACATACCCATCCTCACAATTTTGAGTATCAACAATCTTTACAACAATATTTTGTTCATCGTATGGTGGAGGAACATTAAATGTATATGGAAATACAGATACTGTTGAAACATAAACGCAGCTCGCACTCATTGAATTACAATAGTAGATTTCAACTGGTGTGTTAGCGGTTACGGATGTTATCGTTACTTGTTGACTCATTTCATTTTATATTAAGGTGGGCATGAACCAATTAATACCAATCCTGGTGCAAACATTGTATATTGGTATTCATATGCAGTTCCACCACTTACCATGTACAATCCAAATGGTGCCCAATACACAGGGTTATTTATTGGTTGAGTGAAAACTTTTTGGTCATCTGTAAAATATGGAGTAAAACTATATAATGTTGTTGCACTCACTCCCGTACAGGCGTCGTTTTGAGTATTACCAGTAGAGAAAATACCCGAATAATAAGGTGCAGGAGTTGGTGTTGGAGTTGGAGTTACTGTCGGAGTTGGTGTTGTACACGTAACAACATCCTCAATTCCTGCTATTACACATCCATTATTATCAACGACCTTTAACATGTATTCGATTGATGTATCATATGGTGGTGGTATATCAAAAACATATGGCGTTGTAGTAATTGTTGCCATATAAAAACAACCTGTACCATCACTTTGACATATATAAATGTCGTATGGTGTTTGCCCTGTTATATCATTTATTGTTACCTGTAGTGCCATTATTAACAAGAATTAGTATCAACATCTTGTAGTGCTATGATGTATCCTGATGTGTTTATTTGAACTGCATTTCCAACTCCAAAAGATGGATTATTTTTCAATACCACCCAATTATTATTACCATTTGTTGGTGTTGATGTATACACATCATAAAGTCTCGCACCTATATATAATACCGCAGTGTTAGAGTAGTATGGTCTACCTGTATTATAAGATAAACAAGCATTTTGTGCTGAGTTTGCGCTAGGAGTATAATTTCCAAAGAATGTAAATGAAGTTCCTGGCCAGTTTATACAATCTGTACAAGTATCAAAGATAGGATTAGCAACAAATGTATTTCCAAAGTAATTTCCTGAATTAGTTATCACAGTAACATTTGGAGGTGCTATATAGTTTGTGTTGAATTTACCAAGATATTTCCAACATCTACCAATTGCTTGGAATGTTTGATTAACCACAAGAGTACTTGGAGATACTCCAACACCTTGTATTATCTGAACGTATTTTCCGCTAATTGTTGTACAACTTTCATAAACATAAACCCAATGTGATGTTGATGTTGGAGTTTGGGTAGGTGTTTTTGTAATTGTTGTGGTGTTTGTTGGTGTTGGTGTATTACCTAAAGTCGCTGTTGGAGTTAATCCTATAGTTACTGAAGGAGTTGGTGTAGACTGTGGTGTGGACTGTGGTGTATCTGTAGGAGTTGGTGATGGGAATACATTACAAGTTCCACAACTATTAGAAATTGCAATAATATCATCAATATTACAATTCGAAGATATCGTATTGGTGGTACCAACATATGTTAAACACATAAGTTGATTGTTCATAAGTACCGACATTGTAATACCTGTCACAACTGGTGTACCTTCATAAATTAAATTATCACTTGTATATAATAGGTCTCCTGTTTGACAATCAACCAATATCTTAACATTAACACAATTAAACATTTCATCTAACATAACAAATGTTGCTTGTCCTTGAACATCAACAGTTTTAGTTAATGTAATTGTTGGAGTTATTGTTGGTGTTGGATTTGGTGGAGTATATTGACAAATTGAGAATGAAACACCCGTTCCATCACAGAAATTTCCTGAAGGTGTTGGTGTCGGAGTTACACCTATTGAAGTAACATCAAAATTAACATCACCACAATCCACACTTGGAGATGGTGTTGGTAATGGTTCCCAATCACAATCAAAATAAGCATTGAAATTAAATGGTTCACAATTAACAGAACTCGGCGTTGGAGTTGGACAAGGTCCTCCATTAAAATAATTGGCAGAAATGTCAGGACAAACCGAATAACACGGTGTGGAACCCTCCAATAAACAACTTCCACCTAATGATGTGCTTAAACACCAATAACTACCTGTATAATAAACAACACCAAAATCAATACCATTACCATTATAATAATAATTAGAATTATAAGTTCCAGTTTGTGTATAGTTTCCACTATATCCTGATAAAGATGGTAATGTTGTTCTAAAACAATATATTGAATCACAAGTACCATTCGTTGGAGTTACAGTTGGTGTTAACGTATTTGTTGGTGTAACGGATGGAGTTTGTGTCTGTGTTTGAGTAATTGTTGGTGT